>JAALOO010000145.1_pt1 | contig 60716 bp, 58 predicted proteins | sample 7257641 | NCBI WGS metagenome assembly JAALOO01 (sample SAMN14085613, study PRJNA598686) | mite metagenome | biome: ENVO:01001000; feature: ENVO:01001002; material: ENVO:01001226; isolation source: single female mite from University of Michigan culture on fish food culture... ...
CTCTCTCTCTCTCTCTCTCTCTCTCTCTCTCTCTCTCTCTCTCTCTCTCTTGTACTTGATTGAATGCGTGCCCCTCTACTGCTAATGCTATTAGGGCAATGACGGTTTAGTTTAGAGGGGGCGGCTAATTCTATAAATGTCCTCTGTCGGGGGAGGGAAGTATTATACTGTGTCCGGTCGTTTCAGGGCAAGCCAAATGAGTGCCGCGTGGCACTGACTGTGACTATACAAGAGACGGCGTCGGGTTTTCCACTGCACCAGACAGCAGCGGCCATCGCCGCATTACCGAGCTCTACACTACCGCTACACTGCAGCTGACTCATTTGGAGTTTCTCTCTTGTCCCGACACTGAAAGAGAAGGAGAGAGACGGCTGTTTTGGTGCCTGTTTTGGTACGTTTACGATTCTGCAGTCTTTTGGTTCTCCTCTGTTCTGCTCTCCCCCAACGACGACAAGTGCTCAGCAACTGGCGAAAGAGCACACACTTAGCAGCATTCGGTCGTTTCGACAACAACCTCTCCTCTCCTTCTCCAGCACTGCCTTCTATTTCTTTTTTGCTTTCCCTCTTCTACCCCCTCTTTATTTCTAATTTTCACCCCATTCTAGTGAGGTGGCCAACCCCTTTCCAGCTCATTTGCCTACCACTGCAGAAGTTTTTCCCTACTTTTACAGGTATTTTTTCTTCTTTGCCAGTTTCCAAGTAAGTGTCGCCAGGAATTGCCAGCACCAGCACTGCCGCTGCCAGTACACTACCACCACCACCATCATCGTCTCTGTCCTCCGATTCCAAGCCCCTCTTCCTCTCAATTTCAACCATTGCGCCCAAACTGAAATCAAGGTATGTGGTGGTGAGGATGATGATGTGTTATGATGAGTCAATCTGATTAGCCCTCATTACCACCTCTTATCAATTATAGCCACTCTTTCTCTCTTTGCTTTACTGTCACCATTTTCTTTTTATCATCCTCATCAAAAGCCGTAGCTCGAGAGTTTATCTCCTGTCGCATTACTGTATGTTTGCCCAAATTGTCTGCTGAATCTCAACTGTCAACTGTCTGTCTGGTTTGACTGACTGACTGACCGACCGGGTTATCTCACTCATTACGGGGCAAATGCAATTACCACGTTCCTGTCTCTGACTGGCTGACAGACAGACTGACAGTCAGTGTCTACCTCATAAATTATTACTGAATTCTCTTCTCGGTGGTAATTAACACCACCTCATTTGCTCGGTAGCCGCCGGTGCTGTACATTGCTGAAGTTTGTTTTTCCCAGTCAATGTGTGTGTGTGTGCTGACAATTGTCACCACCACCAGTGCACTTTTACTCATTAGAATGGGCTCACTACTTTTGCCGTTTTTTGTTGTTTTGTCGGTTTCTGTTCTGTCAACGAGCTAAAAGAGAAGGAGGAGGAGGAGGTAGTCTTGCCGACGAGAACAAGGAGAACTAACACGTCGATCATCGATCACGGCTGACTCTTTGTGCTGTGTACTTTTCTCTCTCACTTTTCCATTCTCTGAATCATTTTATTTTATTCCTGCTTCTGCTGCTTCTGCTCCTCTCGATCTACATTTGCCATATGGAGAAGAGGAAAATGGAAGCCTGTCTAAATGTGTGCTCCTTTTTTTCTGCTAATGCATCGTAATAAGTAGCATTCACAATTGCAAGCAGACTGACAAACCATTGCTGCTGCTGTCGTTTGTTTTGCACTCGTTTGCCGGTGCAATTGTCAGTGCTACCAACTGCTGCTGTTTCCTTTCAGAAGCAGCGGATTCTCTGCCACTTTTTCTAATCAGAGTGTTTGTTTGTCGTACAAATTGAGCTTGAGCAGTAGCAGCTGTCACCGGCAGCAGCAGCAGTGTGTTTAGATTAGTGCCAATTAGTGCTCAGGCTGCTGCTGGTAGTGCTACTGCCACTGGCGACAGAACTAGGTGAATCCTTCTTCTTCTTTCCCTTTCTCCTTTCCTTTTCTCTCTTTTTCTGTGTTGTCAATCGATTGCTTGACTACCTTTCCTTTCCATTCTACTACCACCACCAGCCTTGTTTTGTACTCTGCAGGTAATTAGACTTTGAGTTTGACTCTGGCGCAGTCTGCCTCTTGCAATGCAGTGCCGTGCGTTTTGCACTGTTTGTTAGTGATTTCTGACTCTGTGCTCTTCTTCTCATTTATTTGCCTTATCTCCTTTTGCCGCCGCTGACGGCGACGAGACTGTGTTTGAGTCTGAGACTGTGCTCACCATTCAGTCAGTCAGTTTGTAGAGTGTGCCGGTGTCTGACTAGTCACTAGTGTCTGCTGTTTTGTTGCCTTATACAATCTTGTGTAGTACACCTTACAGCTCACCTTTGCTTACCACCATCATCACCTCTACTCTCTTCTCGATTCTACTGTTCTAACATTGAGCATTCTTCTTCACTAAAGCCATTTCACATTATCACATTACCAGCTTTTCTCTACTTTCGACTAGGGTAAAGTGGTCTGCTTGAATTCAGTATTGATAACATCAGTTACCTGCAATTACTATGCCACTGTGCACTGGCGCTGAATGCTTTGTGAATCAGTGTTCTGATCAATTACAAGCGGATCAAGGACAGGCGAGGGAAAAGGGCAAATGCTGCTGTTGCTGCTGCTGATGCTTCAATGGCGCATATCATCGTGATGACCTTTGCCTTCGCCTCAGCTTCTTTCTGCTTCCCTCCGCTAAACAAAGGCTGCGGAAGAAGTGCAGCAGCAGCAGCAGTGTTTATTTCATATTATAACTTGGTTTTATTGACAGCAGCAGACTTCTCAACACTGACCAGTAGTCTTTTCCCCTTCCCCTTCCCCTTCTCCTTCTACTTTCCACCACCACCACCAAACCATTAGCCAAGTTGGCGTGTCTGTCTGTGTTGCTTTGCATGCTGTTCTGAAGCTGCTGCTGTCGTTGTTGGGAAGTCTATGTCTGCGAGCAGTAGCAGCACGTTCTCATTGCCATTGCCATCTCCACTAATTGCCCCAAAGGCAACTCGTTTTGTTGGAAACTGTTGGCTGGCAGGCAGACACCCATTCACTGCGACTTGTCTGCTTTTGCTGAAGCTTCAGCTTCAGTAATTCAGCCACTGACAACACGCATGTTTCTCTTTTTAGTTGAATGCTGTTTTCTGCAGCAGCTACTCCTTTCTTGAGCAGCTATCAATTCATCTCATCACATTTTATCTCTAGTAAATGCTGCTGCTTTCTCTTTTTAAAATTTCTTTTTTGTTGTTTTCGATTCTTCGTAGCAGTCGTTGTTAAAGTCCTCCTCGCTATTATTTATGAGAAAGGGTCGTCTTCTTTTTGCTCGAACAGTCACTCTCCCCTCTTTTTTCTTTCATTGTCTGAATATTAGCAGCAGCAGCATCATCTAACCGTACTCCATCAATCACTAGCACTGTATCTTACTTATTTTTTCTTCCTCTTTACCTGTTCAGTTGTTCAGTAACCTCGTCGTCTGGAAAACTGTGCAGTTGTAGTGGTTGTTGCAGTCATTAGTCTCTCCGGCATTGGCGAGCTCGCTGAGTCAGTCGTCGACGATTTCGAGGTTTCAAAGTTTTCTTCTTCTTTTCGTTTGGTGATTGCATCGCCGATCGATTGTGTCTCGTTTTTTCTTTTTTATTGCCTTTTGCTGCTATTGCTGCTTTCTGTCAACTCACGGGGTATCGGTACTTTTTTCAGTTTTTGTCTGTCTGTCTAGCCAGACTTTTTGGCAGGACTTTTCGGTGCACTTTTCAAAGCTGTTTGTTTAGAGAGTAACTCTGTAGCGTTTTGACAACTCACTTTTTTGTCTGTTTGAAGCCAAAATTGCCACTGACCGTTTTTCTCTCTTTTCTTTTTTTCCTTCTGCAGTACGTTCTATTGTCCTTTCTGATCCTTTGACTGACTGACTGACTGACTGATCACCACCTTCTTCTTCTTTCTGTGTTTTGGCCAAATTATCGTTTCCATCTTTTTCAAAACTACCATCAAACACACACACTTCTTCAGTGACATTTAGAATGCCTCGTCCCATCTCCGCCCAGACGCGCAATGAGCAGCAGCTGAAGGAGAAGGCGGCCCGGCAGGCGGCCATCACCAAGGACCCCGTGGAGAAGGTTCGCCTGCTCTGTCTGCAGCGCGGCACCACCGGCATCATGGCCCTCGGAAGGTAAAGAGAGAGAGAGTGGGCAAAGTGTTTTCGGTTGTTTTACTAAATCGAAATTCCTTTTCCTCAGGACATTCCGCATCATGGACGACAACAGCAGCGGCGACCTCAGCCTGAGCGAGTTCAAGAACGGCCTCCACGACATGGGCCTGGTCGTCCCCGATGAGGAGTACGCCGCCCTCTTCACCGTCTTTGACCGCGACGGCAGCGGTACGGTGAAGTACGACGAGTTTCTGCGCGCCATTCGGGTAAGGAGTTTTTCGTCAACCACTTTTTGATGATCTTTTGGTTCGAGTGTTTTCGATTTCTAATTTTGGGCTATTTACACCCACCCACCACACCCACCAGCCACCGATGAGCAAGATGCGCTTGGAGCTAGTGGACAAGGCTTTCGCTAAGCTGGACAAAACGGGCGACGGCGTGGTCACCATCGACGATCTCAAGGGCGTCTACAATGTTCGCCTCCACCCGGAGTACTTGAACGGCAACAAGACGGAGACGCAGTTGCTGGAGGAGTTCCTCAAGAAGTTCGAGGAGGGCACTCCGGACGGAAAGGTAGACGGATGAAGGAGAAGGGAGAGTTTTGATTTCTAAATGCCTAACTTATCTTTTGTTTTCAACACAGTTGACCAGGGACGAATTTCACGACTACTACTCGGGCGTCAGCGCCTCGGTGGACGAGGACATGTACTTCGACCTGATGATGCGCCAGTCGTGGAAGCTGTAGGAGGGTTATCAGCAGCAGCTGTGTCTGTGCCACCATCTTTCTTTCCTAAATCTCTTCATTGTGTCTGATCTTCAAGCCTAGCCCCTCTTCTTTCTCCTCCCCCACCATCACCACAACCAGTTTTGCATGAACTCCTCCAAGTGTTCAGCTTTGTTGTTGTTCTTTCGATCCTTCTATCTACAGTTCTATTCAGTTGTTCTATCATTCAAACTTGTGTCGTCGTGTTGTCCTCCGCCGCCGGTGTGTTTCAAAACAGCTTTTGGGTCCACTAACTTGCTGGCTCTCTTTATCTTTTGCCCTCTTTTGCCCTTGCCTCCATTCTCTGCCACTTCGACCACACATTTCAAGCTTTTTCTTCTTCCCACGGCGACCATTTGCTTTTGTGTGTGCGCGCACTATTTCTGATTACCCCATGCTATCATATGATAATAAAGAGTTGAGAGGATTGGGCTCCTTTACAAGGGATTGTGGTTGTGGCTAATTAGACTGCAATGAGAATGGGTCATTGGTCAGCTTATACGGATCATTGGTTGTGGAAGATGGCTGGCAGGAATTCCAAGGTCAGATTATATTTGTGTGTTTGTTTTTGCCCACTCATCAGTGGAGAATGGGTTCCGTTTCTACTTTGTCTCTTCTTGAAAGGAGAGTAGTTTTCCACTGGCGAGCACTGGTGAAGATGACCACCACCACCACCTCAGTCTTCAGCTGACTTCGAAACTCTGATCATCACCACCACCAAAGAAACATTGATCATGATGAACATCTTCCGCTGGCCGTTGATCATCTTCTGGCCCGGACGTCGGCGAAGTGTTCTACAAGTTGATGATAAGCAGAAGGAGAAGGAGAAGAAGGAACTGAAAGAACAGAAAGAACCGGAGCCCCAGCCCCAGCCCAAATCACCATCACCACCACCATCACCACCACCACCGCCGATCCAACGAGCTCAACTTAGCCAGTCAGTGGTCAGTCTGCCGAAAATGGTTCACTTTTCGGAGAGCACCTTTGGTGGGAGTTTTATGGGCCCAAGGCAGCAGCAACAGCAGCCTTCAAAGCAGCCTTCGTCGCCCTACACCAGCACCATTCAGCATTGGCTGCTCAGTCGAGAGCCCGTCTACTACGCCGTCCCGGCGACAGTAGTCAACATGGCCGCTACCACTCAGCCAATGATGTCAATGTCGACGCCCAACCTGAGCGCCGCCCCCTCGATGGCTCAGATGATGATGACTGGAGATGGTGATAATGCTGCTGGACGATCACTGTCGTTGCCGCCAAAACCAGCAGCTGGACATCTTCATCCGCCGCCACTGGTGATCGGCGGTCCGCTGGTGTACCGAGTTCAAGCAGGACCAGGCACAGGTGATCATCCTCTTCGAAGGCGAGGAAGATCTTCGGCGACGCCGCCAACGCCGCCGCCACGACCAAGAATGGCTCGAAGAGGTAGTTCCAGAGGAGGAAATGCTAATCAAAATGGCCCCCAACAAACCATACCCAGTGATCTGCTTCTTCTTCAGGTAAGTGCTTTTCTTGAAATAGAGAAATAGAAATCACATGATTTGTTTTCTTACGTTTTCTTCTTCCCTTTTAGAAGCTGCACACTCGCCTAGCTCAGCTGCCTGCTCCAGCTGAGGTAAACAAGCGCCTCCATGCAACGGTTCTTCGTGTGGAGCGGACGCTGAAGCGGATGCAGCAGGTCGTCTGGTTCACTAGTGACCCTTTTGTGAGTTTTTGAAAGTTCTTGGGGATTTCTAAAGTTCTAAATATCGTTTTTCGTTTCTACCAGATCATCACCCGGATCGTCCCCGTCAGCCCCCATTGCTTCGACCACTACGAGCCGGCGGCCGAGGAGGGCCGCCTCGCCCTCTTCATCGTCGTCCTCGACCTGGTCTCCACCGCCAACTACCTGGCCGCTTTCCACCACATGCTCGTTTCCGCGTACGGGGGCCAGCTGGGCGTTCCCGCCCACTTTTTGGACCAAATCAAGATGGTCTCTGAAGGTAGTGGTGGGGGCGAGGCCGACCAGGGCGGCTATATCGAGCTGCCCAGCTATGCTGACCCTAGTGGATCTCCACCTGTTTTGGTTCGAATTTGCCTCACACTCGAGTGGGCGAGCCTGATTGCCAGCAACGGCGGCGGCGGCGACGGAAGTGGTCGTCCTGGTCATCGTCAGCATCACCAGCTTCAGCAGCTGAAGGCCATCACCGACCCGCAGCAAAAACGGGCTATCCTCGCCAACTGGGTCACCGTGAAGCGGGTGCAGTGGTACGGAAGGCTGCTGATGCGACAGGACGCCGGCAGCAATTCGCTGCTGCTGGTGCAGCTGCTGCAAGACATTCGCCGCCGCTTTACCGTTCTTCGACTGTTGACGCCGTGGAAGGTACTGCTTTTGTGGTTCTATTTTTGTTTTTAACATTTTGTTTTTCCCTTTTAGCTCACCCTTCTCGCCGAGTACTTTGGTCGCGATGTTGTTGCTGGAGAGCAGACATTTTCGCTGGACGTCGCCTTTCGCCGCTTCTTCGAGGCCGCCGCTGGGAGCCTTTTTCAGCAGGCGCACCCGTTTAACAGTGGTGGCCACCACTTTTCACAGACAACAACAGCTCTGCCTTCCTCCTCTTTTCTGTCTGCTTCAGTTGTTCCCTACAGCCTGGCCGTCTGCATCACCGGCAGCATGCCCGACGAGGTGCAGGTAGAGCTGCAGCTCGCCTTCTTCGTTCTCAACTTTCTCCTTCACAAGTGGGAGGTAGGAGGGTCACAGAGAGGTGGTGGCCACTGGCCATCGTCTTCTTCTCCTGATGCTCAGCAGTTTTGCTCACCGACTGGCGCCAACATTGTGCTCGGCCTAGAGGACGCCGCCAGCGGTCTGCCCACCAGTCTGCTGACGCTTCTGCGCTGCATTGCCGATTGAGCTTAGCAAAAGTTGAGGACTGCTTTACCAGCACTACTTTCTGCTCTTACAATTGCATGCAAGGACCTTCAAATGATTCATTTTCTTCTTTTTTTTTCTCCAACTGACCGGAAACTGCAAAAAGAAGCCTAACCTTCAGCTCTAAGGTCAAACTCTGCAGCCACTACACCGCTGTCCATTTCCGGGCAAAAACAGACAAGCCTTTCTATTTTTACGCAATACTAATTTATCTAATCTTGAAATCTTTTAATCACCACAGCTTTTGTAAAATGAAGAAATAAAATAAAAATACCGTCTGAAAACGCATTCTCTCATTTGTGAGCTGAAATTCAAAATTAGTTAAAGTAGTTTACCTATCAAGAGAGGGCGCCACCGGTACCACAAGTGAGATGTTTACATTCTGTTCACTCTTTTTACAGAAGCTACGGGCGAGCCACTTTTATTGGGTACTTTGAAGTGGGCGGGAGAGAATCCAACGGAATCCTCCTCCTCCTCCTCATCGTTTTGGTTGTGGTGGTAATCCTCATCATCAGCAGCAGCAGGTAATCATCGAGCTCACCTTTTTTGTACGCTCTGTTGGCACTTCAACTCTCTCTTCGTGGCTTTCCACTCGTAATCGGCCGTATCCTGTGTTTCGTGGCCAACTCTCTCCCTCTCCTTTCATTCTCACTAAGCCGGCTCTTTTCTGGCTGATCACCGAAGTGGCCGTCAACAGTAGGACTGTGTCTGACCACAAAGAGAAACTGACTGTCTGACTGAAAAAACTGTCTGCAGCCTTTTTCTGTTTCTCCCTCTCTCACCAACGCTTTCACCACCTGACGTGTCTGTAATCAACGTGGTGGTCGTGGTGGTGATCGTCGTCGTGGCCTGCACACCTGACGTGTGCCTTCCCTTGCTCTCTCACACACTTACTCTGATTACCTTTTGGACTCACCAGCAAACAACAACTAAACAGAACAGAGCTGCAAAAACAAGATCAGCAGCAGCAGCAGCATAACCGCACGAGTTCACACATTCCCGATTGTTCGGTAAGTCACAACAGAAAGAGAAAGAGAGAGAAAGGGAATTGATTTTGAACTTACACCGCCGGTGTCCTGACACCGCCGCTAATTGTTGAGTGCCTCTAATTCTCTTTCTAAATCACTTTCTTTCTTTTTTTTCTCGTGATCTAGATCCACTTACAACCTGAGCACCACCTCCGCCACCACTGCCATTCTATTCCATGTTCGGCCGTCTCCGTGACTGGCTACCTCGACCTTTCCTCCACCTCAGCTTATCATCACTATCATCACCTCTATCATCATCCACTACCTGGAAGACCTCCACCTGGACGGCACTGTCGCTGTACAGCGGAGTACTGCTCGCCTACTGCTCACTGCTGCTGTACGTGCACATCCGCTTCTTCGCTAACGTTGCCAAGTGACCACCTCATCAGTCATCATGAAAATCACCACTACCATAAACTGCTCAACCACTTCCGCCACTCCTACCCTCATTTCCTGCAGGAGGGCGAGGGCGAGGACGAAAGCACCGCTGATAAGCAGCAGAGTGACCATGACCGCTCCCAACTTGATCGCTACCATTTGCTTGGTGGTCCTTCTTTCGGCAGCATGTTTGCCTCAGGCGGAGGCCTTCCTCGAGGGCCTCTACTGTGGCCAGGACAACTGCTATGAAGGTAAGTAAATTCTATCATGTGTTATCACTTTACTGATAATCAATCCTTTTCCCGATTTCGAAAACAGTCCTCGGCATGACGCGCGAGTCGAGCACGCAGGAGATCAGCCGCGCCTATCGCGCTCTCGCCCGCAAATGGCACCCTGATCTGCACCGCGGCGAGGCGGCAAAAGCCGCCGCCACCGAGAAGTTCCAGTTGATAGCGGCCGCCTACGAGGTTCTCAAGGAGGAGGAGTCTCGCAAGGACTACGACTACATGCTGGACAACCCGGAGGAGTACTACCACCACTACTACCGCTACTACCGCCGCATGTACGCGCCCAAGGTGGACGTGCGCTATGTGATCGTCGTGACGATCACCCTCATCTCCGCCTACCAGTACTACGCCAGCCACGCGAAGTACAAGGAGGCCATCGACTACTTTGTCACCGTGCCGAAGTACCGCATGAAGGCGAAGGAGATTGCCGTCCAGGAGGCCCTTTGGCCGGCAGAGGGCAAGGGAAAGCAGGCCTTTTTGCGGCAGAGAGCGTCCACGGCAGGAGCTGGCTCTTCAGGTGGGCGAAAGTCCGCCAAGGAGGAGCTGAAGGCGGAGGAGGAGGCGGTGATTCGGGCGGTCATCGAGGAGAAGATGGACATCAAGGGCGCCTACTCGAAGCCCTCCTACACGGACATGCTCTGGGTGCAGATTGTTCTGCTGCCACTGTGGTTGGGTAAGGGAATTTTTGAGCAGGATTTTTTGTTGGTTCTAATTTCTAATTCTCGATTCTCCGGTTTCTATTTCTATTTCCACCCCACCCACCATCAACAGGACAATACCTCTACTGGCTCGCCCGGTGGATCTACAAGTTCAACATCAAGAAGGAGCCCTACGGCCTAGAGGAGAAGCACTACCTGATTCGCCGCTTCATGGGCCTCTCCGCGGGCGAGTGGGCGCACAAGGAACCGTACGAGGTGGAGGAGTACATGCGCGAGGAGCTCTGGATCAGGGAGAACTTTGACCCGTGGAAGCGAGCGCGAGATGACGAGCTGAAGGCGCAGCTGGCGGAGAATCCCTCCTACAAGCGCTACCGGCGGTACCTGAAGAAGGGCGGCCCCGGGCAGATTACCTTCCAGGAGGACTAGGAGGACGAGAAGGACTGTCCTTAACACCAAATTCCTATTCCGATCTATTTTCTAGGTTACCACTTTCTATTTCTAGTTCTTGCGTCCAAGTGTGTGTGTATTTTATTACACCGAGCCGCAGCAACTTCAACTATCTACTCTTTATGCTCTGCTAATTATTTTTTTAATATTCCCGTCTCCCCTTTACCTTTCCTTTTGTACAGCCAGCAAACAAAATGAATGCATTTGAAAGAATAATTTGAAGAAAATCCGTTCCATCTTTTTGTTTGAAAAGTCTTATCAGATGTTTTTGCATTTTCAGCTAGATGTTACAGCTTTTACGAAGGGTTCCCGTTATTAACGGGCCGTTAAAAATGTTGCGTGTTCTCTTCTGTTATTGCTCAACGTTTTCACGTCGCCATTGGTCTTGTCAAAATCTGTCGCTCTCGTTCTCTTGAAACGCTTCAACAACAGTTTCCAACTACTCTCAAGCATGGCTCCCCCGCGAACTCCGTCATCATCGGCGAAGAAGAAGAAGAGTGGTCCGACTAAGATCTCAATCGACTTTCACGATCTGGCCGCTAAGGTGACCAAGGGAAAGGGAAAAGGTCGAGGACTAGCCAAGGCCAACACCGCCGCCGCTTCCTCGCCGATGACGAGGACGCCTTCTTCGAAGAAGAAGGCCTGCGCCACCCCCACGACGCCCGCCAAGCCGCGGAAGCTCTTCTTCAAGTTCGAGTACCTCTCGCGCTCCTACGAGGGCTTCTACAGCCACGCAGAGTTCATGGAGCACGCGAAGCAGTGCCTGAAGCACAAGTACCCCTTTCTCCCTAAGATTCTGATCACCTCGCGCGCCCAGACAATGTGGGAGGCGAAGATGAAGGAGGTGATGCAGGAGAAGACGGGATCAGGCACGCCTGTCCTCCAGTCTGCTGCCAAAGCCAATTTCTACAACCAAGCTCAGAAGGAGAAAGAAAATGTTGGCCAAAATGTCGGTGGTGATGGTAATCGTCACCTCGCTCCCAAAAATCGCCAGAAACCGCTCATTCCGTTCTCCAGCGAAGAGTCTTCGGTTTCGGCCCAGGACCAGGACCAGTTTTTGGACTGCTCCTTTTCTTCTACTTCTCCTGCCGCGGAGGTAGCTACCGTTCAAAAGCCTCCGCCGCTGCCGCCGAAAGCCCCTTCTCCAGCTCGAGAGGCCAGAGTCAACAACAAGAGCAACAGCACCAGCAGCCAACAACAACAACAGCAGGGTCAGCAGGGAAAACGCCGCCTCAGCCGCAAAAAGCTCATCTTTCCCGATGACTGGGAAGAAGAGTTGTCCTGTATGAACTCCACCACTAACGATGAAAACAACAACAACAACAACAACAACTCCAACAGCAGTAGCAACATGGCTGACGTTAGCGGCAGTTCGATGGAGGTGGAGGGTTCTATTTCTCCCCCTCAAAAACGCAGCAAAAGCAGCAGCAGCAGCAGCTCCGACACCAACACCAACGTCAAGTCAGTCCTCAGCAACGACTTTATTCCGCTGCCTTCGCGTCAGTTTCATCACCAGTCACAATCGTCACAGTCGCAATCACCACAATCCACGGACGATCTTCACTTGATGCCTCCGCCGTCTCGAACTTGCGGAAAGCTGTCCAGCTTCTCCGCCAATGCTTCAACCTCTCACCCTCTCACCACTACCATTGAGGAGGTGTTTGACAGCAGCAGCAGCGCTGCCGATGAGAGCAGCAGAGCCGGAATTGATAAAGTGACTGAGAAGCAAGATTGCTCTGCGGGGATTTTATTCGATGAAACGAAGGACGAGGAAGCGGATGATGAGGCTTCACCATCTGAAGAAGAAGAAGCGAATGACAGCATTATTCTCGTCTCCTCCTCAAACGACTCTGAAGCTATTGTGGCAGATGGTGGTGGTTATAAGAAGAGTACCACCGAGGAGAAGGAGCCGCCCAAGTTCGGCGCACTGCTCAGCGAGCCAGTCATTGTCGACATTGGTCCTGAGGATGATGATTACGATGATGACGATGGATACTGAAATGAATACCAGTGAACAATGTGTGAGTCTCCTCTGCTTTTTCTGTTTTCAGTTTTTCTTCGCTTCAAACCGTCTTAATTTTACTCCTCTTCACACAACTCTTTTCAAACTTTTTACGCTTATTACTACTCTTCTATCCTCTAATCACTGATTCCAAATTCTCTTACACACACTACCAGCACCACCACTTTCTTTATAGTTTTTTAAAGTTCTTAATCTAGCTAGTCTAGGCCCAGTCAAAAAAGAGAGATTGAAGTGTTAAAAGTTTAATAATAAAAACACGGTAAAAGTGCTGCCCAAAGTGGGCGAGCGTAATGGCCGTGGTGGTAAAATGCAAAAAATCAAAATCAAAACAACAGCCAACTGGAGGGAAAATGATGGTGTTGGGCTGTGTGTGGCCGAAATGTGAAGAAAAAAATAAAAAATAAAAATTGTTGAAAAAGTTGGCCAAAGCTGGGCCTTAGGACTGGGGCTCGACCATCGCCCACAGTTCGGCCTTCTTCTGCTCGGCGAGCATAAAGACGAGCTTGGCGTCGGCGTAGGCGGGCTGCTTCAGCAGCTCGCACACCTTCAGCCCGTCGCCGTCGCCTTTGGTGCGGGCGGTGATGTAGGCGATGGCCAGCTTGAAGTAGCGCAGGTAGAGCTTCGTGACGGCCTGCTCCTCCGCCTGCCCAACACCACTGGAACTCTCCTGCTTCTCCAAAAAGGACTTCTGCTGTTTTTCTCCGTCATTGCCCTCCACCACCAAATAGGCCAAATAGAACTGACGACCCACCTCGGTCCACACGGCGAGCTGCGACAGCTTGTCCTCCATTTCGGCAGTGGTCATCTTTTTAGGAGGAGAAGGAGGAGGTGGTCCCTCTGAAGAGCTGGTGACGCCTGACTGCTGCTGAGCGTGGAAGGTGGAAATGGCCGCCTCCGCCTCTTCGGCCAGCGGGCAGAGGCGCACCGCCGCCCCCAGCTTGTCCATCTGCAGGTAGAGGCGTCCGAGGAGGCAGAGGGTGGCGGTGAAGGGGGCGGAGGGACGGTAGGCGAGCGTGCGCAGACTGTTTTCCGCCGATTGCAGCGCCGACAGGACGGACACCGTCAAGTTCAGGCTCTTCCTCTTGATAAGTTGGGCTATTTTTCCTCCTCCTCCTCCTCCTTTGTCTCCAGCCGTGGCAGTGCTCAGAGAAGCTCTGCTGAGCATCTTCGCCTGATAGGCCAGACTGGCCCGGGCCTTCGCCAGCTCGGCCACCGCAGAGGCCACCTCTTTCGGGCTCGTCTCAGCGTAGCAGTCCAGACAGCCGGCGTGCCCGTCGGCGCTCACCAGCGGTCCCTGGTTGCAAGACTGGCAGCGGGCAACTAGTTGGCCGTTCTCGCCACTCCCTTTGCCGCTATTCCCACCCACCAGGTCGGCGCGGCAGAGGCGGCACCCGCAGAGAAAGTGGTAGTGCTGCTGCAGCGCCTCCTGGCGATCCTGAAAGGGCGTCGACTTGGTCTGGCCGTAGGTAATGTTCAACTCTTCGCCGGCGGCGATGTCCCGACTGGCCTTGAAGACGACGTGCCCCGCCGACCAGCTCCATTCGACGTTGGGGGCGCAGCTGTGATTGACCAGCGAGCCGACAAAGATCTGCCCGGTGGCGATGTTGCGCTTCTTCGGGCCGCCGTAGTCGAACTTGCCGAAGACATTGACGGTGATGCGGCGGACCTGTTCGAGGGCCAGCTCAAAGACGTCCAGCAGGAGGCGGAAAGCGGCTCCAGGGGATGAAGATGCTTCACCTTCCTTTTGAACCTTCTTCAGCAGGGCGCGATTGCGCAGCAGAAGAACCAGCGCAGCGTCCAGCGCTTGGAAGGCGTGCCAGGCGGTCCAGCTGGCGCTGTACGCCTGAGGGTGCACCGCCAGCGAGGTGGACATGCGAAAGAGCAGGCGGCGGTGGGCAGGATCGGTAAGGGCGTCCAGGTCGCTGGTGGTGCGCAGCGCCACCGCCTCGAGGTACTCGTTCAGAGAGGACGTACCGTATTCCTTGTTGTTGTCCTTGTCCTTGTCCTTGTCCTCCTTGTTGTTCTTGCTCTTCCACTCGGCCAAGGCCTCCTCTAGGCCCGTCTTGGCGATGATGCGGTAGGTGTGGACGCCGGCCAGCGGTCCAGCCTTGAGGAGGAAGCCCAGGAAGCCGCACTCGTGACGGTGGTAGGCGTTGTAGGCCTCTTCGGCGCAGTCCGGGCTGCAGTAGCGCACCTCTGTGCAGAAGTCGCAGGGCAGACCGAGGCTCACGTTCTGGTTCGCCGCCTTGTCGCCGTTGTCCTTTTCTTCTAAAGCTTCGCCCGCCTCTTCCTCCTCCTCCTCCTCTTCACCACCACCACCTTCGGTCTTCACCATCAGCTCTTTCAGGCAGTAGTTGCAGGTGGTGGCGAGGAAGTCCTTGTGCACCACACTACTGTACGGCTTCTCCACCAGCAGCCAGGTGCCGGCCATGATGGGCGCGGCGGCCACAAAGTAACGTCCCTTGTGGGCGGCCTCTTTGATTTCAATGCTGGCCAGGTCGGCCTGGTAGCGAAAGAAGGGCTCGCCAGTAGGGTAGGCTAGGCCCCCCAGAGTGGGCGCATTTCGAACGTGAAAGTTGGAGTCGCTGTCGTGCAACTTCTCCAGCTTCTTCGCCAGCTCGAAGACCACCTCCTGAGCTGCTTCCTTTTTGTCAGCAGCTTTGGGGTCACCATCATTCATCTCCTTCGTGAAGGTGATGCAGTCAATCACCTTCTCAACGTCGACCTTCTCCCCATCTTCCTCTTCCTCCTCCTCCTCTTCCTCCTCTTCCTCGCCCACCTTTAGCAGCCCCAGGCCGGCCAGGCAGCGCACCGCCAGGATCTTCACCTCCTCGACGCAGCCGGCGGAAATCTGCGGCAGAGGAGAACAAGAAGCAGAGAGGGCGTTGTTCTCCTGAAGCGTTTCAGCGGCGGTCAGCGCCATCCGGGCGTCCACGGCGGCGGCTCGAAGGAGGCCCAGGCGAAATCGAACCGACGCTCGCTCCGAGTGCAGGCTGAACTTGAGCGCCAGCAGGCGGTCCACCTCGCTGTCGATGATCTCCTGGGGGGAGTAGGGCGTCTGAAGGAGGGCCTTCGAGAGGTGGCGCTCCGCTTGACGCAGGTGGTGGCGCACCTCCGAGGGTTCGATTTTGGCAGAGGAGCCCGAAGAGGCCTCGGCCGTCCGCTTGGCGAGCGTCTCCAGCGTCTTTCGGGCCGCCTTCCGGTGCTTCTTTGCCTCCGTGTAGGACTTGCGATTGACCTTCTGGTTCCAGGCGGCCAGGCGACCCTGCACCGCCTCCAGCTGCAAGAGGAGCCAGGCGTCTCGGGCCTTGCCGGAGCTTTCGTTTTTTTCAGCCACCAAACTCGGACAGTCATAGTACTTGACGAGAATGTACTCGAGCTGGGCGCGAATCATGCTGGAGGACCCCTCCTCTTCTTTTCCCTCGTTCTTCAAGTTGTTGGTGTTGTTGCTGTCGTTCAGGGCGGCAAAGTCGGCGTCGGCGTACAGCAGCTTGAGAATGTCGTCGCGCTCCGAGGGATCCATCGTGGACTGTTTAGAGTGAAGACGTGTTTTCAGGAGGTAAGGGTAATTTGCTTTGACAAAGTGAAGATTCAAAATGGGCTGAGCAGAGCCTAATCAACCAACCAGCACGGTAAAATGAGCAACTGCCTGGCAGGAGGTGGCTCTTTTATTGTGGTCTGAATCGTTTTTTGCCGTTTTAGAACTTTGATGAACTGATGGGAAAAGTTAGAATTTTGAAAAGAAGTTGGACTGCAAAAATGGGAGGAAAAAACTAAATAGTCTGAACAAAAAAAGCATCTTTAGTCAATAAAGAACTTTTCATCCAACTCCAACAGATCGGCCGGGTCGATGTCCTTCACCGGTGAGCTCTTGAAGGGCTTCTTGTGGTTGAAGAGTAGCGGCAGTGAATTGGTGCTGGTGTTTGGGCACCCCAGCTGACCGAGCATGTCGTACTTTCCTATCTTGATCACCGGCTCTTTGCGTTTCTTGGTGCTGCTGCTGTTGCTTTTGTTGATGGCAGTCGTAGACTCTGGGAAAAGTGGCCGCTTGAACGGTCGCTTATTTGCCGAGTTGTCATTGCTGCTGCTGATACCCGCGGTGATGATTTGGTTCCGTTCCTTTTTAACTTTGCTGTTGCTGGCACTGCTTTTCTGGTCCGAAATCCACGGGATAACCTCCTTTTTGAAAGTCAAAGTTTTTGGTGGAGGCGGAGGTGGTATTGGTGGAGGAGGTGGTAGTTGTGGAGCTGCTGCTGCTGGTGCTGACCAAGACGATGTCGGTGTTGATTTTGAGGCTATTTGTGCCATTGAAGGGGCTTTTATTAGCGTTGCTGGTGCTATTGTGATTGCTGGTGCTCTTGTGATTGCTGGTGCTATTGTGATTTCTGGTGCAGTCACCGCTTTGATTGACTGCACCGGAGGAGGAGGAGGAGGGCGAAAAGTCGCTGAAGGTCGTCGAAGGGTAAAGTACTGGTGCTTTTGTTGATAGTGGCTACGATGAGGGGAATCACCACCTCTAAGCGCGTTTTCATTACTGCTCACTTCAGGTGATGGTGGTGATGGATCTTGCTGCTGCTGATCATCAGTCTGTGTAGCCTTTTTAAACCCGAGTGAAGTTTGCAGGTTAATGATCCCTTGGGGCCGCACATTAGCTGCTGATAGTGCTGGTATCATCGGTAGAGAGCCTCTAGCCATGCCATAGGCAAATCGCCCCTCCTTGCTCAGGTCAAACGTCGGCGGCGAGAAGATGATTCCAGGTGATGGCGCCCTGACATTGACCACCGCCTTCTTCTTCTCCGCCTCTGAATGATGTGGTGACCGCTGATTGAATGACCTTTCCTCCTCCTTCTTCTGTGGCTGTTGCTGATGCTGCAGTTGCTGCCGCACATTCTTCGCCAACGAAAGCTTTGATGGTGGTGGCGGTGCCGATGAAGTTCTAAATCGAAACGGCGGATTCATCTTCCGAAGCTCGCCGAGTTTCGAAAAAGAGCGCAACAGCAAGCGAAAAAAAATGGCCAGCGGTGCCCATTCATAAAGGTTGTAACAACCGATCAGCAAAAAAACAAAAGAACGCTTTCTTTCTTTCAAGGACAAGCTTTTCAAACTATAGTTTTTCCAAAAACTCATTTCCAAAAAGTTCCAACGGTGATCCACAACTCCCTCTCAACGCATTCTATTCTCTTCAATTCTCGGATTCAGCGTGTGCCCCCTCTCCTTTAACCAGCAGTGATTTCAGTAAATCTGGTCAAAGCGAAAGAAAAGGAGAGAAGAGCCGACCGCCAACGCCGCAAGCGCTCATTGTGAGTTCAATTTTACTCCAATTTCCCCTTTTCTCTATTCTCTATTCTCTTTCCTCTTTCCCTTTCGTTTTCATCCTCTTCTTCCCCTTCCTCATCACTTTTCACTGTGGTGGTGGTATATAGCCAGTCTGGTCGCCGAAAGCCAATATGTTTGTGCCTGCTTCTGCATCTGCTTCCTCTGCTGCTTTCGTTGTAGAATCGTACGGATTCGGCAAACACACACTCATTCACTCCCTTTGGCAGTGGATTCTACAATACACACACACACACTGTGCACTGGTCGCACGCGCCCGTCTCTTTCCCAATTCTTTTTCTCTCTTTTAGCTTCGACTTTAGAGCTTTGAGACTTTTTCCTCTTTTTCTTTCTCCTTCCCTTTCTCTTTCTCAAAACTCGGTCGACTGCGAGAGACGGCAGCGGCGGTAGTAGTCATCATCAGCAACCTTTTTCCGTTCTCCGTTGCAGTGCACTGCTTCACACAGTCTTTGCACCGATTGACGGGCGCCGATTGCGCGCGCGGTGGAAGCGGATTATTGAAGAGAAGACCGACCGACTGACTGACTGCTACGTTGCCGATTTATTTGCTCTTCACCAGCAAGGCACACACTCTTTTCATTTCAACTTTCCAACGCTCAACTTTTGCTGTTGTTTTGCCCTACTCAACTCAACTTCTTCGCCACCACTTTTTCAATGTTGTTGTTGTTGTTGTTGTTGTTGTGATGTTTGACGTTGAGAAGTCAGTGCTGATGCTGCTGCTGAGTGCCTCCTGCTGATCAGTGATCACACACACACACACACTTCAACCCCAACTTGAGTTTGGCTGGTGTGTGTGTGTATCAGTGTTTATGCTCGCCCACACTTCTGAAAGACGACGACTCAGGCACAGAGCAGACAGAAACAACAACAACGGCAGCAGAAGCAGCAGCAGCTTCAACAACGACGTCTTCTCAATCAAACATTGTTTGAACATGCTCTCCACCAAACGAATCTGGAACAATGACAAATCCGCCGACTATACTCAGTAAACGACTCAGTTATAAAAAATCCGCCAAGTTAAAGCAGAAAAAGATCTGCTGCCAATCATCATCATCATCATCATCATGGCTACCAATTCCAGTGGTGGGCAGCAATCATCACCACCACAACCATCAATTCACCCTCATCCTCACCCCCATCCAAATCATCACCAGCGGACCTTTACAAATAGCTCAACGAGCAGCACCGGAAGGGCCTTCAATCCGCACCACCGGAGCTCAGAGGTGTTCAGCACCGGCCTGCTGCCTCTTCGAGTGCCCTCGGCGGTGGATATCAACACTCACCAAGGAAGTAGCAGTGATGGTACAGCTTCCGTTGGAAGCCTTCACCTCGACATCACCAACGTCTGTCCGAAAACGATCGAGGAAGCGATTCGGCAGATGCAGCAAGTGCCCAGCGTCGACTTTGCCTGCAGTGGACTGAACAGCAGCAGCAGCGGTGGCAGAAATCAAATCAAAAGTAATCCACAGTATCATCAGGCAAAGTACTTCTACCACAATCACCCGCTTGAGGTGGAGGAAGAAATTGAAGAGGAGGAGGAGAAGTACTCACGGTTCAGCCCTCAAACTGCCAACTATACTGACAGGACATTCCAGCAGTACTCCAGCAACTCCTCTTCCAATCACTTTTACCCTCACCACCCAGTGGTTCAGCAACCGACGTACACAGTCACGGACAGTTATGGTCTTAGGGCAGCAGAAGCTATCTCTTCCCCCTCCTCCTCATCTCCTCGCTTCATCTCACCGCCTTCTCCAGCTAAAACTTCTTCTTCCTCATTATCAAAGCCTTTCAGTAAGGCTGCTGCTGAACATCATCCTCAGCCTTCCACTTCTCGGTGGTTAGAGCCACCGCCATCTTCATCTGCAGGGGGAGCAAATTTTCATCGAAAGTACTCGGTAATGAACAGCAGCAGCAACAACAACAATTCCACTTTGCCTTTCACTGGCAGCGATAAGCCGAGCACGTCTTCATCTCTCGCAAATCACAGCTACAGCTACGGCCAAGCTCAACAGCAGCCCTCGACCATTATGAGCCGTTCTACCCCGGGAAACGCCTCCTTTCGCTCCAATCTTTCCGCCTCGAGTGGACTGCTTCATCCAAAGGGTGGCTCATCAGTAAATACCACCAAAGCTTCCAATACCTCCTCCACCAACAGCCACCACCACCAGCGTCGCCTGACAGTCGCCCGGCTCGGCTCTGACTTTTCCACCAACTCTTCGGGCCTCCCCTTTTCTTCGGCCGGAGCAGACTCCGAAGCGAGCGACTACTTTGTCCCGCGCGAGTCCTGGCTCACCAGCCTCTACGTGAAGATGCCCAAGTCAAAGTCTTTTGTGCGGCTGCAGCTGGAGCTGCTCAACCTGCCCTTCTTTGCCTCCGTCGGTCGCTTCCTCGAGGACACCTGCTCGGTGGGCGCTAGAAGTAGCTCTAAAGGTCGTCATCATCATCATTCGGGAAACGAAAACTGTCGAACGGCGGAGGAGGAGAAGACGCTGCTGGAGAAGAACTCCTTTCTCTTTGCGCTCTTCAACCAGTACGTGCCGCATAACCGCATTCCACTGGAGTCGCTCAGCAAGTACGTCCGCCGGCTGCAGAAGTACGAGATTCTCGCCACCATTGAGTTCAGCGTAAGTGACCCCTTCCTTTTTTATTGCTCTGCTTTTTATTACTTTTTTTAGCTGCCATTTTAGTTCTGGGTATCGTGTGTGTGTTTGTTTTACTTTTAGCGGTGATGATGGTAGTGGTGGTGGTGGTGATTGCATTCTATCTGATGTGTACATTTGTACTGTCTGTGTTAGGTTGAGAAAGTGCTGTTACCACAAAGTGGCACTTTCACTAACGATGATGATGGCTAGTTGCAGATAGCAGTCAGCACAAATGGTGGCGGTGATGCCCTTATCGTTCATTATTATTTTAATTAGCAATCCGTATCCTGATCTTAATCTTAATTAGCTATCAATTGGCGGTGGAAGAACTGCATTGCCTTTCCTCTTGCTTTTGTGCATACATTGAGTTTGCTGCTTCTCTTCTTTTCTGGAATGCACACACTCTGCCGCAATCAGTTGATCTTATCCTGGAGAGTCATCATCTGCAGAGAGCAGTCATCCATCAGTGGACAAAAACTTGGCAGTGGCGGTGGTATATAATACCTGGTCGATCTGATCGCCAGTTTTGTTGTTTGTTTTGTTGTGTCCCTTTGTCTCATTGTCATTTTTTGTTGTTGTCCACACAATATGGCTCGCCTCTTTGTCATCGCCACTTTTGCCCTCCTCGCTCTGGTCGCTGTCGTCTGTAGGTTTCTTTTTTAAACATTAGTTTTTCTTTGCTAACCTTTTCCTAACCTCCTCCGCTTCCTCCGTTAGCCGGCGAGTCAGGCATGTGCTCCTGGTACGGGCCCGGCTTTGCCGGCCACAAGACCGCCAACGGCGAGCGCTTCGATCCCGACCACCAGCTGACCGCCGCCCACAAGACGCTGCCCTTTGGGACGCACGTCAAGGTGACGGTGGGCGGGAAGCACGTCGTCGTGCGCATCAACGACCGCGGCCCCTTCGTCGCCGGCCGCATCCTCGACGTCAGCACGAAGGCCGCCAACGAGCTGGGCCTTCGCTCGAAGGGCGTCGCTCACTGTACGGTGGATAAGGTGTAACCAGAAGAGGAAAGTTGAGAATAAAAGAATGAGAATGATGAACAGTGGTGTGTACAAAGCAGCGAGGAAGAAGAAAAGTTGAGTAGAAAAAGAGGAGTGTGCTTTGCTGAGGAGGAGATCTCTGGAGACCCCCTCATATCTTGTGCTGCATTTGCGACGCCTTTTTCAGGTTGGCTGGCCCTTTGGCCGCTTCGGCGGTGGAAGGGGCCACCGCCTTGCTCACCAGCTTTGAAGGGGCGCGCTTAGGGGCTCCCCCAGGACCTAGCTTGGATTTGACGGCTGAGGACGAAGGAGCTGCCTGACTTGAAGCCTGTCGTCCCAGCTTGGAGGGAACGGAAGAGGTCCTCGGTGGAGCAGGAGCTGCCTGACTTGAAGCTTGTCGTCCCAGCTTGGAGGGAACAGAGGAGGTCCTCGGTGGAGGAGGAACTCCTGGAGAGGAGGCCGTACTGGAGGCCTTGGAGGTGGCCACCGTGGAAGGTCGCTTTCCCTTGCCGCCGAGCATCGACATTCGACTGGTGCGCTTCTGCTTCAGGTCGCGGCTGCTGGTTTTGCGCAGCTGTGGTGGTGGTCCCTTTGATTCACCGCTTTTCTTTAGCTGCTGCGAATCCTTTCCTGATTTCAGCTGAGATTGCTTTTTCTGCTTTTTACCGCCGCCAGTGGCAAAGAAGTAGGCGGCCACGGCGAGGGCCACCAGCAGCAGGAGAATGACCAGGCCGATGACCACCCAGTAGACGGTGGCCAGGCCGGAGACGCCCGCCAAGGGGGTGCTCGATCCGTTTCCTCCTGCTTTGGTGGTGCTCTTCTTATCATCGTCGTCCACTTCACCAAAAAATGTTTTTAGCGAGGTGGTGCTCAGCGGGACACGCGTTCCAGGCTTTGTGAACGCCTCTTCACTAAAGGCGTACACACGATTGGCGGCGCCTGAAAAGAGGTAAAAGGCGCCGCGAAAGCGCATTCCCGTGCTCAGCTGGGCCCAGTCGGCGGCGGTGGAGCCCGAGGAGCAGCTGCTGCTGTCAGCGATAAGGACCAGCTGATCTCCCTTTTCAAGGCAGATGATAAACAGTGGAGAGGTTCGGTTGATGACGTTGGCGTCCGTCAGGTCGACTATTGGTGGAAATTCGCCATCTGGATTCTGGTAGCGAAATTCGTAGCTGGCCAGCGTCATGGGCTTTGTGGAGGGCTTTCCGTCGGAGCTGAAAATGAGGATTTTTTGAGAAAGTGTTTTGGTTTGATTTGAGGAGTTTAGGGATGGGATGGGTTTTATTACCTTTTGGGCGGCGACAGGATGCCGTAGTAGCAGCGGAGCGGACAGCCGGAGACGAGGATGGCGCCATCCCAGAGGAAGGGCGTCATCTCGAAGTAGTCCGCGTGACCGAGGTCGACGAAGGAGGTGAACTTGGTCTCGCGCCAGTCGCTGGTCACCACGTAGAGTAGGTAGTCCGCGTTGGACGGTCCAGGTGCAGGGGTAGTAGAAGCCTCCTGAACTTCTTTAGCGGCCAAAGATGAGGAATTACTGCTGCCATTGGTGAAGATGAGAGCACTGGTGACGATGCTGTCCTTGCCGACCTTCTCCAGGGAGGTCCACCCGAGGGCGCTGATCAGCCCTCGGCCCGTCTGCACGGCAGCGGGAATCTGCTTGAGGAGGGTGCTTTTGTCTTTGTCCTGAGAAGGAGAAGAAGCTTCCGGAGATTTTATGCTGTAGTTGTAGAGGGGATAAACTCGACCTATGCTTTTCGTCTTTCCGCAGTAGGTGATGAAGGTAAGTAGGCTGTCTTTTCCCGGGTCCATCTGCCCGCTGGTGACCACGGAGCAGGGGGCGTGGCCGCTGCTGCTCAGCGCATTGCTGGCGCCGGGCGTCTTTGGCTCGCTGTACGGTTTGCTGGAAGTAGGTTTGGGCGATGTTGAGGTTGTCTTCTCCTCTGATAAGGTTAGGTGAAAGCTGGTGAAAAGAAGTAGAAAGAGGAAGGATAGGAAGATGGTGGGAGTTTGCATGGTTTCGGTCTGTTTTAGCTTGAGCTTTTAGCTGTAGCAATGGAAAGTTGTTGTGGCTTGCAGATGAAACTTTTTAAAAGTTTTCTTTTGACACCGATACAGATCAGTAGTTTTGCGATTTGTAAACCAAGGTGAAAAGTCGCAGTGACGCGGCGGTAAGCTGTTTTATTGTCCACTTGAAAGGTAGTTTCGAACTTTTTTGAAATTTTTTTGAACTTTTGTTTTGAATTTTTTGCTTTTTTGCGGATCTTAGGTCTTTCATTTTTTGTTTTTTGTTTTCTCACTTTTCTCACTCCAAAGTTTTTACCAAGCAAATGAGCGCGGTTTTTCGCATTCGCAAAAGGAAGAGCTGTCGTCATTTGCATTTCTTTACTGCGTATCATTTACGCTCTTTTGTATATCGATCTATCTATCAATCAATTTACGCTTAATTTACTTTAATTTAATTTTAGTAAAAGAGCAGATGATTACGAGGTGCTGCTGCTGTTGCCGCTATCGAGTTGTAATTACTACACACACTGTTTTTACGCTCAGGTTGTTTGTGGTATTTAACACATCAGCAAAAAAAGAGTTTAGAAAGAAAAGGTTGACTAGTTTACTGCCGTACTGGTCTATTTTTGGTGCTGCTTTTTGTTGTTTTTGCTGTTTGCGCAACTGATTATCACCTGCGCTAATTAGCGGCTGGAAAAGTGGTGGTAGTAGACTTTGGACAGACTTTCTTTTTTCTTTTTCTCTAAAAGTGTGTGTATAAAAAGTGGTGCTGCTGCTTTGATCACTACTACAATTGTTAACAATTGATCAAAAAAACGACAATGTCTCGTCTCAGTGGTTTTGCTCTGGTAGCTCTGCTAGCCACGCTTTCTCTTGTTGGTAAGCTTTTATTGTTTGGGTTTTTTAGTGGTGATTTTTAAGTTTTTAAAATCAACCTCGATTTCCTTCTTTAGCCGGCGAATCGGGCATCTGCAGCTGGTACGGCGTCGGCCTTGACGGCGCCCTCACCGCCAGCGGCGAACGCTTCAACTCGCACGCCCTCACCGCCGCCCACAAGACGCTGCCCTTTGGAACGCACGTGCGCGCCCACGTGGGCGGAAAGACCACGACGGTGCGCATCAACGACCGGGGCCCTTTCGTAGCAGGTCGCATCCTCGACGTCTCACCGGTGGCCGCCGATCAGCTGGGCATCAGGTCGAAGGGAGTGGCCCACTGTACGGTGGATAGGGTGTAGAAAAACAAGGAAAGTTTGAAGTGTTGTTTGTACGGCTCATGTTGACAGACTGACGCTTCAATTCATTGAAGCTGAAGCTGAATGAATAAATAAAGTTGTTGTGAAATTCTAGACGCAGACGCTTTATTGTGCTTGTGCTTGTGTGTGTGTGTGTGTTGATGAAAGAAAGATTTTTTTCTGCTGCCATTTACTTTTGCTTCAGTTTTCAAGTGTTGGTGGTAGTGATTTTTTCTGTCTGTCTGTTTCTCAGCAGTTTAAAGTTTTAAATACACAGAAAGAGAGAAAGAGAAAGATTTGTTTGCTGAGCAGTGAAAAGTCGTCAGAGTGGCAGACTTTTTCTTTTTCTGGAGTGATAAATCTCTTTCTCTAGAGCTCTCTTGTTGCTCGATAAACTTTTCTAATTTCTGCCTCTAATTTCTCTTCCTCATCTTTTTTTCCCTCTTTTCACTGCAGTTTCTGAAGACGCCGTCCATCAACGTACAGCAACAGCAGCAGACGAACCGTCGAACGACCTCAGGAGATCGTTCTCCCATCACCACCACCACCAATGGCCCCAATGGCATCATCTCAAGTACTTCTGCCTCGGTTGGAAAGCGGCAGTACGCCATTCCCAGCCAGTCCGCCTGCTCGATGAGACAGGCGTACCGACGGGAGAATCTGCCTAAAAATACCAACCAGCGATACGTTCCGTGTGAGTAGAGAATTGATGAGTTTGAGGGCTGGAGGGAGGGAAAAATAGGGAAAGGAGGTGATTTGCTGATGAAGATGGCAGTAGTTTTTTTCAAAGTAGTAGTAAAAGGAGGGGTAGTTATCGTTTTTGAGCGTTTTCTGATGATGAGATCATTAGTATGTGTGTTTGCGGAACGGCTTTTTTCTGCTGTTTTAGTTTTAGTTTAGTGTTAGTAGAGTGGTAGAGCAATGTTCTGCTTCTTGTCAAGAGGGGGTTGTTCTCTGCTGTTGTGGTTGTTGTTTGCTCATCATCATTTTCTGCTGGTGATGCACAAACTTTAACTACTCCTGTGTTGTGCCGCCAAAACATTTTGATTTTTTTATTTGGGTTTTGATTTTAATTGAGCCGTCAAGCTCTAAAGCAGCAGTAAAGTTGCAGTTCCCGCTACTACCACTACTGCTGCTGCTGCTTTTCCTGTACAGTAAGCGGAACTGAGCAGTACTTAATTTTGTCCGGGAGTGAGAGTTGTCAGTGGCTTGTGTTGACTCATCACTCTCTTCCTTAAACTTTCTCAGTTTTTTACGATTACGATCAATTGAACAGGGGCAATAAAATTGCGTTTTTAGAACTCTGAAAGAAAGAGAAAAAGCGATTGAGAGAGTAGCCTTGAGTGAGTGGAGATTGAAAGAAGACTGCTGCTGAACCGATGCTATTTCGGTTTGTTGAGCACAGCATCAGCAGCAGCAGCAGACGTCTCACTCACTCAATCGATTGATTTCATTTCACAACATTTCACTGGTGGCAGTAGTAGTTTTGAGTCTAGTGCTTTCTTTGTGATAGAGGCCCACTTGTTTAAGATGATGGCTGAGAAAGGTCTTTCTTACTTTTTTAGCATCAGTTGCGGCAGCAGTAGCAGCAGTCGAAGATTTGCTTAATGCTAATCAGATTTTTTGTTATATTTTTGACTGCTTTTAGCCGAGCAGGAAGAAAGAAAGAAACGATGTTGAACAGATGTCTGTTGCTGTTGCTGCTGCTGCTTCGGGCGTCTGGCGTCGGTGATGTGATGACGGCGGTGATCTTCTTCTTTTTGTGATCCTCTCTTTTTTGTTGTTTTAAAATCTCTCTTTCTTTATTTTCGATGAGCCTTGGCCTTGTACGGCGACAGCAAGCGTCAAGACGATTTTGCTGTGCATTTGTTGAACAGCAGAGCTCTTTGTGTGGCTGCTGACTCAAAGTGCAAATTGACGTCACTTCGTTTTCTTACTGTTAGTTTAGTTTAGGAGATTTGCCATTCTGAATTACTAGCTCTCTTTGTTTGTCTGATCTGGTGCTGAAGGAAAATTAACCAAAAGGGAATGGATGACCTAATGCTGGTGATGATTGCTTCAAAAGCGGAAGTTTGCTTGAAAGAAGAAGAAGAAGCAGATTTGCAGATTCGTAGAGGTTTCTGCTTCTTCTGTAGATGATTTTTTAGGTTTATGTCTGGATGTAGTTTTTTGCAAGAATATTAGACATTCGTCGAGGATTCGTCAGTCAAGCAGGCTTGAGACTTGAAAATGATTTTGCCTCGCTTCACTGGACGACCAGAATCTTTTTGTTTACCAGAGACAGTATCTGCAGTATTTGCTAGCAGTATTTATAGCCTGCTCAGAGCGCCCATCGTCAGCCTGCGATGCTTATTACCAGTGTGTCATTTTTGATGGGGAACGGAGAAAATGTGTGTGTGATTAATTAACTTTTGCTTCTGCTGCTGCTACTTCACCAGAACAGCTGGAGCTTCAGTCGATAATTAACGCTAATTAATGATCCGGGAGATTTCTCCCTCATCTTGCAGAATATTCTAACCAGATTCTTTGACTAATCTTCGCTTCTTTGCCTACAGTTGACTACAATCGCGTGGTGCTTCGAGGCAGTGAAAACCAACGAAAAGGAACGGGAACACAGGCCTCGTCGGACTACATCAATGCCTCACACGTTGATGTAAGCGGATTTTTCGCTGGTGATGAATTTTTATCGTTTTTATAATTTTATTCTTCCTTTTCTTTTCAGAGTCTCCTCAAACCGAACGCCTACATCGTCGCCCAAGGCCCCAACGAGGTGACGGTGGGCGACTTTTGGCGGATGCTCTGGCAACAGAATGTCCACGTCGTGGTGATGCTCACCAAGGTCTACGAGTTCATTCGGGTGATGTGCACGCAGTACTGGCCCTCGGCCCTCCACAAACCGGAACTGTACGATGAGGGCACTTTTGAGGTGACACTCGTTGATGAGGACCGCCTGGCCGACTATGTCGTCCGCACGATGAAGGTGCGAAATTTGCGGGAGTTTCCCAAGACCAGAGAAGAGGAGGAGAAGGAAAAGGAGGAGAAAGAGGTAAGAAAAGGAGGGGGGGGGGTTCAAAGTGAATTGAAAGAGATTTGACCACCTTTTGGTTTTAGGCAAATCAGGCCTCAACGAGCAAAACTACTTCAAGCTCGGCTGCTAAGCACAGTGAAAAATCTTCTCCAAAGTACCGTACCATCTATCAGCTGCACTTTCTCAGCTGGAACGTCAACTCCTGCCCCTACTCGGACTCGATACTGAAGTTTAGACGGCGAGTGCAGATCTACGAAAAGCAGTGTCAGGCTGAGGCGGCAGCTGCCACCACAGCCGCCTCAACCTCGAGCTCTTCAGGCACTTCCGGTCCTGGTCCCCTGGTGGTGCACTGCAGCACCGGCTGCGGCCGCTCCGGCACCTACGTCTGCCTGGACGCCAATCTGGCCCTGGCCGAGGAGGAGGGCGTCCTCGACATCTTCAACTACGCTCGCGCTCTGAGGAGGGCCCGAGTGAGCATGATCGAGCAGCTGGAGCAGTACCGCTTCATCTACGAGACCATAGAGGAGAGCGTCGTCTGCGGAAAGACCTGGTTCCACGTCAGTGAGATTAGTGCGCAGATGAAGGCCAAATCGGCGAAGAGGGTCGCTGGAGGAACTGGAGCCGGAAATGGAAATGGAAAAAGAGGAGGAAGAAGAAGAGGAAATAATTCAAATAATTCAAATGTGGGCAAAAATGAGTACCAGGTGGAGTTTGAGAAGTTGCTGCGAATGACCAGTAGTTTCAGCATTGGCGACTGTGCCGGTGGTCACCGCCTGGAGAACCGCTACAAGAACCGGGATGTCTCTATTGTACCTCGTGAGTTTAGAAGTTTGTTGGAAGTTTTGGAGTTTTTTCTGACAGTTTTTCTTTTTTTCAGCGGACAACTTCCGTCCCTACCTGACCTCTTACCAGAGCAAGGACAACACTGACTACATTAATGCAGTCTTTGTTGATGTAAGTAAAAGAGGGGTTTTTGACGATTTTTTGACCCGTTTTCCTTTTTAGGGCTACTCCCGACCCCGAGAATACATTGTCACTGAATGGCCCCTGCGCAGCACCATCGCCGACATTTGGTCACTGATCTACGACCACGACTGCAACACAGTGGTTGTCCTCGGCGGTGTCCCGCCCAACGCCTCCAAATCGGCTTTTCCGCCATTTTGGCCCAAGGACCAACTTTCCTCTCCTTCGAAATCCTCCTCCTCCTCAATTCCGCCCACCAAATACGGGCCCATTTGGACGGTGGAGACGATCAGCACGAATCACCCGCCAAACATCAGCAGCTGGGTGCTGCGCGTCCACAAGAAGGTCATGTCGCTGACGGAGCTGATGGCCGGCATCAAGGCGGAGCCGAAGATTACGCAGGTCTTTGAGTTTGGCGCCTGGCCGGCCGACTACAAGGTGCCCACCTCGACCAACGCCCTCGTAGAGCTGATTCACATGGTCGAGCGGTGGCGACAACGGACCAGCTACGGTCCGGTCCTGGTCGTCTCGGCGTAAGTGATCTTTTTAGGGAGGTTTTTGGGTTTTTTTATTGATAATGATTTGGAATTTGTTTAGGAATGGAAAGTCTCGCGTGGGCGTCTACTGTGCGGCCAACTTTGCCATTGAGCAGGTGGTCGCCCACGAGGAGATTGACATCTTCAATGCGGTGAAGACGGTTCGCCGCCATCGGTCGGCGCTCATTGAGACCATTGTAAGGGAAAACTCTTTTTGTTTGGATTTGGGGGATTTTGAGGTGTTTATCAACAATTTACCATTTTTTGCAGATGGAGTACAAGTACTGCTACGATCTCTGTCTGCACTACTACAGCCACTACATGTCCAAGGGCAACTACAATCAGATCTTTCGCAAGAATCTTTAGCCGCTGCTGCTGCTGCTGCTCAAAATGTGATACTTTTTTCCTGTTCACTTTTTTCCCTCCTCTCGTTTCCAATTACCGTTCAAGCCGTCAACCACAAGGACTGAGTCAAAAAGAAAGTCTTTTTGTCTACTTTTTAAAATGCTCGAATCACTATCATTTCTTCTTCTTATAATGACTTCACCAATGATGATATGTTCTCTGCAATTAATGGCCTTTCAAGCGCCTTTCCTCTCAAAAATGATAAAACAAAATCACAAGTGATCCCACCCAAAACACAGCATAGCAACAACGGTCATTTTTTATTTCTAGTGATATACTCGCTCCTGAGAATTTGTACGTTTTAGCGTGGCGAATGTGTTAGCTGCTGTTGTTTTTGTTTGTTCAGCAACACTCAACTCAGCTTTCAATAATTTGTATTTACCACCGTTGACGTCATTTTCCTCTCTCATTCTCGTTTTGTTACGGTACTTCTTTTCATATTTTCTGGAGTTTTCCTGTTCAGCTGCTGCTGATGCTGCTGTAGTCAATCAATCAATTAACTACTGATACAGAGTAACACAAGTGGGATAGATTCTGGAATTAGTAGGGATAATGATGATGATGATGGCCGAATCAGGTGAGTTGTAGGCAGGTATTGCCGGGCAATACCTGGCAAAATCCCTACTTCAACACTCGCTGACAAGCACTACTCAAACTCACTGCTGATTTTCCCTGCTGATCTTTCGTTCTGAACAGACGAAAAGCTGTCAGAAAATGTTGTTTCTTCTCTTCTTTTTCTTCAAGACTGACCAACACATTAAGAAGTTGAGAAAAGAAGTTGACCTTGAGGGGCTTGCTGTCGGCTGTCTATAGAAAGCGGTGACTTTCTCTTTCTCTCTTTCTCTCAATATGTGTTTTTTGTTTTTTGTTTACTTATTTTTTTCTTTTTTATTGAAAAGTGTCTTTTCCTTGCTTTCAACAGACAGGAGTAAACTGGTTGTGTGTCCAGTAAAGAGTATGTCAATTATGCTGCTGCCGTTGTTTTTGTTTTTCCTTGCAAGTATGGTACTTAGTGATGAGTAGTAAGAGTGCGGGAAAACCGAGACCGTTTCGAAAATGAAAACTGGTTGAGCATGAATTTAAGTGCTTAGCAAACCAATAAGTGAATGAAATATTATTGTCAGCTGGTTGGGGGGCAATCAATCAGCCAAAAAGTGCTGTCTATTGTTGTCAAAAATGTCCGGTTGTGCTCCCAAAACTAAAGAAGATGAGAATACTGTGAAGTTGATGAGTTTGCACTAAGCAAACTGAGAAGAAGGAAAGTGGCTAACCAACTGGTCTCACTTTGCTGTGTCAAAATTCTCCTGAAAAGGTTATATAAAGTGGCGGAGAAAAGATGTTGGTTAGTTCTATTTTCTTACATTCTTTTTTCTTCTTAAAACTGAACTCAACTGTTTTAAACACAACAACAACAACTGCAAAGATGCGCCTGCCAAGTGGCACTCGAATGGTCCTCTTGCTTGCCTTCACCTTTGCCCTCATCACCTCGGAGTTTCCGGAGTTTAGATCTCGTGGAAAGTTGGGTAACCTTTTGTTGAAACGGCAGAATGAAGTGGATAGTGAAAAGGCTGCTATGATTGAAGACAAAGGTGACTATCAAGGTGGTGATGGTGAAAAATCAGAAGGTAGTGATGGGGGTGATCAAGGTGGTGGTGATGAGGCCGAAGACTCACGCTTGCTTCAGCTGCCACTCCTGCCGCACTCTCGAACGTCCATCCTCGTGGAAGCCACCTTCTTCCACAAGAAGCACCACTACCGAAAGTGGGGCTGCGGTGGATGTGAGTATCATCGTTAAACAAAATTGAGTTTCTTTTTTTCGAATGTTAAGTTTTTTTATTTATCATTTTGTTTAGGCGGCGGCTACCGACGAATGTACTACGGTAATGATTTGAATGTTTTAAAGTTGATTATCTTTTAATCTAATTTTGGACTTTTTTCATCACCCCCTCCATCCAGGTCACCATCACCACTACAAAAAGCGCTACTACGGCGGTGGCTGCCATGTTTGCGGAAAGCGAAAGTAGAAGTGCTAAAATTATTTTTATTTTGTTCACCACTTTTGGACCACTTTTCCTTATTCCTAATTTACGGCCAAATATGCCAATATTGCCTACACGTTCCTTCAATTGTTCTCCTCTGTTCTCAGTGAAAAAACTGCTCTCAACTTTGCTTTAAATGCACTTGATCTTTTGGGCTCAATCAGTGTAATGTCACTAATGTCACTAAATACCGTTTCACAAAACTAGCGCATAATAAATAAATGAATAAAAACCTTTCTGTGATTATCATTTTTGTGCCATTTTATGTTGTTGCCGCTGCTGCTGCCGTCTCTGTTGCCTAAACCGCCAGTCATACACAGTTCACCTTTCACTCTTTGAACTGCTTTAGTCACTAAAGCTTTAGTGTGCTCAAACAAAGCACAGCTTTTCAGACAACAAAACCACATTTTAGTCACTCTCACTTTCTTACTCTTCTTTTCCGTTATCCACATGTTTTTCCCGGCAGTTTTTTTGCATCATTATTTCCAGTTCTTATTGTCTTGTTCTGTTTGTGGCTTAGTTTTTTCTGTGACATTTGTGGTCAGTGCCTGGCACCTCAAACAGCCGTTGGCCTGGAAAACTGCTACTTAAAAATCTCAGTTGGCCTCCTCTTCTTCAGTTCGCATCCTACCGCCTTATCACACTTTGGTGCATCGCATCTCATCTGCGCAAATCTGCAAATGTAAGTAGCCACCTTTTTCTTTTCTTTTGTCAGCTGTCGATTTTGTTAGCACTCTGACTCTTTTTCTGCGCCTCTGTCTTTTGAAGTTCACAGTCACTACCACAGCCGTCACTATTTGATTGCCGGTGGTCATTAGAGTGGTGATCGTCTTTTGCCTTGAGAAGCAAAGAAGAAGCTGTCTTCACACTTCTGCTTCTGTACTTACAAATGCGCACACACATATTACCGTTGACCTCACTTTGGTGAAACTAATGTCTTGGCGATTTAGTGTGATTTCCTGTTTGAATTTTTTCTGTTGAGGGAATGATGTTTGTAAATGCTGTAAATGTAATTGCCGGAGAAAGAACCTACATCGTGGTACTTGACATTGTCGGTTGATTGATTGAAAATGCAAACTTCTGTAGGGTCAGCTGTACACATAGGTGTCCAAAAGACCACTTTCAAATCCTTCTTCCTGCGATGTTCTTTTCTTTTCTCTCATTGTCAAGGCAGACCAATCTTTTTCATTTTTTTCTCTTTCCAATTGTTTTTCAATTTCGTTTTTATCTTTGCAAGGCAAAGTGCCTCAGAAAAGGACAATGTGCTTTTCTTTCTCTTTTCTCACTTTTTCTCTTTCAGCTCCTTTGTGGCTTATTGACCTGGGTGAGAGAGTGTGTGTATAAAAGAGTATAAAAGTCAGTCGGTGAAGTGATGTCTAAGCCATCAAACAGAAGTTTTGAAACAGAAGATTGAAAAATGTCGAGTAGAAGTGCCTTCTACACGCGAATCTGCTTGCTGGTGCTCTTCAGCTTTCTTCTAGTCGTCAACCAGTATCCGGAAATTTCTTCTTCTAATGAAGCTGTTGTAGGAAAATCCTCGATGATGATGGCAGATCTTGGTTCTTCATCCTCAATCTTCGCTGAAGCTGGTGGTCATCGAAGAGGAGGTGGTGGTGGTCGAGGTCGAAGAGGAGGAGGAGGAGGTCGTGGCCGAAGACATGGCGGTGGTGGTGGCGGTTATGGCGGTGGACGTCGTCGAGGAGGAGGTGGCGGAGGTAAAAAGTGCTGCAGAGGAGGTGGTGGTGGTGGTCGACGAGGAGGAGGTGGTAAGAAGAAGTTTGGAAAGTAATCATTAAGTCCTGGAGATGAAGATGATGATGATGATAAAACTCACTACTGTTTTGATATACACACCTTTACACTTACTACTTTCTGATGATCTGTAATACACGCTTTTTTCGCTCCCCATTTGTTGTGAACTATTTGTTTACCTCGATTTAGTAAAAGTTTTTTTGTACAACTTATCCGGTTTAGTTTTTTGGTGTTGGAGTCTTTGCTATGCTTTTGAAAGGAGTTGCAGTTCTAGCCTGAAACCGCTTGAGGTGACCCTTTTACGGGTTCACCCACCGTCTTATTTTAAATTTTGTGTGTAGGGTGAACAATGAACCTTTACTTTCTTTCCAACATAAATCCGTCGTTTCAGCCTTTCCAAGCAATATCCAGTACACACAGTGTCGTTGTTCTCTCGTTTTCTCCCCACTTCTAATGATTAGTATTGGCGCCATGGCCATTGTTGTTGTTACCTCTTCCTTTTTCCTTTTCACTAATGATCATCTTTTTTCTCTCCTTTGTATTCCTTTATCACCGGTAATCCCTTGCCTAAAGAATAGAGAAATAGGATCTTCCCTTTCTATTATTGAGAAAAAGAAAAACAGGATTCTGATCTCACTGCCACTTACTTATTACCAGCTACCAGCTACCAGTACAAGTGGTTAATTTTAAAGAGTATCATCACTTTCTTTCACGTACACTCGGCAATGATCGCGTAATGGAGCGGCAATAGGCAGGTACAATAGGCAAAAAAAGTACCACCGCTACTACCACCACCAGCAGTGAAATCTCGGACTCTTCCTGCCTATTCTTCTTCTCTCGAGTCTGGCAAACAGACAGACAATTTGATGACGAGGGTGAATCATCATCCTCGGTGTCGTCAATGTCTGCAAACAAAAGTGATCAGCAGGGCGTCGGTGAGTGAGACGTCAGTGACCAAATAAGCCATTACCATTACCATTACCACCACTGCCACCATCACCGGTACTTGAGACACTGTCGTTCTGTTGTTGTCTGGCCAGGTGCAATACCTCTCCGTACTAACCGACTTCTCTCACGTTTGTCCACTTGAGCGGAAAGTGTTTGCGGTGAAGTGATGAAATGAAGTGCTGCTGGTGGTGGTAATATTATATAAGCACACTGCTTTTCAAAACCTTTAGTGCAGAATAGTAAAAAGTGGAAACTCAAACACAAACTCAAGCTGTCATTTAAAAAGTTTTATCAACTGCTAACAACAAAAGTGATCACCATGACCATCACCTCTCTTCGCCTGCTCACCATTCTCCTGCTCAGCTTCTTTGCCCTCACCGAGCAGCTGTTTCCGGTGCTGCGGGACGCCCACGCGGGCCACCTCCCGGAGGAGCCCTCCCGAACGGGAGGAAGGAGAAGTTTTGTGGAGGCAGTTCCCGTCATTTCTGCTGCTGCTGCAATTGATTCTTTGCCGATATCGGTAGGGCAAAATAAGGAAAACAGTCTTCTGTTTGGAGCACCATTTTTGCGTCGAGTGCGTCGCAGTGGCGAACGCCGCTCAGCTCGGTACAGTCGAGGTTGCTGCCAGGGCGTCTGGTGGCCGGGCACCTCCTATGGCTGGGGCTACAATAGCAAGGTAATAGTGGTGCTGATAAGCAAACCTTAATTGATAAAGTTTTTGAATCTTATCAAAACTTTTTTCCTTTTCTGTAGTGCTGCCGATCTTCTCGGGGACGTCGGTGATTCAAGTCGATTTGTTTCACTTTTTTGTGGAGATGCTGTTTGTAATTGATTGTGATTTGCACATTTGCACACACACCACTTTCTGGTCACGTTCAAAGTTCTTCTCAGCTTCTTAGCTTATTCGTTTCTTAGCTGAGCACGTCAAGTATTCACCAATTTCTCATTTTGTTGTTAAACATTTTGTATTTACACTTGTTTTATTTATTTATTTATTTCTCTTTTCTTGTTTGTCCTTACCTATTTCCCCTTTGCCAGAGGGAAAAAAATTGTGTCGCCTCTTTGATCAACAGCCTCTAGTGCTACTTCTAGTGCACTTCTTGTAGTTCTCTTGCAGTGTCTTTCTTTCACTTTTCTGCTTTAAGAATCGGACTATTGATAAACCAAATAAAAAGTACCAAGCGGTTATCTCTTATCTGTATTTTTTGATTTGTTAAAAAATCACATGCCTGAAGCCCACACATTGCAGCAGGAGCTTTCTACAATTTAAGAATGTTAATCTGCTAACTTACTAATATGCGCACACTTGAATATGCAATGACAGCAGTGAGGAAAAAAATATGAAAGTGTAGTGGCTGGGGTCTCCAGCCCTTACAAATGCTCTCTCTGCCTTTGTCTGTACATCTGGCCTCTCCTTTCCTTCCTTTCATCATCATTTTCAGAGAAGCAAGCACCGAGCTGCTCAATGTAACCGATCACATCGATCCCCTCTGGCAGCTCTGGCAAAGCAGCAATGCAGCCATAAACATCCTGAACCCAATAAGCTTCACCAACTGCAAGCAGACACACTGGACGCTCTCCATTGCAGCCACACTTGTTCACCGCGCACTGCCTGGCCGCATCGACTACCGTCATCGCAACCAGGACAGCACAGTAGCGCCGTGTCCAACCGTGACACCGCCTAGCAACCACTTCCGTCCATCGCTGCTCTCCTCTCATCAGCTCCGAAGTCCACCGATGATTCGGACTGCTCTTCGCTGATTCAGTCATCGACTACTTAAGCACTGACACCAGTCAGCTTAAAAGAGCTGCACACCCGGATTGCACTCACTGCATTCCTCTCACTCATTCACACTACTGTTCATTGCTCTTGTCCGCCCTTCTCTTGTCTCACTTTCTAATAAAGGCATCTGCCACCAAAAGCTCAGACAAGCCGTTTGCTAGTGTACAGGTCTCTGACCACCCGCACCAGTCACCTCACAGACTCGTGCACTACAAAAGAAATAAAAAAATGTAATAAAAAATAAATTATAGTTGATTAAGAAGTGGGAAAGATTAGAGATGATATTATATATGGGAAAAAGGAGGAAGAAGGAGGAGGTGTGCCCATTGATCAGGCTGCAAGTTGCAGGGAAAGTTTTCTCAACAGCGTTTTTCCGCCTACTTCTTCTTCTTCTCCTCTCTGAGTGCAATCACCTTGCCCATCAGCTGGACAATGGTCTTCTCGCAGGAATTCACCTTTTCTTGCAGCTCCTACGACTCCGGCAGCTCCTGCAGCTTCTCCAGCTTCTCCAGCTTCTCCAGCGCCTTTATGGCCGCGTGAGCAGTGGCCTTGATATCCTTAAGCAAAAAACAGTGTTGCACAGTGTCGCTGCTGTTGGTGTTGCTGTTGTTGACAGCTGCTGAAGCTGTTGAGGCAAAAGTGGAAGCGGCACTGGCAGCATTTCGAACTTCCTTCACCACTTTTCGACCTTCACTGTCGGCTCCTCTCGCTGCCTCTTCGACTTTTTCCTCCTCGTTGCTGCTGATATTGCTGCCTAAATCGATAATCTCAATCGACGACGACGACGACGACGACGACGAGGTGTCGGATCGCTTTCCAAAATCAGGGCCGCCAAAACTGGGCCAAATTCTACTTCTAAAGTAGTCTTCCCTGAGTTTCTAAATGAAAAATGGATAAAAAAGGAAGCAGGGATGAAAATTAAAGTTTGAAATTCGGCCTTTCTTTCTCTTCCTCTCCTCATACCATTCTCTTCTTCATTTGGTCCGTTAGGGCGTCCAAGGATGGTGACGGGGGCGGTCCAGGAGGCATCGGCGGCTTCTGGGGGCCACTGCTGCTGCTGCTGCTGCTCTTGTCCAGTATGTAGTCCACTGTGTGGGTGCTGCCAGTCGGCACGGTCTTTGACTCAGTGGTGGCCTTCGAGACTTTGATCATATTGGCCTCTTCGGCAGTGTTGGCGGCACTTGAAGCACAGGCAACGCCGCCGCTGCGGCTCAAGTTCAGAGCCACTCCCTCAGCCATGTTAGCAGCTGCGGTGGTAGTAGCTTTAATAGGTGCTGCCGGCTTCAGCGGCACCAGCTGATGAACCCCTTTTTCATGGGAAAAATAGCGCTTCAAGGTGGAGGAATCATCCACATAACCATAGCCTGCTGAAGTGCTCGGAGTCGATTTCAGCTTCGAGAATACGAGGCCATCATCATTATCGTTTGAGGAACTGCTGCTGCTGCTGCTGTCCGAGGAGTAGTTGTAGCCCTTGTACTGTGATCTGCCAGGTACGAGATTACTTCGAGCAAGAACTTTGGCTGCAGTTGAAGCATAGGCAGAAGCGGCGGCAAAGCGAGCCGAAGAGCTGGTGGATCCAGCTTGGCCACCTGTGGCACCTTTCTTTGAGGTGGCAGAACCTTTGGGGTAGTGGTTGTAGTTGTTGTTAGTGGCAGTGGTAGTGGTAGTGGTAGTAGTGAATGACTGACCTGAGTTTCCTGAAACCTGCGTGGTAGTGGCAGCAGTGGCTGGAGTTTGGGTACCTGCGGAAGTGCTGCTGTTGTTGATGTTCTTGGCCAGGACCTTCTCCAGCAGAACATTCGCTCGATTGATGAGCACAACGATGCGCTCGATGGCGGTCGAGTTGGAGTTGGTGTCACCACTTCCTTCTTTTCCTCCTTGGACTGAAGCAACTTCCGCAACAGCAGAGTTGTACAAATTGCTCTCACTGTCAACAGAGTCAGCGCAAAGCTCAGGGGAAGGGGAGCGAGAACTATCCCGGACAATGTAAGCCATTGTTGTTGCTGCTTGTTCTGCAAAGGAGAGAAATACGATACAGCTGTTAGTGGACTGATGTAACAAACATGCCCCCGGAACATGACAGATTTACCCGATTGCTGGGGATGATAGTACAGATTGATGGGTGATAACAGTTTGCAGTGGATCGCTGGTGGTGATGGCGATAAAACGGTTACTCGAAATCGGTCAAAGGACAGGACGACGACGGAAATTTGGTTTGGGTAGTGGCGGCGGTGGTCACTCTCTGCAAAGGAGAAATACGATACAACTGTTAGCGAACTAGTGTGATGCAACAGATGCAACAGCAACAAACATGTGCCCTGCACAGGACAGGACAAACTTACCCTATTTTTGGTGGATGATAGTGCAGATTAGTAGTGGATTGCTGGGGCGATGGAGATAACACTGGGGATTGATCGAAGGGGAGGACGACGAAGGCGGTTTGGTTTGGGTGGTGGTAGCGGTGGTGATCTTCGGTCGATGATGAAACTTTCGGTCTGACTGCCTGACAAAGACTGTAACTGGCACAGCTCGCTGCTGCTGTTCGTCTTGGTTGTCCTCTCCTTTCCTTTACTTTCCTCGGCCTCTCCGAGGTCTGCCTGCCCGCCTGTTGGTCACAGTGGTGGTGGTGGTGGTGGTGGTGGTGGTAGTGGCTCTGAAAACGTTATCCAAACGCTTTTTGCCCCTTCCTTCCTTCGATGCTTTCTGGAAGGTCTGGCTCGGACTGGCAGTACAGCGACAGTAGAGCACAGGCAGCAGCCCTGCAGCCTCAGCGACCACCGAATCTGTCAGGAAGGGAACCGAAGTTTGCGGTTCGGAGGAAGAGCGCAGAGCCCGAACAGCCTTCCCCGTGCAGCAGAGGACAGCACTGGTCACCACTACTGAAAGCTAACTCCGAAGCACTGTTCTTACAGGGAAAGGGAGATAAGACAGTGTGCCGCCACTCGCAAGACCGTCCCAGTGTTCTATCGGGCTGTACTGGAGAGCGGGGATGAGAGAGGAGAGAAGAGAAGGGAAGGAATCGGATGTTTCAGGCGCTCTACTACTACGCAGTAGACTTTTGCGTCTCTGTGGTCAGCCAGTAAACACAGCTGCGTGAACACTTGAAGAGCGTTACCAGGCAAAAGGGGCGGAAGGGGCAAAGAATAGAGAATGATGAATGCTGTTGGCCTTGCTCTGTGGTAGAGGGGAAGACTCTGTGCTCTTCCGGAATTTTGGTTGTCCAGACTCTGGTTGGCACTTCCGCAGGAGGTGATTAGAAAGCTCATAGAGCGTAAAATTAAAATGACGGGTACTTCAAAGGCACAGCGAGATGAGTCAACAGATGGTCATCAAGTGTGCATATTATATTAACCTTTTAGTTTGACCATTTCTAATTAATTTTTATTTTTTATTACAAAACAGTTTTGAACAAACTGATAAAATTGAGAGAAAAATGAAAGTGAGAAAGAGAAAGAGAGAGAGAAAGAGATAACTTATCACTGATAAGGCCAGCTGCATGAGGAGTTTGAGCCTACTCCTTCTTCTTGCCAATAAAGTCGGTCAGCTTGGCCATGGCCACTTTAGCAGCCATTTCGGCCTCCTTTGCGGCTTCCATTGCGACCGCCTGAGCTTTCTTAGCATTTGAGAAGGCTTCCAGCACTGCCATCGCTTTAGAATCAGCCACGTTCTCCTTGTCAGCACTACCTTTCTCTTGAAGAAGATCCTCAAGAAGTGAGGAGCGCTCCGCTGTCTTTGTAGATGACTGCTGCTGCTGCACAGTGCTAATTCTGCTGTTGTGGAGAGCTAAAGCTGAGGCAAAAGTCAAGGCAGCACTGGCAGCACCTCCAACTTCCTTCACCTCCTTTTGACCTTCACTGTTTCCCTCTGCCTCTTTGCCGGTTTCCTCGTCGTTGCTGCTGCTTGCATAGCTGTCTTCGTCGATAATCTCAACCGACGACGAGGTGTCGGATCGTTTCCCAAAAGTAGGGCCGCTAAAGCTTTGCAGCCTGCCCGCTAAGTAGTTTTCTATGAACTTTTGAATGATAAAGAAAGGATAAAAGAAAGGAAACAGGTGTGAAAACAAAGGGTTAAAATGCTGCCTTTTTTCCTTCTCCTCCTCTGCTCTTACCATCTTCTTCTTTGTTGGGTCTTCCAAGTTCTTAGCAAACCATTCAGCGAGCTCTTGTTTGTGGCTGTAGTTGCTGTTGTTGGTGGCGTTAGTCCATTTCTCAGCATGACCGCCAGCTGCATCACCAACGGTACGATCATCATCACCATCATCATCGCTTTCAGGAACGGCGGTGAACGGCAGAAGCGTACTCGTAGCCTGAGTTGAACTCCAAGTTGAGTGCCCCCTTTTCGGGTTAGCTGGCGCAACTAGAGTTTGGTAGCATGTGGTAAGGGGCAATGTTGTAAGGGTAGTAAGGGGGATGAAGAATGGGCAATCGGAGGAACAGGGCGGGTCATTTTGCAAGTCCTCTTGCTGGCCCCAATTGACACCAGTTTGGGCGCCTGAGGACGGTGATGGCACAGGAGGCATCGGCGGCTTCTGGGGGCCACTGCTGCTGCTGTTGCTCTTGCCCAGTATGTGATCTATTGTGTGGGTGCTGAAGGTCGGCACTTTTGGTTCAGTGGTGATTGTGGTCGTCGCCTGCGAGACAGTGCTCTTTTTGGCCTCCTCAGCAGTGTTGGCGGCACTTGAAGCACTGCAGCCGCCGCCGTGGCTCAAGTTCAGGGCTGCCTCCTCATCAGAGCCCGAGCAGCTGCTGCCGTTGCAGCTGTAGTATGTGTAGTATGTGTCCAAGTAACAAGGTCCTACGGGATTACCTTGAAAAAGGGCGCCCTTCTCATTTGTCTCCTCCTTGTTCTTGCCCTTGTCCTTGTTCTCGTCAGCGTTGTTGTCCCCGTTGTTGTTTGAGGTGGCAGAATCTTTGGGGTTGATGTTGTTGTTGTTGTTAGTGGCAGTGTTAGTGGTAGGGGATGACTGACCTGAGTTGCCTGAAACCTGAGCAACAGTGGCAGTGCTGCCGTCGCCGATGTTGCCCTTGTTGATGTTGAAGTCATTGGCCAGGACTTTTTCCAGCAGAACAATCACTCGGCTAAGGAGCAAAACGATGATCTTGATAACGGCTATGATCGAGATGAAGTCATTTCCATCTCTTCCTCCATCTTCTCGGACAGCTTCTGCAGCAGTTTGGGCGGAGTTGCTCGAACTGCTGGAGCTGTCACTGTCAACAAAGTCAGCGTAAAGCCCAGGAGAAGGGGAACGAGGACTATCCAAGACGGTATTGTCGTTTGTAAGATCTGTAGCCATTTTTTCTGTTTGTTCTACAAAGGAAAAATACGATACCTCTGTTAGTAAACTGGTGTGTAATGCAACAGCAGCAACAAACATGTGCCCTGCACAGGACAGACTTACCCGATTGCCGGTGGGTGATAGTGCCGATTGGTGGGAAGATCGCTGGGGCGATGACGATAAATACTGTCACTCGGATTGATCAAAGGTGAAGACGATAATAACGATTTGGTTTGGTTTGGCTTGGTGGTGGTGATTTTTCTGTAGAGGATGAGCTTCTCAGTCTGCCTGTCTGACAAAGATTGACTGGCACTGCTTGCTGCTGCCCTACCCTCTCCTCGGCCTGTCCGTGGCCTCCCTTAGTAACAGTGGTGGCTGCGGAAAACGTTACTCAAACGCTTTTTGCCCTTTCCTTCTTTTGCTTTAAATGTATTCTGGCTCGGACTGACAGTACAGCGAGGCTGAGAGCGCACAGCAACTACCGAACCTGCCAGGAAGGGAACCGAAGTTTGCTGTTCGGAGGAAGAGCGCAGAGCCGGCACAGCCTTCCTCGTGGAGCAGGGGGCAGCACTGGTCACCGCTGCTAAAAGCTACTTCCGAAGCTTGGCTCATACGGGGAAACTGAGGTACGCAGTGTGCCGCCACTCGCAAGACCGTCCCAGTGTTTGTGATGTATGGAAAGAGAAGGGCGCATGGGATGATTTAGAGCAGGAGGAGAGAGGAGAAAAAGGGAAGGGAAGGAAAGGAAATTGCTCTTCTACTACGCAGTAGAGCTTGCGTCTCTGTTGCCAGCCACTCTGCGTGAACACTCGAAGAGTCGTCAGGCAAAGGGGGCGGAAGGGGAATGATGAATGCTGTTGACCTTGTTCTGGGGGAGACTCTGAGCTTCTCCGGAAGTGTGATTTTTTGGTAACTCAAACTCTGGTTGGCATTTGCTCGCAATGATTAAAAAGGTAATGCAGCATAAAAATGGCGATTATATTAGCTAGGCAAAGCAAAATGATCAACAGGTGGTCAAATTATATTAGCTTTTTACCCTTTTTTTTGGGTTATTTTTATTTTTGTATAACCAAACATTTTTGAGCAAACTGTTGTGATTTCTTATTTGCAGAGCTGATGTCAAAGGTTAGCGACACTCAGATTGATCATTAGTTGATCTTATTTGGAAAGCTAGAAATCACAAAATTACATTTTGCTAAAAACGTTTTATGTTTGAATCATCTCAACTTTAGTACCGTTAAAACAATGGTATTTAGCTTTATTTTTAAATAGAACCTCTGCTTCACCTCTGCTAAAAAACGTTTCGAAACGGAGAAGCATCATTTTCAGGGTAGTTAGATTCATGAATTTATTAATTGTAAACATTTTTGTCGCCTTTTACCTAAACATTTGTTGCATGAAATTGAAGAGAAAGTAAGCCTTTTTTAGTGTGATTATATTTTGATTTTTTTTATTATTTGCTAATTGCAAACTGTGAGTTTTTTTGTGTTAGCCTTGTGCTCTGTGCACATTTTGCTCGCGGGGTGAGCCTGTGCGTCTTCTCAGTCACTGCAACTTTTATTTTAATTTATTTTCTGATGTTTTTAGTGAAGTAGAAACAGAATTAATTTCATTTTGCAGGTTTCCAATTTTAATTTTTTGTGAAAGAGAAAGAGACCTTGAGGCAGTCCTCATGTTGCACCAGCAGAGTGCACATCTGTTGTCATTCTGGCGAGGAAAAAATGCGATAAACTGCGATGGATGTTTGGATTTCCACTGAATAGTTGATATCAACAGAAGCTGTGACTGTTAACAAGTTATTATTCTTTATTGGCAGATGAGGGGGTGATTAGTAAGCAGTAGCAGCAACAAATGTCAGCTACCTTGAGAAGATGTACTTCAAAGAAGAAAAAGAAGAGAGAAAGAAAGTAGATGCTAATCTAGCACGCATAAAGTGCTTTAGTTTTGTTTAGTGTTAGTGCTAGTGATGAGCACTGGTTTAGGGGGAAATCAAAGAAGGAGAAGAAAATCGTATATCAACAAACAAGCGCTAGAAATGACTGACGCAAACAAGAAGGAAAGTTGCTTACCAAAAAGGTGATGCTACTCTCCGAAAAAATGCTTCAGTATCAAAAACTAGATATGTGACAGTTCACACGTGACACTTTTATTTTGTCTCTCTAATGTTTTGAGATTCAAAAATTGAGGGTATATAAAGAGGCCAATTTGGTGACTGAATAGATCACAGCCACATTCGCTGATCAACAATAATAACTTTGCTTTGCTTTGCAAACTAACATGTTTTCTCCTCGTGTGTTTTTTACCCTCTGTGGCCTGCTTCTGATTTCCTTCTCTTCCACTAATGCCCAGTGGGCCATCAGGTAAAGCAAAAAAAAATACAAAATTTTAATTAAGTTTTAGCTAAATCTTTTTTGCTTTTTTTCAGTGGGGGTTGGGCAGTTCCCATGACCAGTGGCTGGGCAATGCCGATGAGCAGCAGTTGGAGCAGTGTTCCCATGAGCAGCAGCTGGAGCACAATGGGCGACTGGAGCTCAATGGGAGGTGGCTGGGCAATGCCAGCTAGCTGGGGAGGTAAGATTTTTAAAAAATAAGAATTTACTTGAAATTAATTTTTAAACTTTTTTTGTTTAATTCCACACACAGGCTGGGGAGGAATGTGGATGAGGAAAAGGAAGTAAAACTTTTTGGCCAATTGGATTTTTGGCCTGAAACCAATCTCGTTATTTTGGGTTTTTGCGTTATTCTGGCATCATCACCATCAGAATGTGTTTGGTTTGTGTCCTGCTTCTCTGTGTCTCTTTTTCCTGGTTTTTGTCTCTATTTTAGTGGTCCGAAAAATAAAAATGATGGTTTAATTCAAAAATTTTTAATTTTAATGATTTGATGTGGGTAGTTTGTTGTTTTTCACATTAATTGGTATTTATTACCACCATCATCAACTGTTGTTAGAAAGTTTAAGGTGCAAAAGTGTGAGCAGAACAATTTAGTACTCCATTAAGGGATTCAACAGCTTTACAATTTGCTCCCCTCGATCAATCACATTTGTTTCTGTGTTGTTGCTTTTAATTGGACACTGCCAATTGAGCGTGTGCCAGTCAATTTGGCCAGCAGAAACAGACCTTGAGGAAGCACTCTGGTTGTTGAAAAAGGGAAAATAGAATCGTTTGTTGCTATGAGCTGAAACCATCGACACTCCAACACACACACACAAACATTGGATCCAAAGAGGTAAATTATTTTCCACTTTTCACCACTGCCACTTTGTTGTTGTTGAAGCAATTCAACAGAAAATGTTTTGACTGCCGCAAGGGAGATTGAAGGGTTTCTATTGCAAAAAGGTAGTCAGGGTTTCAGTCACCCAACGATCAACTTCAGCATCGGTCATTATCTAGTCATTATGCAAGGAGAAAAAGTGCAGAGTGGTGTGATTATTTAGTAGCTAAATTGGCAATTAGTCTGTGTTTGGCACACACGTGACATCGACGCTGATCAGAAGTGTAAAGAAAAAGAGGTTTTCAAATTGAAGGTATATAAAGTGAGGATTTTTTTTGACTCAAACAAAGTTTCAATTTGTGAAAGTTGTTAAATTTTGTTCAATCTCCCAGCTCTTTATCTCAGGGAAGATGTTCTCTCGAAACCTTGTTCTCCTGGCCATCTTTGGAGTTCTCCTTGCCGCTGACTTTGCTCTGGGTCAAAGGTAAACACTGTTTTGAGTTTTTTTTTCAAAGTTGAGTTGACTATTTTTTGCTGTTTTTTTGGAGCTGGTCAATGATTCCAATGGGCGGCGGTGGCTGGGCTGCCACTCCCATGATGGTTAGCGGTGGTAGCTGGGCTCCAATGGGCGGTGGTGGTGGTGGCTGGGCAACTCCCATGACTGGCTGGAACTCTATGGGAGGAAGCAGCGGATGGGGTGCACCCATGGGATCTGGTACATGGACCTCGATGGCAGGTTAGTTAAAAAAGAACCTTTTTTAGTTAATTGTTTTCTAACTTTTTGCCGTTTTTATTTACTTTTTAAGGTTCAAGCTGGGGTACGCGTAAAAAATAGAAGTAACATGTTGGAGGGGAGAGGCAGTTGTTTGTCCATCTGTGTGATTAAATGATTTTTTTTGTAATGACTGAACACTGTTTCATTTGCTTTTAAATGTTTTTCTTTTGTTGACTTTTACTTTCTAATTTGGTAATATTTACCGGTTAAAAAAGGAGTCAATTTAATAAAATGTTTGTCATTAGAAATGGCAATAAATGATGTGAAGTGCTAATGTTAAAGTGCAATCGCCATTTGCGCTATAGTTAATCACAACTTGGATTAACCGGCGGTGTCAGCTTCAATTTTACCAAAAATGTTTTTTGGTTTTGATGTTGATAGATGTGATGATGATGATTATTATCAGATGAATAAAATGATTATGATGACAGATATTATGAAATAAATGTGCAACTTTTTTTGTTGTTTCTATTGCTTTTTAGTCGCTTAACTCTCAATCAGATTTCAGGGGTGGTAAGCTGTTAGACTGTAGAAAATACCGCCAACTAGTCTACCAACGAGGAAGAAGCGAGCAAAGAAGGTGATTGCTTCTCATATTGAAACTTTCATCCCCAGCAAACAGCCTAAGAGTTGTCTAGAGTTGTTGCGCTCTTGCTGTTACTTCCTCACCTTTAATTATCAACTGGACACTGTGCAAGACTTGCACTTGATTTTTGCACCGTTTTTTCAAACTGACTGACCAGACTGTCTGACCATTGATCGATCAAATAAAAAATGATATATAAAGTGACTGATGTCAGCTCAGAAAGATCAACAACACCAACAATATCATCTCTGCTGATCATTCTCTGCACTAATTTGAAAAAAGATGAACTCCCGAACTGTCTTCCTGGTCGTCTTTGGCTTTCTGCTGATTACCTCAGAGTTTCCCGATTTGTTTTCCAAACTTCGAGGCCTTGGAAATGCTGAGTTTGCACTTTCTTCTGCTGGTGGTGATGGTGGAAGTGGTGGTGGTGATTTGGTGATGGTGGACGACAGCAGCCCTGTTCGATCGTCTATTTTTGCCGATGCTCAGCGACGACGACGATAAGCAAAGTGTTTTCATTTGTGTGCTGATCATGCTTAAAAATTTTTTGCTCATTTTTTGTCCATTTGAAGTCGTCGTCGTCCTAGTTGCTGGCCATATTGTAGTCGACGTGGCTAGATCTGGTGGGGACCTACTACTACTACTACTCAGACAACACACGGCAGCACCTGACTACTTTTTGTTTTGACATTTCAGTCAATCAAAATTATTTTAGGTGTTTTCTACCCCTTAATATAATTTGATAATTACAAGTATTCACTAGTGTACTGCAGTTTACAATTATTAATAAAAACGTTTTTATTTATTATGATTTTAGTTTATTGAAAAGTGTTTTAAGATTTTTCGATTAATTTATTCACCGGTAACAAAGTGCTGTGCTGCACTGTGCTGTAGATAAAAAAAGTTTGCCTAACAGCCAAAACATTTTGAAGAGATAATGAGTGAATAAGGCGGTTTCGATGACCTTCAGAAAAACGCAATGTCTCTTCACTCTCGGCGCCTCTCTCTTTTTTTCTTTCTCTCTATTTCTTTTTCTTTTTCTCTACTGTTCACATGTATTCTTCTGTTAATACAACATTTGCCACTTACTGATGCAATAGTGCTTTTTCCTAATGAAAGAAATTGACCACCCTAATCCTACCATTGAGCTAAAACTATTGCACAGGGGGTTTCTCACAGGTTAAAACTTCTGACTGACTTTTTTTCTGATTAACTTAACTGGATATAATGTAATTTTACTGAAGTTTTATTTTTTACAAAAACAAAATTAAATGTGACAAGTTTTTAAACGGTTATTGTTTTTTAATTGTACAATTTAAATCTTTAATTTCTGAACAAAGTCTGAACAAAATCATTCAGTTGTTTAATTTTTGCCTAAAGGGAAAATGAAATAAAAAATAATCATTACGCAATAAAAAATACTTGAATAAAAACTAGAATTAAGTGGGGTTCTTTATTAGTTGCGTCCATTAATTAGTTTAACGACTAATTAGCAGTGCATTTGCTGACTAAAATGGCAATAATCATCATAATTATCTAAACTTTTGTTTAAGTTGTAATAAACTAATTTTTCAAGTTTAAAAGTAGTTTATTAGATTGTCTAAAATCTACATATTAAAAAAAAAATGCAGATAGCAAAATTTTGTCAATTTGCAGTGTTCACTGTTTTGCTGTTGATTTCAGTCTTTCTCGTTCCTACAAACGCATATCGGCAAGGCGATCGAAGAGGGTAAACTAATAGTAAAAAATTGTGACTGTTTTTAATAGACATTTTTTTCCTTAGCGGAAACCGGAACAACATGGGCGGTCGCCAAAGCTGGGGCGGAGGTGGTGGCGGATGGAACAATGGAGGAGGAGGAGGTGGAGGATGGAATAGAGGAGGAAACGGTGGTGGATGGAATAATGGCGGAGGAAACTGGGGTAGTGGTGGTGGTAAATGAATGATTGATTCAATTTGATAAAGTCGTGTATAAAAAATATTTTTTTACAGGTGGCTGGAATAGGGGACAAAATTGGCGCTGAATTTGGCTAACCATCAAACTGTTTTAATTGCCCAACGCAATCTTTATTTTATCAGCATTTTGCTTTGTGTGCAAGTTAATTGTTTTTGTGTGAAACAAAATTGGCCTTCTTTCTAGAATATAGAAAGGGGCTTTTTTAATCGGTTTTGTTTGCTTATTAAATTAATTATGATTTTGTTTATCTCTTTTTTCCGTTGTTGTTCACTTTGAACCGGTTGAAAGTGGCTAGTTGTTTGTGTTTGTGCGTGTGTTTTTTGGTCATCACTCTTGCAAACGCCGACCTTGAGAAAGAGTTGTCAGATTCTGTTTATTAGCATCACTCTCTTTTCTCAACCTTTGTCATGCGCCAACTTGAAAAGAAGCGATAAAAAGAAAAAGAGAGTTAACGATACTAAAAATGTCCTATTGCATTAAAAACTGAACATCAGTAGTTTCCTAAATGGTGTATTGCTCCTGTCTATTTTAGTCCAGTGAAGATGAAGAGGATGAGGGTGAGGAGGATGCTAATGCTCACAGGTGATGATGTGGCCATTCTCTTCTCTTCTTTTCTTTTCGCTCACCGCCATCAGCAAATGAGGTGGGGAAAATACGCCAACCACTGCCCAACCAGAGTGTGCCAGGTCGAGAATGGTGCAGATCGTTTCTTAATTTAGAGAGAAAGAGAAAGCGAGAAAAGACGAGAAAAAGTACAACAGTGGTCAGCACTGCTGTCTGGCTAATGACCAAACAAAATGATGAGCACGAGCATGTTGAGCACGTGAAAGTTGCCTGGCTGACTGATTCATACACTTTTGATTGGGTATAAAAGGTTGCCTTTCAAGCTGACCGGATCACTCACTAAAACTCAACTTCTCCTTGCTGAGCTTGCTTTACTCAACTACTTAAACTACCCAAAAGCCGTTCAAAATGCTCTCTCGAGGCAACCGCCTAGTTCTGCTTGCCGTCTTCGGCTTTTTGCTGGTCACCTCGGAGTTTCCCAACTTGTCTTCTCGCCTGTTCAAGGCTGGCAGCCAGCGAAGTGGCAATGAACTGACGCCCAATGATGGACTGGCAGCCGATTCAGAGGGATTTGAAGCTGCTCCAGCTGAGAGCTCCTCCAGCTCAATCTTCGTGGACGCACAGTGGGGAAGACGGTGAGATTTCGAGATTTTTTAATAAAAATGTGAAAATTTTAATCAAATTTTTTTAATTGTTTTAGCGGGGGGTGGGGAGGCGGATATGGCGGCTATGGCGGAGGATATGGGCGTGGCGGCTATGGCGGGGGCTGGGGACGTGGCGGGTATGGCGGCGGCTGGGGACGCAGAGGAGGCTACGGCGGTGGTTACGGAGGTAACGCCTTTTGCTGATCAATTTTGATGATAAAATATTGGTCTAAAAACGATCCTTTTTACAGGTGGTTGGGGAAGACGTGGTGGTTACTGGGGCTAGGGCCAGTGACATTAGCTAAATGCTACAGTTTTCTGTCTTTTCCTCTCTCACTTCATCAGCAAAATCACCTGTTGCGCCTGATTCAGGATTTTGTTACCTCACACTTTGTTTTTGCTGAGCTGAGTTAAAGAATTTGTCCTACTTTTCACTCGACGTAACACTCTCTGGACACACTTTTCATTTCTCGTCTCTTCCCTTGTAATTGATTAGTGTACTATACAGGAAACAATAAAAAACAAATTTAAAATTCAGTTTTTTTTGTAGTTGACTATCATCGGTTTTTGCTTACCTTTGATGAGTGAGCAATTTTTACATTTATTATGTTAGTTTTTGTGTGAAAGCTACTCTCAAAATTATGTTTTCAGTACTTGTTCAGTTGAGTTTAGACTGGCTGGTGAACTGGTTGACTTTTTAGCCTGAGTTTTGCTGGTCAAATTTTTTTATTTTGACCAAAACTTGGTTTGTGTGCTTTTGTGCGTTTTAAAATTTTCAAACACTCTTTTTATGAGTCATGTCGCTGACCTGAGTGCCGAAAATTTTGCTGCAATTTCTTCACAGTCAAACACAGCTGTTCTCTTCTTTTTGTTCATTTTCTTTTTTGGTGTCTATTGAACAGACATTTTAATAGACAACCAGAGAAGGAAAGTGAGAACACACACAGGTTGTTTGATTTGTTTGAACAATCATCTGAACAATCGCTCGCCCATCAATTCAATAGAAAACGTATGTATCAACTTTGTATCAACATTGCACTTTTCTAATTCTTTTTATTGTGCCAGTGCCTCTTTTGTCAGCAAATAAATCTTTCACAAATACTGTTTCACAAGAATGCATTTTTCATTTGGAACCCGATTTATTCTTTTGCTCACTTTTGGTTTCATTCTTTTAACCACCGATTATCATCTGAGAATCTTTGAGCAGCTGCAGCATCAACAACAGAAATCGAGTTTTGGAAAAGGTGTTCTCGTTCACGCCATAGGTTTTGGCTTTGGTCGTCCTCCCCTGTACGGCGGACGTGTGTACGTTTTTCGGCGACCGTGGAAGTTTGGCCTGCTAAAGCGGCCAGGCATAGGTGTTGGCCATTTTGGTCATCTAGGTCCTCACTTGGGCTATGGATACGGGGGCTACTACGGCAGAAGAAGAAGGAGGAGAAGAAGGAGGTGATGATGGAAATGATTTTTTAGCATTTAATAATGCTGAAAAGGAGCACATTTTTATTAGCTTGTAATGCAATCACACACTAAGTGCAAAAAACCACAATTCAACGCAAATAAAGTGACCCGAGTTACACACAAAGTTTAAAAATGTTTTTGAACAAGTTTTCATCCTCATTGTCAATGTCCAATGGAGTGTAACAGTGTTACTGCTCTACCACAATGACCAGATATCAAAGTGTAACAATGGTCAACTTAAAAGACATAAAAAACTGTTTATTTTGTGTCAATTTGAATTTTACCAGAATTTTGATTTGATGGGAAAAACCATACTCTCCAGAGTAAACACAAATAAACACCAACAAAAGCAAAACTTGAATGAATTCTTTTGTACATTTGCTTTATTTACAATTACAAAACGGTATATAAGAGGGTGATCCTCTTTTGTGGTGAATCACACACACATTGTCCAAAAACTGCTTTAACTAAATTCTTAATTTAAAATTGAAAAAAACTTACAAAATGAAACCCCTCATCACTCGAAACGCTCTGCTCTTTGTCTTTGGCGGCCTGCTGCTGATCACCGAGTTTTATGAAATTCTCCCTGATTCTGATTCTGCTGCTGTTTCTTCAGAAACTTTATCAGCAGCATCATCATTATCAAAAATGGCCGTTGAAGCCACATTTGGCATGGGCGTGGGCGTCATTGGAGCTGGTTTGTGACAAAAATAAAAAACGTTTTAAAAGTAGCAAACTTTTTAACTTTAGGCCTCAACAACTACGGTGGTCACTACGAGCCACTTCCACCGGTGAAGAAAGTTTTTGTGAAGAAGGTGATCGTTGAGAACAACGGTGTTGGAGGTGGCGGTTATCTTCATCGAGGCTATGGAGGTGGTGGTTATGGAGGTTATGGTGGCGGAGGTGGCTATGGTATTGGCGGTTACGCAAGAGAAGTCAACATTGGAGTTGGCCAGGGAGGTGGTTATGGCTATAAGAAGAAGTAGATGAGTACAAAGATGATTAAAGTGGTGTCTTTACCCTCTATTTTTCTATTTTTACCATTACCTTTCTTTCTCATTTGTAATTGCAGACAATAAAAAATCACTGAAAAGCTCAATTGCTCATTTTTTGCCCTCTCGATTTCCGATTAGCCAGATTGATGAAGGTAATGATTTTTGACTTTTGTACAAGTACAGCATAATCACATTACTTATTGCCGCGTTGTCTTTTTATCTTTTCTTCTCTATTCACGGCAATTCTTTTTCTTTTCTGTACAAATTGGCCGACGTGCGTACGTCTGTCTTTTCGCTTTTCAAAAAATCTTGTTTTCACTGCTTGTTTCTGTTGGTTAGGTAATCAGCTTTCTCTTTCTTTTATTTTTCCACTCATCAGTTTAGTAAGTGGACAAACAACAGCAGCAACAGCAGCAGCTGTACTGAATGAATGAAGATGTCTTTCAGGTGTAGTGCTAGTAAAAGAAGAAGAAGTGCCCATTGTTCGGGGAAAACCATTGGTGATACCCCATCGCTCAGAGAAAGGAGAATCTTTCGTGTTTCATGTTTTAAACTGCTGAAAAAAAAGTTATAATATAAAAGATTTCTTGGTGGTCATCTTTGTGGCTATCTCATTTTGCAGTTTTTTGTTCACCAATTTTTTTCTTGTTAAGTTTTTGCCAATTTATAATCGCATCTTTAAACTGAAAAAGATGCGACTGGTCACTCGGGATGGCTTGCTTCTCATTTTTGGCACCCTGCTGCTGATCACCGAGTTCTACGAACTAGTTCCTGAGGATTCTTCTGTAGAAAATAATGGTGACGAAGCATCTTCTTCTCCAGAGGGATCACCCTCTCGTCGACTAGTCGTTGAGGCCCACTGGAAACGGAAGTGGTACGGCGGAGGAGGTAAATATTCTTCATCATTCAGACTGTTCTTTGTGACAACCTTATGCTGATCAATTATTTAATTTTTTAGGTTATGGAGGAGGTATAAGATTAAATCGTGAACTTTTTGAACTTAAAAACTGATCAAAAATCGTTTAATTTTTTTAAAATTAATTAGGTTACGGAGGAGGTCAGTTTTTAGTTTTTTCTAAAGAAGTTTTTGCGCTAAATAAACTTCGTTTTTTTGTCTTTGTAGGTTGCGACGTTTGCGGCGGAGGAGGCGGTGGCCACAGTGGCTACATCGTCAAGAAGGTGATCGTCAAGAAGTACGTTGGATGTTGTGGAGGCGGTGGTGGAGGTTATCATCATGGAGGAGGAGGTGGTGGGTGTGGCTGCTGTAACTACGGAGGATGTGGCGGCTATCGAGGAGGTCATGGCGGCGGCGGCGGAGGGGGCGGATTCTTCATTGCCGGTGGCTTTGGAGGAGGTGGCGGAGGGTATGGAGGTCATGGTGGAGGGTGGAAGAAGAAGTAGTAGGAAGAAAGTAAGAAAGTAGTAAAAGAGTTTTCGAGCCTGCCTGAAATTCCTGTTCCTCAAATGTTTGCCAACTTTCTTTTTCAAAACAATTTTTACTTAACCTTGAAGATTGCCACTCTGCTTACACACATTACCCCTCATCATCCTATCAATAAAAATATTTTGTTTTAATCTTATGTTGTTGTATTTGTAACTTCTTTGCACTCGTACACTCTAATCATTGGTGCGTTCTATCTGATCATTAAGTAATGGACGACTTTGACTACTGACAAAGCAAACGATTGCATCGATGTTTGTTTGCCACTGTTTGTGTGTGTGTGTGTGTGCTGAGCTGCTGGTGCTTCAAATGATTGTTGTGCTGTGCTGTGTTGACAGTTGCCACGATGCCACCCTGAAAGTACCGTTATTTCCTTTTGTACAAATATTTACTTTTTACTGTTAGATTTTGTTACTCCCTTTTCTAGTCTTAATGAGCCTTACTCCTCCGTGCTCATTACTCATTAAAAATGACCATGTACTCAAAAAGCGTTCTGAAGCGGTGCTGGTCATCTTCATCTGGGCGCAGGTGGTTGTTGTTTTGTTGGCCACACTGATTACCTTTGGCTTTCAGCCCTTTTGCCTGTCATCACCACCCGACTGTGATAGTCTGATGGCGGAAACACTGGTGCAGATGTGCACCCACTACCGAAGCGGCCTCTTCACCGGCGGTGATCTCTGTGAAAAGATGTGCGAAGGTGGTGATGATCTTCCTGCTTTTTTGGTTCCAGTCTCTTGTCCCGACTTTTTCGACCACAGCGGCAAAACAGTTGTACTGAAAGTCAAAGATTTTTCCAAATCTTCAAATTCTAGTTTTTTATCAACTTTGATGATCCTCAAGTCACGCACTCTAACGATTGAGGAGCTCACCGGAAAAGAACTACCTGAGCTACTTAGTCAAAGCTCTACTTTTCTCTCCCGCGCAATACTCGACCTGGTCTCTGACCGCTTTCCAGAAAACTTAAACCGTGATATTCAATCTGTTCTAAGTCAAACTATTTTGAAACCTCTTCCCGATCTAAGTCAAACTGAGTTTCTAAACATTTGGTTTCTTTTTCTTGACAATGAGTTTCTGCTCAGCAGCTCAAGGCCAGCGGATCACCTTTTTCCGCCGGTGCTTGGCACCTGTGGCCATTTTTATGCCGTCCAGCACGTCCATCGAGTGCTCGACTTTAGCTACTTTGTGTCCAACGTACCGCTGCCTTTTTACGAGGTTTGTTTTTACTTTTTAAAAACTTCAAATCTTAAACTTCTTTTTGTTTGTTTACAGTTTCGAAGCACTCGAGAACGCCTTCAACTCGCCCTCGATCTGTTGAACTTTTTGCGCCGTTTTCAGCGCTCAACACCGAAGTTGGAGCTTTGTGATGTAAAGTACAGCCACTTTGGGTACATTGAAGCAGAAGCAGCAGCAAATGATAATGATTCTAGTCTACCTCACCCTCATCATCTAGTCCTTCTGGATAGCGACATGATCTACCCGATGGCCACAGTGAATCAGTCCATCACCTCAGTGACCGCTTGCAAATCAGATGAGGACTGTCACTTTGTCGATTGCCAAGGCAAGTGCCACCAAGGAAGCTGCCGTTTGAATCAGTCTGACACTGATCTACGGCGACTCTGCCGAAATCTGCTCTTTATGGGCCGCCTGTGGGGCTCAAAATATCTGCCTGAATTTGGCCTGCTTGCAGGTGTAAAAGGTGAAGAGGAAGAAGAAGAAGTAGAACAATTGAAAAGGCTCTGTTTTGAGGCGGAAAACACCAATGGTGACAACAGCAGCAACCTCGATTCAATGGAGGCGATCATCGAGCGAATGCTCAGCCGTCTATGAATTATGTATCAGTGGTAGTAGTGGTGGTGGTGGTGAAGATATTATGAAATCAGATCAGTAAGGATGACGATGACTCGACGAGAACGGAATTAACTTCCTACTTTTCATTTCCCTCATTTTTGTTTGTTCACTACCCAATTCGATGAATGTGATAATGATGATGAAAATTCTCAGTTTTTGCTAATTCCCATTTTTAGCATCTCCTTTGCAAAGAAAGGAGGCAATCAATCATGAAAACGATTGACGCCTGTATCATCATCACCACCACCTCAATTTTGAACAAGAGAACTGCCAGAATCAACAGCATCGCTACTGCCACCAATGTCAATGTTCTTTTATTGTGGCGATGGTGTTTCACCCGACAGTTGGGCAAACATTTACCCAGTCATTATAACCACCACTAATAAAAATACTGACTCTCTCCCTCTTTTCGGTGATGGCCACAGGAATGAACCCTGCCAATCAAACTAGCTTCATTCTGGTTCACCGTGACCAGAAACAGTCGCAACGGCTGCAGTTCACTTTTCGAACAGCTTTTGTTTTACCTCAAAGAACAAACAAACATCGACAAATAGAGACATCATCGACACGAGGTTGGGGAAAAATGCGAGTGCGACGTCAATGCCATGCCTCGATGAATGTGCAGCTTTTTCGGAAAAGCGCAAAAAGAGAGGGCTTTTGTGGACCTAATTAGCACCACCACCACCATCACCACCAAAAGTTTTGATCCTATTTGTACAACTTGTGCTTCGGTCACCACCACCACCACCACCAGTTCACCACCAGTTCACCAATCATCCTCGCTATAAAATGGCTCAGCCTCAGTCGCGCGGACTTTTTTATATCGACAGTTCATTTCATTCTCTGTTTTAGTTTGTTTTCTTCTCCTGCAATTCAGCACTTCAAACAAAAAGGCTCAACACTTGAAAAAGCTGTAAAACACTTTTCAAGTCCTAAAAGATGACCAGCAGCCTGTCCCCGACCTTATCAACAGGTGGTGGTGGTGGTGGTCACTTCCCCCTGGGCCGAAGCAGCAGCCGCCGCTGTCTGACCGGCGCCCTCTACTCCATCATCTACGGCTCCCTCTGCATTCTCCTCGTCTTTCTCGGCTTCATCTGGTGCAGCAGCTCACACGCCCATCAACTGCAACTGCACCATCAGTTCCAACAGCAGCAGCAGCAACATCAACAGCATTCACAACCGCTGCCAAACAACCTTCAAAACCACCGAATATCGCCGGCGGAACTCTCTGAGCTGACCATCAGCTCCCGATCATCAGCTCTAGGGTCCCATCAGCTGGAAGGCAAAGAGGACCGAATGGACAACAATTTGGCTCTAGAAGGTCAGCCGAGCACAAATACGATACGACGGTCCTACCAGAGCTCTGGCTATGGCGGAAATGCCAATGACTACTCGGGTGGACAATCCTACGGAGGACAGAGTGGGCAGCAACAGCAGTACGGAGGACAGCAGCAGCAAATGGGCGGAACCATTGGCCGCCAGTTTGACCCAATGTTTCCCCCGGGAGGAGGAGGTGGCAGCGGTTACTCTGGGATGAGCGGCTTTGGAATGGGCGCCTCTGGCTACTACCCGAGCGGCTTTGGCCTGGAGAACCGCTTCCTCTCGCTCTTTCCCCGCCGGTCTTCCTTCTACCAGCCGTACTACCCCTATGGACCGTTTGGAGCTGGTGGCTCACTCTTTCCCGGCGCTGGAGGAGGTCCCTTTGGAGGTGGAAGTGGTGGACTGTTTGGAACCGGTGGAGGTGGCGGTCAATACGGAGGCGGTGGCTATCCAGGAATGGGAATGGGCATGGGAGGAGGAGGCGGGGGCCTAGGCAGCGCCTTTGGTGCCCTAGGTCGCCTGGCGCAGGCCTCTTCGCTGCTCACCGGCGGACTGCAGAGCTACCGAGAGCGACTTCAGCCCGGTTCGATGCTGGGCTCGATGACCTCGGCGGCGGCTGCGGCTCAATCAGCCCCGCCGCTAATGCATCACTACAGCGGCGAAATGGAAGGAACGTCCTGAGAAGCAGATGTTTGGAGGATCTTTGGCCTGGCTTCTTTTTCTTCTTATATCACCCACTTTCAATTAATTTCAATTTGTTTATACACACACACCCTGCATCAATGCTTTCTCTCTGTACAATGATGACGATGATGATGTTTGGTTGCTTTTACTGGTGTTACATTTCTTTTTCCCTTGCTACTTCTCTAGCAGTTTGTCTCGGGCGATGACCGAGTCGTCGAACTTGATCATGAAGGTGGTGCCCTCGTGCCAGTGGACGGTGACTTTGGCTGGCTGGAAAGTAAGGAAAAGGATGAGGAGAAATTAGTTGTGGAAAATGAGCGTTAAAGTGTGTGGAGAACATACGAAATTGCACTCGTTGAGTATCGCCTCGATGATGCCGCCGATGAAGGCGGCGCAGTTGATGAACTTCTTGTCCTTCGGCACGGAGATGAACTTGTTGACGATTGGCTCGCGTTCGATGATGTAGTCTTTGGTAGAAGAAAAAACATGATTAGCCTATTTAGAAACACCTAAAAAGAACTGCCACTTACAGGTATTCTTGTCGTCATTCGCCTGCTCCAGCTTGTCCGCCTCCTTTCCGAACAGCGTCAGCCAGACCTTGCTGCGAATGAAGATGAGCATGTTGATGAGCCGCGTCTCCCGCTTGTAGTTCTTCTCCCTGATCAGCATGATGTCCACCACGCGTTGGCCGACGGCGTAGCCCGTCTCTGCCAGCTTCGACTGCAGCTCCGAAGAGAGCTGCACGCGATGCTCGCTGTACTGCACCAGCTCCGAGAAGATGAAGGCAAAGGCGCTGAGGCTGATTTGCTGAAAAAGAAGAAGAAGAAGGGAATTAGAAAAGATAAGAACGCCCCCAAAACTTACATCATTTCGACTTTTGGACTTTTCCACGGGCTTGTCCAGCGGACTGACGCGAGCCTTTCCGGAGAACTTCGGCGTGACGTCCATTAAAGAGAGATGTGTTTGGTGTGCTCAAGCTGTTATTTCTGCTTCTGCCGCTCTTTTCTGATGATCAAGAAGAAGAAATCGACGCAAAAAGTGATGGAAATCGTTGAAGACCAGACCAGCAAAAAAGTGTCAACAAAAACAGAAGAGAGATTTGAGAAGATTTAGCGGCGGTGGACGGTGCCGCACTGTTGTGGTCTCGCCCACAGACGGCGTGATTGCACGGGCAAAGGCAGGCGGTGAGGGGCGACGGAGACGGCGGCGTCTCTTTAACTCGCCACTGTAAACAACTTTCGCCGACAAGAACGAGATTCAGTTGTTGGTTGTTTCTTTTTGTGGAATCCGGATTCTGGACATTCAAGGCATTCTCAGGGTGAGTTCAAGTACTTTTGTACGAAATTTGCTCTTTTAGGTTCTTGGGTAACATTATCTTCTCTCGTCGGTTATCTCAATTGCCTTCTCGTGTTACAGTGTGTCTCGCATCTTCTAGGTTGCATCAAGTTTTTTTGTTTTAAGTCTTTGTATCCTAAATATCAAGAAAGAGCGTCTATCAATTTAGGTTCAAGTGTTCTTGCGGTGACAATGGTGACGGCGACAATGATTACCTGTCCGGACGATGTCGCCCACTTTTTTCTGTATCCCAAAGTGCTGAAAGTGCAAATTCCTCTACAAATCTCATCTGTATCCGCACTCTACTCGAAGTGTGCTCGAAATCTCTCCTGTTTCTCTCTTGTTTTGAGGGAGGAACAACCCGATACGCGCGTGTAACAATCCAACTCCTCTTCGATTAGATAACAAAAGTGGCAGCCGATGACAGTGGAGTGACTCTTCAGAGTACAGTGTTAAATAGAAGAAAAGTGTAATGGTAGAAAAGAGGAAAAAAGTACATCGTCGCCGCCTCGCTCGAGCGCATCGTACTTTTGCAATCAACAGCAGAAGTGGACGGCTACAGACGAACAGACACAGCCTCCACGGTTAATTTTGTTTTGACGTATATCTGTCTTCGGCAAAGTACTTTTTCTTTCTTTGTCTTAGTAGGACAGAGTTCTAAATGGGGAACAGGTAAAGAAGTGGTCTGTGTGTTTGTCTTGAAGACACAAGTTTAGCTCAAAATGCAAATCTCCAGTGATTATCAGTGTAAAGTGTTGACCTTCGATTGCTGTAATTACTGACACTCTTTTTCCATTTTTAGCCATCGTTACTGAAAATAGAAACTCGTGAAGCTCTGAAGCCGTTGACAACCACAGTCATCATCATCTGTCTTAGAAAGTTGACATTCAACAGGAGGTAAGCGTGTGCACCAGACGACACGGACCAGTTGGTAGCAGCAGCAGCCTCTAAAAACTCTCAGAGTCCTAAAAACTGGTTGAGCGTCGTAATAATCGCAATAATAATTACTTTATATGCCACCTCTTCTAACTCTCTCCAACTTTCTTTGCCCTTCTAGCTTCTTTCACCGTCTGACTGACTGACTGACCAAAGTGGCAGCAGCAGCAGCTAAACCAGTTTGTAATATCTTTGCACTCTGAGCTGTTGAACGCCCGTGACTGCCACCGCCGACATTAGCAACAACTGCAACTGCAGCGACGACTACGTAGACGTGGACACGATAAGTGAAGAGTGTGCCGCACACGAAACCACCAGCAAAAGCACTCATTGTACTCGTAGCAACCGAGACAGCAGCAGCAGCAGTGTCAGGGCAAGCCCCCAGCCACCGGCCATTCGAGATCGATTGCCACACAGCACTCCACAGCTCACACCACTCACACCGGCACACATATACCAACGCCGACGACGCCGCTGACTATCGAAAAGTACAGTCTCTCTGAGTAACGTGATTTTAGACAGCAGCAGCAGTATAAAAGAGCACCGGCACTCGTTTGACTCTCTCCCCGTTCTTTTACGCCAAACACACACTTCGGAAGTCAACTCCAACTGCTCAAGTTTGTAGAGACGCACCTTTCTTCACACTTTGCACTCACTTGCTCACCGGCTCATCACTGCACTTCACTATTCATCTTGTGTTCATCTGACACACCGGCTTCAATTCCGCTCACCTCCTAAACCTGGTAAGTGTTTTTGGGTTCCTGTTGTGCTTTTGAGTTAAGGAGATTCTAAATGAGTTCGGAGGAGTTTTTTTGGTGAGGATTAAAGGGGACTTAGATTTCCGATTACCAAACTCTTTCTCTTCCTTTCTGGTTGACGTGTCAAAGCTGTGTGTTTAGGCGCGCTTAGCAATAGATCTGTCTGCCTGTTCTCTATCCCTCTAATCTCTATCTCTTGTCGTTGGCGTCTGCCACACTTTGCCACATAATTGCTGCGCTAATCTGCGTCGTTTTCTTTCTGACTTTCTAGTCGCAACTTTTGCTTTGATGTGAGGACTTTGACCGGTGTTGTAGGACTTGTCTGGCTGCTGTTGCTATACAAACTGCTGTGTGACAGACGGTTTTGAATTTCATTTTTGATCATTAGGTTTTTAGGCTACCTCAAATGGACTCTTTTGTACAAGCACCCATTTTTTCCGATCTCATCAGGCCATTGTGTGATCCACTGTGTCGATTAGACAGTGTGAGGAGGAGGAGGCCTTGTTGTTTGGCCATTTAGATGACAATGAACAATTGTGAACGGTTGTTATGGCACTGACTTGGCTTGATGACAAACAACGACTTGGGAAAGTCTTTTTGCTGCTGTTGCGGATGAGCTATCGTAGTTTATTGTGGAGATGATGGGGAGTCACAGAGAA
>JAALOO010000147.1_pt1 | contig 60497 bp, 50 predicted proteins | sample 7257641 | NCBI WGS metagenome assembly JAALOO01 (sample SAMN14085613, study PRJNA598686) | mite metagenome | biome: ENVO:01001000; feature: ENVO:01001002; material: ENVO:01001226; isolation source: single female mite from University of Michigan culture on fish food culture... ...
ATTTTCATTTTTGTCGACAATTGTCATTGTCGACAATTGTCATTGCAAGCCCTAGCAGTAGAAGCAGAAGCCATAACACCGAGGCACGAAAGCCGTGCATGATCACCGCCGCATTCGTGCATGTGATTCTGCTGGTGCTGGTTGTGCAGACAAGTCCAGAGAAGCCGAGAGAGGGAGAGAGTGGGAGAGCCGCCATCATGCACTGAACAAGCAGCAGTGCCCACCAACGCCAGACGAGTCATCGGCGACTGGTAAAGGCAAGCGGAGATATGTCCATGCACCGGTATAGCATCAGCATCAGCAGAAGAAATGTGCTTCCTTGATGGCACTAAACGATGCGGCGCCGGCAGCTTTGGAAGAGAAAGGGAGACAGCCAGACGACTACGAAATGTACATTTGAGGACTTTGTACTTTGGCGTAGACGTAGAGAAAAGTGAGTGAAAAAAAATGCCGACAATGAAGAAGGTGACAGCACAAACCAGATACATCGAGATGCTCTGAAGGAGAGAGAGAAAGGAAAAGGATGTACTAAAGTTGTATCGATTGAAGAAGAGCCCGTCCTGGCGGATTAAGAAGCTGAAAAGGGGAGGCGGAAAGCTTAATTATCCACCACCATCAGCTGAGTGAACTGAACTCGTGGTATGTGTGTTAGACAACAAAGCACTGCCTCATTACGTATGCAGGCGTTTAAAAATGTACGACAAAAAATGTTCGTGCACGGTGACGTTGAATCTACTTTCTTTCGTTTCGTACAGTACATTAGCGAAAAAAAGTACATTCAGGTAGTCTGAGCGTCTATGTACTCATTCATTCAGGTGACTAGCCCTCTTTTTTGCTTATTCAATCTACTTTTCTATTTTCAGTGCCCCTTTTTTTCCTTCAGCATCAGTTCGCATGCATTCACCTCCTGCCTCAAAGTGCTCCTGTCATGCCGAGTTTGTCATCTCCGTTTAGTTTCTGCAGTTCCTCGGTACATCTGTGTCTGGTCGTCGACTGTTACTTCAGCAGTCACAGTAGTGGAAGTGAGGAGGATGATGATGAAAGAAAATTCACCGCCAAGCACTCAAAAGTGAGTGGATTCAGGCGCTGTTCACATGTTCACAGACAATTGCAAACGGTGCAGACGACTGCTGTGCTGTGCACACATTGCACGTGCCAATTCTACTGAATTGAATGGTCGTGTCTGTACTGTGACAGCAACAGCAAACTGATCTTCACACAGACAGTCCCATGACAGTTCTTTGAATTTGAAGATGGCCTACACTTTGAAGTCTGACACTCTAATGGCTGATTACATGACTCGGTGAAAAGGGTGGTGATGATGCTGCCGCAAAGCATGTTCATCTGGTGGGCGAATGATCTGTAGTGATGACATTAGCATGCACCAACTTGGTGGTGGTGATGAAGATGATGACACTACAGCCGTCCATTGCATTCACCATAGCAAGCACTGGCTGCTGCTGCTGCAGATAGTCTAACCCTTAGACCAGAGATGATCAGCAGCAGCAGAAGGGGAAAGCAATCTTACTAGTTTTGCTGTAGACAACATTGAAACCATCGTGCCACCAACACAAAGTATAGCACCACCACCATCACCACCCCCCAGTGCTGGAAAAAACTCCACTCAAAGTTTTCCACAAGTCTTATCGTGATAAAAGGGTGCCCGGGTGCAGTGCTGTGCTGTATTGGCCTTCGATCTCTGCGAAAGAAGGAGAGTGATCATCGGAGTGGAGTAGAGTGGAGACCATTTGGTGGATGCGTGTGCCGTGCACATTTGAGCCTTCAGAGGCCTCATCTTCTCTTTCATCAGACACTACATCTGTCTGTCCTCTTTCATGTCGCTGATTGCTGCTGCTGCTGTTTGTTGATGTTTTCTTCGTCGGCACCATGTTCTTGTGGATTCGGTTTCCTCGAATGAGACTCTGCCACTGTTAGTGATAATCAGTCTGTATGTTTCAACATCCCTAATTGACAAAGTGAATGTTTTGGGCACATCGCTGACACATGAGAATGACAGGTGAAGTGGTAGTGGTTGAAAACAGTTTTCATTGAACACTCGGCGGCAGTTTCTTTGATGTGAACCTTGTTTTCAAGTTTTTAATTTTTGGGAAAAACTTCAAGTTTTAAACTTTTAGTCTTTTTTGTTTGAGCATCATAAGGTCAACGACAAAAACAGGCAGTAACTTTCCATTTCTTTTGTATACTTTGCCGTCCAGCTGTACGGCAAAGTCTGTTGATAAACATGGCTTGGTGTGACTAGAGTACACCACTGCTTCTAATAATGGCCTAAATGGTGCCTGAATTACTGAGTTCAAGACTGCTCAAACGTAGTGTTTCCATTTCCTAAAACCGCCGTACAAAAAACCAATAAATAGACAAGCTGACCACAAGACCAATCAAAAGTGTGCTGCTGACGTGCACACAATTAGCACATCATTGGCCAGTATCCAAACAGATCACACTCACAAAGAAAAGAACCGCCGACGTCCAGTTCGGCTAGCAACAGCAGAGAGCAAGAGAACAAGAGAGAAAGTGGACCTTTGCACCGAAACCTGATCATCGATGATCTCATCACACCGGCTAGAGCACTGCCAGCAAACACGCAGCAGCCCAATATATCGGCATCCGTCATCGGGGATGCCCTCAATACCTCCACATTGATGCTGGTAGCGACGGCGACTGCCCATCAGATATCCGCCGTCCAGATACAAACAATTATCCAGTCATGTCAACACAAACATACAACATGTAGGGCTGAGGGTGCTGCTGCTGGCGGCGATGATGGTGATCACCCCAACAAAGGCAGCAGACATGTGTCACCTAAACATGACTAGATGATGTTCGATACTACGATGTTCAACAACACCAGCACACTTCGATCGGTCGACACCGGTGCAGCGGCGGCGGCAGCCGATCACGATCCTAATTAGTGATCATGCAGTGCCCACACTAATGACACTAATGACAGGATGCACATACCATCACCAGCGCATGACAGAGCATGGCAGACAGTGTGGTGATGATGCTGCTATCGCTCGTGATGCCGCTCAGCAGAAGGTCCTTGAACAGAAAGGAGAGAAAGTGAGATGCCAACTGTCAGTTCCGATCATCATCATCATCCTCATCACAAAGGGACAGCTTAGCTGATGACTGTGTAGGCATCATCATCAGCTCTCTGGCTGAGTGTTTCCCCAATTGGCGTCATAGAAGGACAGACGAGAGAGGCGAGCGAGACAGAGCGAGAAAAGCGAGGAAAGTAGAAGAAAAGGTCTCACTCTAATCAACTCATACCTCGACTACATCGTCTCTGCTGATGATAATGTCTGACAGTGCCAACAAAGCCCCGTACATCTACCGTCGTGGTAGTGTAAAGAGCAACGGGTGCAAGTGATCTCAGCTTCGTTTCTACCATTACCACCACCTTCCCACCACGTGAACAGACGATTACTTTTTACGAGATTTTACGAGACAGTGAGAATCCGCCTACACTGATAATTCTTCAAAATTCGCACTCACTAGCAAAAATGTAAAACTGTAAATGTACTTTTTTTCTAGTGACGCTGTACAGCAGCTTTTGCAGCTACAGTACGGCAATAACCGGCAGTTGGCAGCGGATCAAAACACGGAAATCAGTTGCCCTCTTCCTGCCGCACTTTATGTTATGCAAGCAGCAATAGAGGGGAAAAAGTACATTTGAATGCAAAAAAGTGATTTAGTGATGAGCAGGCGCTTTTACTGCACAGGCTGGTGCACTCAATTGAAACTGGTGCCTTATGCTGATGATCAGCCAGCAGCCCTTTTTCTCACTCGCTCTTTGGGTACATTGCACAGCCGATGGCTGAAAATAGTGAGCGCAGTTACCAGCAGTGGTAACTTACCACCGACTGATCACGTGTACTGTGAGGGTGAAGTGAGCCTCAACGAGGCGATCAACCACCACCACCACCACCAGTCGGCCTTTAGTCGGAAGCAATGTAAATCAAGGTCTGCCGACTGATGATGCCGAACTGCAGTAATTGCCCAACTCTGTGTAAAGGAGAGAAAGTGAAAGAAAAGACTTGTTTGATAGGAAAAGATAGGAAGAAGAGGGAGAGCAAAGTGCAGAGCTTCGTTTTCTAGATTGATTGGGGAATATCTAACCAGAACAGATCTGCCAGCCAAAATCAAAATCCACAAATCTGATTTGCAGGTTCCTAATTTTACATTTTCAAACTCAATTTCGAAAACTAAAAATAAAAGTTGCAGAAAAAATCAGAACAGATAACAAAAGAAAGTTCAATCAGATAAAGCACTTCGAGACTAGATTCAGCACTTTGCTGTACTCGACAAAACACACTCAATTTAGCACACAAAGGCCATGCCCGCCGCCGACTATCGGTATCGACGCCGGTGCTGAACTTTGTCCTCAGCACGCTTTTACACTCTAGTCTAAACAAACTACAGTCTCACTTTGTCACCACCAATCACCATCACCATCTTCAACATTGCTGAATGTACTTCTTTTGCTTAGTCTTTTGCTGCTTTCATCTCTGCTCGAGATAAGCATCGAGATCACGAGTGAGCAGATGAGAGAAAGCGATGACAGGAGCAAAGTGTGCGAATGTGTGTATTTCTCCTAACTCTGCAGACTCTGCTCCCGTAAGAACAGGATGGATGGAAGTGGTTGTTGTGATCAACACGAGCTTTGGAACCAACCATCATCACCTCTTCAAAAAATGTAGGATTTGCTCTAAATACGTGCCTGTCAAGGCAGACTTGACTGGGTCGTTTTGGGGTGTGCTGTGCTGTGATGTGTTGTGAAGAGGAGCTTTTCCTGCTCGATCAATATCGATTGGTGTGTTTTGACTCTCTCTTTCTCTTTTCTAAAGGGAACTGTCGTCGCCAAATAGCAAAGTCCTTCAGTCAGCACCGGCAGTATTTTGAAAACATACACTGGCCTCGCCGCCGTCCTATCAACACACTCTTTGGCGGCTGAAAGAGTGCGTGTCTGAGTTAATGGTCATCCGACACTGCGTCTCGTACTTTGACCATGTACTTCTGATGATGACGATGATCTTCTGACCAAGATGTACAAAAAGATCAGGTTTCAGCGGTTATGTACGAAAAGTGACTGAGTGAAAGAAAGTGGTGTTTTTCTGCTTGCGGAATCGTCCTTCACTCACTTGTGTTCACTTGGTTGGTTGCCGACCAGTTTTGAAGAAAAAACTGACTAGAACTGGCTGAAATAACACTTTGAAATTAGAACGTACTTCTCTTCGTTTTCAGCTGACATTGATAGTACACCTTAACTAAGAAGTGGTGATAAAAAGTAGAAAAAGTTGTACATTTATTATTACAATGTGATAGTAAGGGTCATAGAGTAATCGGTGTTCGGTAGTACTACGGATAAAAACAATGCTTCGAGGACAGACTCTGACTTGATGACGAGGAAAAGCACACTTACCACTAAAATTCCAGCTTGTTATCGCTCTTAGCTATCAGAGTGGCCGCCGGACTGAGCTTGGCCTCAATGTCCTTCACAAAGGCGCGAAAGATGGCCAGAGAAGGGGCCAGCGAGGTCTTCTCGGTGATTCGACTGCTGCCCAGCGTCTCGCCCTCCTCCTTCGGAATGTGGTCAATCTCCTGGATCAGATCGGCAATGGTGGGCACGGTGAAGGGGTCAAAGGCGTCCAGGTCGGGAAAGTGAATCGGCACGCAGATGCGACCCGTCTTGGGGTGCACGGAAAAGGGCACCTTCAGCAGATGGTTGAGGCCCTTGGTGACGTTGATGTCCAGCCGTGGGTAGCACAGCTGCAGCTTGACCTCCTCAACAAAATATTTGTGCTTGTTGCGGTTCTGGTGGCTGATCTGATTATTGGAGGTCGAGTAGAAGTGCTGGCTTATCTTGACCAGGGCTTCCCAGCGCTGCTTGGTGCTTCGCATCTTCGGATCATGCAGATAGGTGCGCAGCTCATTTCGCAGCAGTTCATCCTGGCAGAGGTTGATTACGATGTCAATCCGCTCTTTGGAGTCGAGAAAGTCCTGATTCTTCACCATCAGCTGCTCAAAGTACCGGTCGATGATCTGAATGGAGCGCCGAATGGACGGGTGACAGCCGACCTTGCCGTCAATCTCCACCTTCTTCGCCTTGAACTGTCCACCGTCGAAGATGTTGATGAAGCTGGCTACTGCATCGCGGGCGTTGTTGTTCAGCTTTCGGGCGCCCTCGTCGGCCACCCAGCAATGGATGCCACGACGACCCGAATACACCCAGAGCAGGTTGGTGAAGCCAAAGTCGCAGCGTAGGTACTCTTCCAGAATGTGCGCCGCCACGATCATAAACGGCCAGCACTTCGGACAGATGCCCGTGCCCTGGCAGCACGTTCGGACGTCGTCGTAGTCGGTCATATCAATGTCGAAAACCAATTCACGCTCCTCAGCCGTAAAGTTGAGAATTTTGACTTTTTTCGAGTCCTTAGGCTTCATGTTGTAAACGGCGCCCAAATCGATCTTCACCGGCAGCCGTGAGCAAATCGTCTTTCGCATCTCCTGCTGATTTTCAAAGGAGTTGTAGCGCAAGTAGATGTCACCACCGAGAGTGAAGGAGAACTCACGATTCTCAAAGTAATCCTTTTTGACTGTTTTAAAGTGAACAATAGAAAAATTTAATCAAAATTCAACAAGTCAAGATCTGCTTACCGTTGCCATATGAGAGCCATCGGTGGAAAAGATTATGCGGAAAGAGGTTGTTGTAGTACACCATCAGGTACTCGTTTAAATTATTTGGGTTGTACTCTCCGGTCATCGTGAATGAAGGTATTCAGTGTCCAGGAACGTTTAAAAACCAACGATAAAACAGGAGCTTTGTTGACAGAAAAAGGCGCGAAGAAATGAAATGCGATGATGAAATGAGGGCGGCAATGCCCCCTTTTTAAAAGGCAACAAAAAATAAATGATCTGCAAAAGGTAGAGCGAATCCTGGTCACTGGGGCGGCTCTGCCCTCAATCGTTTATGCAGAGTTTCATTCGCAGAAGACGTATCATTTTCTGGTTTGTTTTTATTTTTGATTCAAAGTTGGATTTCAATTTTATTGCTATTCAAGATTATGTACAGAATGGTAGAATTAAAGATAAGCTCAAACAGTCACTTCGATGTCATTGTTAAACTTGTCAAGGACAAATTTCCCATGCCGGCCGACGCCTTCTTTGGCAAATGTGGTTGCACCTAAAATAAGAGAATCATCAATTATAAAGTTCATCAAAAAGACAAAAAAGCTAATTACCTTTAATTGACTCCTCCACAATGACGTGTTTCCCATTTTCAAACTCGAATTTGAGCGCATCCTCTTCTGAAATGGCTTCATATGCTGCGTAATACGCCGAATCTCGGTCCACTCGCATGCACTCTTGTGGAAACTTGACCAGCGAGTTGGCCAGATTGTACGCCTGTCCGAGAGCGGTTCCCGTGGGCACCAGTCGATTGGCAATGCCAAAAGTGAAGGCCTCCTTTCCGTCAATCGGCCGACCGGTGAGAATAAGGTCCATCGCTCGGGAGAGGCCAATTAGCGCCTGCAACCGCACCGTACCGCCGTCAATCAGCGGAACGCCAAATCGCCGACAGAAGACGCCCATGATGGCGCCGGTTTCCATCACACGAAGATCACACCAGAGAGCCAACTCAAAGCCGCCCGCAACGGCGTATCCGTCCACGGCTGCAACCACAGGCTTCGAAAGACGCATTTGTGATGGGCCCTGAAAAGTGTAAACAATTGGAGTTATGATGATCATGAACGCAAGTCAAGCTCAAAGCCAAAGCAACTTACCATCGGTCCCCGCTGTACAATCGTCTTGAGGAACTCTTCTGCCCGTTCGGCATCCTCGAGAAGATTTCCCGCTTCGGACAGCTGCGAAAGATCGTAGCCGGCGCAGAAAGTGCCGCCAATTCCGTGCAGGACGGCCACTCTTGCACTATCATCAGCGTCAAACCGCTCAAAAGCCTCTCGAAGCTCGGTGGCCGTCTCCACGTTGACACAGTTTCGCTTTTCCGGTCGGTTGATGCCAATCAGCCGGACATGGCCTCGGTCTTCAGTTACCACGAGCTTTTTACTGCTGCTCTCTGAAGACAGCTGACGGCGGACAGTGGCAAGTTTCAGCAGGTCGCGGATCTTCACAGACGGTCTTCGAAAGAATGTTGAAGCAATCATTTTCTAGCCGTTGTTGTTATTGTTGAGATAATCAAGTCAGAAAAGCTAGTCAATTTATGGTCCGAAAAGTGGCGCTAAAAAGTACGTCTGGACTTTCGGACATTTGATGTTTGTTTTGAAGTAGTAAGCGGTGGAGGAAGACCCACAATAAATGACCTGCTTTCACCAACAGGCGAAAGTAATACTGTCTATGAAATTGCCCTTCTTTTGGGACAAGGGAACAATCCAAAGAGAACAAGTTCAAAGTCCGGTAAACATCCTCGACTTTCGTTTTGATGCCGCCTAATCTAAAGACGTATTTGCAGATAGTGCCAAATCGGAAATTCGGATGAACTTTTTTGGTAGTTGCCGGATCAAATTAACTGAAAAACTTTTAGTTTTTTGTGAATCAGTGATCATTTTTAATCGATTTGGCAGATGCACTGGCAAGTTGGAATTAACTGGTTATGTCCACGCCCACCTTTCACACCTGTACTCACTAACAAACCTTTTTATCTCACTTCATAGATTTATCGCCTATGAGCTCGTCACAAACCAAGAACTTCATGAGCCCGCATGACAATTTTAGCAATACAATCGCTGTTTTGCTACCCTATCCAAACAGCAGCCACCCTCACTGACTCGTTTGCTTTCTCGCATGTTCCTGCTCGCCCTATCTAATCGTCGAAGATGATGATGATGGAGAAGAAGAAGAAATATGCTGACAGCGAGCAAAAGTAGCAAAAAAGACTTTTCGGCAGTGAAAGAAGAAAGCAGAAAAAATGGTCGCCAACTGTACACAGTGTCGGTGGGCAAGTGGGTGCTCTGGTGACAGCACTAGCCACTGTGCATCAACGACCACCATCCTCACCAGCATCACCAAGTACACGTCATCGAGTGAGCGCGAGCCTATCGAAGAAAAACTGCTGCATGAATGTGTTAATGAAGATGCACAGCTAATTAACACAGAAGGCGACAGACAATTGACTGGCTTACTGAGAAGGTGACATATTTCGCATATTTCACGCGCTCTAGCTGTCGTCACCTCTCCCTGACAACCGGTGCTCCTGGTGACTGGTCTTTCTCCCAACGTCACTGTCATCTTAACCAGGCGGTAGAATCTTCCTGGTCACTTCTGGGTGAGCTTTCTTCCGGTGAGTTTTACTTTTTGGCATTTCAGTTTATAAAATGCAACCTCAGTCGTCTGCACACCTCAGTGACTGGCCGCTTCTGTTTTCCCTCGCTCTCGTGCACCTGTTGTACCTGTCCACTCTTGCCTGACCACTTTTTGTGGCTTCTACCCCCTCTCCTCTCCTCTGCTCTACCTGTGCCAGTATACCTGTGAATGTGTTGATCTGTCGGTGAACTTTCCCTCTGCCTGTGTTGCCTTGCTCTCTGCATCGCCACCACAACAAGCGAGAGTGTAATAGCATCAGCAGCCGACGCGCACACTACCTCAACGTTGTACCTTGGGAGAGAGAGAAACGCCGGCTTCAATTTCAATTTCAGTTTCTTCTTTGGTATTTGTTGGAACTTTTTTAGTGAATAGCTAATAATCCTGGTACTTTTCTTTTTCAGATTCGTTCGTCGAAGAACTTTTGTTTCAATTCCAACACTTCATTGTGATCTCCACTTTAGTTGTGATATTTCTCCTCTTCAGTCTCTGGTCATGCAGTCTCTGACTTACCGTTGGCCCCAGCATCATCACCACTACTCTCGACTGATTGCCACCGCCACTCTAAGTCTCTTTATTGCCCTCTCAATAGGTAAGCACTTTGTGAAAATTATTGCAGCTTTTTAAATGGTCACACTTTTTGCTGTGTTGTGGTGGTGATTTTGCGAGCTATACTTTTTGAAGCACTGTCCTTTTTGTTTGTTGTGGTAATGCGAAATAGCACTTGTCCCTTGCGGCTAATTAGCGACACTCTTATTAGCTCTAGTGTGACAGTGTGACAGGTGGACAGCGAGAGGGACACCTGTTGACGGCTGCGACTAGGCCCCAGTGTTGACTGTGTGACGTCAGCGTTAGTCAGTATGTTTTGCGCGTGTAAGGTCCGCTTACTCATCGTTCAAGTGCATCAAGTTCAAGGTTCTTTATCTCTTACTGACGTGTGTGTGTGTGCTTCACTCAGTAGCTGTAGCTGGTGTGTGTGCTACAGCGCTGGTGTTGACAATCTGGTGACAGTTTCAGTTTCGGTTTTCACGATCACCAGTGAAGCAGACTCTTGATCTGTTCTCAGTCTCCGTTTTCATTTCTCTGCTGAACACCATCACCACCACCACCAGCACTGCCTGACACTTTCTTTCTCTGCTTCATTTCCCACTTCTCTGGTCCCATCTTCTTGGGTTCCACTTTCCTTTCCTTCCATTGCATTCCATTACCTCCTAGCCCGACAATGACGACCATCACCTCGACCACTACCACCAAATCCACCACCTTCTACTCACTGATACTGACACTGTCTTTGTTTACCACCACCATACCCATCTCCTCCATTGCCTCTGGCCACCCAGCCCCGAAGACCGGCACCTCCTCCTCGCTGGTCACTTGCCATGGGCCACTGCCCGGCGTCCAGTACCGCTACCGCTACCAGACTGACGTTCACTTGAACAATGCCGACCGGCGAGAGCCGGCCGGTTTCGGCCTGGAGGCCACCCTCGCCGTGGAGAACGTCTGGCAGGACGGCACCAGCACACTGCTCGAGGTGGCCCTCGAGCGGGTGCAGTTCAAGCCGCGCTCTGACGCCCGTCCGAGCGGCAGCTTCAAGGAGGGCCCTCCCATCACCAGCTGGCCGCTGGTGCTGGCAAACATCGTCGGCCGCACGGGTCAGCTACAGTCGCTGTACGTGGCAAAAGACAAGGCTGGCCACGCCTCGGGACACCACCTCGAGCCGACGCACCTCAACTTGGTGGTGGCGCTGCTCAATGCACTCAGAAGTCGACTCGGTGATCAGGTACTTTTCTTTCTGTTTATGTTTGCTGATTTTGTTTGACATTTCGATGTTTTTCTTTTTACTAGCCCTCCTCTGGAACTAGTCTCACTGGTCGCCTCCTGACACGTCGCTCTCACAGCTCTGAAGACGACCAGCTCCTCTCCTCTTCTCATGCCGACAGCACCTCCTCTCTTCTTTCTCCCCACGTCACCGACCACTGGGAGATCATCTCCAATCTGGCGGCCGACCACGACTTTCCCGAACAGGTCACCGGCTGGCAGAATGTGACCATCGAGTCGAAGATCTTCCGCCAGGCCCACTCTCACCTCTCCACCACCTTCACACTGCAGCTGGAGAATGAAAAGCCCAGCTCGGGGCGGCCGACGGTTTCGGGCGGCTCGGTGGCGGAGGCGGTGAAGAGCATTGGCGACGGTCACTTTGTGCCTCTGGCGGTGCACTTTATCGCGGAGAAGAAGCCCTGCGACCCGCACTACTGCGGCCGCCTGGAGGACCTGGTGGAGGCCTACTCGCCGCTGCTGGCGGAACAGAACAACCTCGCCAGCACCTCCATTGGCATTGCCTACCTTCACCTGGTGGACTACTTTCGCGTCAACTCGGCCACCGTCACGCGGAAGGAGGTGGGCCGACTGCTGAAGAAGCTCTTCAAGAGGCGGCACCAGGACGGCGACGTCTTCATCACCGTCCTCGACGCAGTGGCCGGATCGAGGCACCACGAGGCGATGCTCGCCGCATCGGCCTTTCTCGACCTTCCTCAATGCGGCGACGCCTCTGCAGACACCTGCGAGCGCTTTCTGGTGGCAGTGGCCCTGTCGGCGATGACCACGGCCAACATGGGCGCCCGGTCGCACATTGCCGAGCACAGTCTGGGCGCGGAGCAGCTGGTGGAGCTGCTACTCCCTCTGGCCAGCAGTCCGAAATGGGCTGATGAGCGGGTGAAGCACGCATACTCGCTGACGCTGGCCACGCTGGTGCACGCCTTTGCCGTATCCGTGCAGACGGAGAGAGCTAATAGTTCATCCTCTGCTAGTGACCACCTATACAGTGAGGCCCTGCTAGCCCCTCACTCTAATCCCATCTTTGTGGATGTGACGGAGGAGGATGCTAGCGGCGGGCGGAAGTTGCACGCGGAGAAGCTTGGCGGAGGGGAGGTGGTGCACGCACATCGAGTGGCCAAGGTTGCGGTCAGTTTTTGAGGACTTTTTTGGTGGTTTTAAATGTTCTAATGTCTTCCTCCTCTTTTTGCAGGAGAAGACCATCAAGTACCTGGTGGCGCAGCTGGAGGCCTGCAAGGAGACCGACTGCCGCGTCGTTCATCTGCACGCCCTCGGCAATGTGCGCATCTTTACCCGCTTTGGCGTACTGAACATCCTCAAGCGGTACGCCCTGAACGCAGGGGCGAAACGAGAATCGGTGGCCGCAATGAAGGCCCTCCGCGACTGTGTCCACTACTCGCTGGGCGTCACCGGGGAGCGCCTCTCGGAGAAGATGACCACCCGACTGCGCCAGCTGCTGCTCCGCGCCCTCTACGACGCCACACTGGAGACCACCAGTCGGCTGATTGCCGCAGAGCTGCTCACCCGGTACGTCGACGAGGAGGACGGTCGGATTGCCCGGGAGCTACTTCGCCACCTGGACACCTTTCCCGTCGAGCTGGCGACTATCATTTGGAAGCGGGCCATTGTCGGAGTGCAAAGGAGTCAACTGGTGAAGGGCGAGGCCAAGGTGACCGACTGGCGAATGCACGCCAAGGCGCTCAGCGGTTCCAGCGCCAGCTTTCAGTACGTCATGGGCGGCACCGGCCACTGCAACGCCTCCTACGGCGTCTTTCTCGAGCTGCTCAAGGGAAAGCTGCCCAAGGAGACGAACTTTAATGTGGAGATTAGCAGTGATGGCGGAAATGGTGGAAGTGTCTCAGTGCAGGACATTGTCGGCGTCGGTCTCTTTGCTCGGGGGCTGCAGTCCTTTGCTGGTGAGTTGTTGTTGAATTTGCTTGTCCACTTTTCAAAACAAATCTAACCACAATTTTTCTTTTCAGGCGGTGAAGATGGCGCCGCCGAGGACGATCCCTCTGAAAACGAAGTGCCCGATGGCACTGCCGCCGATGCCGATGACTCGACTCTGGCCGGCATGACGCTGACACTGCTCGGCAACCAACTGCGCCCCTTCCTCTTCTTTCGCTCCACCTCGGAGCTGATGGGCCACCTCTGGTCGGGGGCGGCCTCCGAGCCGACGCCCGTCTTTCGCTCCAACCTCCTCCTCGCCGACTACGCCGACATTCGCCCGCTGGTCAGTGGGCTGCTGGTGGAGCAATCGCTCAAGGGCGTCCTCTCCCTCGACCTGACCGGCGAGGTGCAAGTCAGCCTGTGGAACCGCAACTCGCACTCGAACGTGCAGACGAGGGCCAGTGTGCTGGTGCAAGGCTCGCAGCAGATCTTCACCACCGACCGGAAGACCTCGGCGCGGAAGATGTTCAGCTTTGGCGGCGCCTCCAGTCTCAACTTTATCACCGACTTTGACTTTTACAACTCACCCTACAGGATCTGCATACAGATCACCCAGCCGGAGTTTGTCTTCAAGTAAGTGCCCTTGCTTTGATTTGGATTTTTTGTTGTACAACTTTCTTCTCAATCATTCCTTAACCAGACACAACACTCGCAAGTACGAGCAAGTGCACTCTGACGAGCTGCACCGGCGAATTCACCGTCGTGCCTATCACATCCCCGCCAAATCGTACGTTCTCAATCACGACAACAGCAAAATGTGCGCTCTGATGAACGCCGATGCAGACTGAACAACGAAAAGCAGGCAGACTGACTGATCAGACTCAACTCAACTGATTTCTTTTCATTTTCCTTCGTTTTCGCTTCTTTTCGGTCCCCCTTTACTCTCCATCTTTTCTTGCACACATTCACTCACACACACTTCCCACTTAGTCATTTGTGCGATTACTGCTTTACAAATACTTTTCTTTCTTTTTTCTACTCCTTCTTTTCCTAAGTAGTTAAAATGTGTCGCCATTCTTTTCTCTACCTGTTCTTACACTTCTTTTCACTTCTCGCCAATCCTTGATGAGTTTTAACTTTAATTACCTTATTTATAGAGTGAACATCCTTTCTACTACCTTCTTTACGCGCCGTGTTTTATCCCCCGTGTACATGACATTTTTAAAGAAATTTTTTAAACACTGGTGGCTCTTTCCAAGTTATCACTAATTTAAACTTGAATTTTTGTTTTAGTTTTACTACTAGTTTGATTTTTTAATTTTTAGCTTTGCTTGAAAATGTGGTGATGGCTGCAAACAGGCAGTCAAACCGCATCATGTGACTGCCACTGAACAGGTATGTCTTATCGGCAATTAATCTCTTCGTCGATGGTCGCCACCACCACTACCACCACCAGCCGCGGCTGTATCGACTGCGAAATCATGCTGCATAATATTTCAATTTGCTTTGTTTCTAATGCTGAAGTTTGTGCTATCTTTTTAGCTGGGCTACATTTTCTCAATGTTCATGTTTGGAGGAGACATTTCGGGGAAGAAGAGAGACATCATTAGCATCGTCACTTTGAAGATGTCTCAGACTAAAATGTTTGAAACTGTGTAATTTGTCGCCAATGACAGTAGTTCTAGTGATGAAGATTAAAGAATGCACAAATTGGCGTAATTTATCAAAACGAAAGATTTTGGACAGCAGCTACCTGACAGTTAATCAGCTCTTTGTTTGAGATTTATTTGTTGTTTTAAACTTGGCACTTTTACTGTTATTTATGGTTGTTTGTGTAAGGTCATCCGTGTGTCGATGGTGACTGTGTTTTCAGTATTTTGAAGTTTTTATAGAAAATAAGCGGGCTTCTGCCCTGCCGGGCCGCCCGCCAAAACGTTTTCTCATTGTCGACATCTTTACGAGCTTTTTTCTTGGCTGTTCTTAGCTTTTCATTCAAGCTGATCACGCGTTACAACCAAGTCGCAAGCAAGGTAATAAATTTGTTTGTTTTTAATTGCCAAAGCTGTGGTGCTGACTGGACGGGAAGTGCGGTGATGGTAGTGGTGGTGAATTAAGAAAAATAAATTGGAAAAATAACTGTTCAAAAACAACAGCGAAAAAGGTTTTAACAAGAAACAAGTTTTGCACAGAAAAGAAGGTTGCACAATTGGATAAAAGAGCTCATAAAGAGAAATGGCAAAAACGACTAAAGATTAATTTTCTTTTTCTAGATTGAAAGAGGTAAATGCAAGAGTGTTACATTTAGATTGCCTTTCAAAATAAAACATTTTATTTTATCAGTGTCTCTCTCTCTGTTTGTTTTGAAATTCATTTCTGATTAAGAAATGGAAAAAGAAGTATTTGCTCAGCAATGTGGCAAGTGTGGCAAGGTAAAAATAATGACGATGATTATTAATCTTGGTTGTCCGCTAATTAAAAGGAGAGAAAATTAATGAGCTATTCAAATGCACACTCACACAAACTAATACACACTTGCACACTTTGCATGTGCTCAACATTATTGCCTTGCCTGTTCATCGATTACCCGAGAACAGAGAAGAAAGAAGATAGAAAGGTGTGCAGCTAATTAGCAGTAAAGAGAAAGGAGGAAAGGAAGAAAGAAAGAAGGAAAGAATGAATAGAATGAAAAGAGTGGTCATAAATAAATCAAATAATTGGTAGTAAAAGGTACTGTACTGTGCCTGTATGTGTGTGAATAGGGAAGGTTTTTTTACTTTCCGCATCTCTTTATAGCTAATTGGTTGGGAAAAGAGTTTAGCGCTGTAGTGTTTTAGTGCTAAGTGAGCCTTTCACGTCCACGTGAGATTTGAAGATTTTCATTTGAATCTGCTGTTTGTGTTGTTTTTGCTTTTCTGATTATACGACTGCTTTTTCCCTTATCATACCGCTTTTTTACTCTTTTCACTCACCCATTCTGCCCCCCCTTCTCACCTCAATTGTCTTCACAACTGTTAACGACTAAACTCCACCACACACCACTCTATTGTTTGCCTTTAATTTGTCTATCGTAGTTCTCTGTTTGTGAGTTTTCTTCATAAGTTCACCAGTTCACAAAGAGACGCTAAAGTTTGCAAGAAACTAAACGCAGAAATGAGAGTCAATGAAAAGTTATTGAAATTGGAAGTCGGCACAAGTGTAGAAGTGGAAGATGAATGAACTTAACTTGCTGACCATCATCGACCATTTGTTGAAGACCACTTGTTCAGGTAGTGGATGAATGTTTTCTCTAAACATATCAAGTGGTGATGGTGCACAACTTGAAAAATGTTTCCGCAGTTCAAAAATCTTTAAAATAAAGCTGTTTTGGCTGTTTTTATCGACTCTGTAATGAATAACAATTTTAACAGTTGTAATTAATACCAATTTATCATTTTTTCTCTAAATAATTTACAGCAAAAGTTATGTGCGTCGCAACTAAAAACATGAAGGAAATGGAAACTTTTGACCCGTAATCTGTTAATCACTAAACGTTGTAACTTTTATTACTGCTAATTAATTATTGTTACAGCGAAACGGCTACTGTTTTTGCTGATTTATGCAACTCAAAAAGTTTTGTGCTACTTGAATTAATTCACCACGTTTTCACTATAACTTGAAAAATAGGTTGATCAGCATCTAGAAATGAAAAGCAACAAAGCTAATTTGTAAATTAGACCTTAATGGCAACAATAAAAAGCGGATAAACATTGAATGAGCCTACACGATCGTTAGTGTAGAAAGACAAAGAAAAAAAGATAAAAATTGAACAGTTAGGCACATTTAAAACGAGAGGGCTGGAACAGCGGCGCTTTTTGCTGTTCACCACTTTTTTTGTCTTCTAAGTGAACGATTGCACTTTTACTACTACTGTTTTTCCACTACGATTTTTTTGATTGTCCTTTTGATCGGATAAGTTCACTCGACTGCTTAATTGCCCTCTTGACCTGTTCTTTTTTCATTTTAACTTTACAAGGAATAGACGCTTTTTAAAGCAAATTAATTTGCCCTTTAGCAGATGGTGATGAGCAAAAAGCGAGGTGAAGAGGCGAACTAACAAAAAGCAAACTATGAGGGTCGTTTTGAGTGTAGAGATAAAGCAAACAAAAAAAGTTCTAAGGGGAAAAAAGAAGAATTTCGCAATTCGTGCAACAAGTGTTTGCGGCTTTTTCAGCAGAAAAAGTGCTTTGAATTGGTTGAAAATGCGCAAGCTTTTGCATAAACGGGCAAAAATCTCAAGCTGTTTTCACAAATGCTCTTCAAACTGCTGTAATTGCCGCCACCTGTGCTCACCTCAATGATAGCAGCTCCTAACTAACTACCACAAAAACTCCTTTTTGACTTTTTAAAATTTTACCCAAAAGAGGAACATTAGGCAACAGTCTCATCCTCAACTTTTACCTCAACTTCTCTTAGCACACTCACCTTTTCTCTGAATAGTCATGAACTAATTAATCTTCATGTAATCGCAAATGTTTTTTCTCGTTCTCTCTCTCTTTTTCTCCCTCTCTGTCTCCTGCTGAGTTGACTTTGACTGCTTCTGCTGCTGCTGCTGTCGCTGATGTCCGAATCAATCGACAGGCTTGTTAGACGACGGTGCTGGCAAAAGTAGCAGCATCGTTTGACTGTATCATCTCTCCTTCTTTCTTTTTCTTTTTCTTCATTCACTCCTCTTTTACTTTTCTCTCTCTTTCCCTACCTCTTAATGAGCTAATTAATTAAAAAGCACACTCTTTTACCTCTGCTACTCTTCTCTTCTCTTCTTCTTTTGCCCCTCTCCAGCGACTCCCCACTCTTGATATATCTATCTCGCCTGCTTCTCCATCGCTTTTACAGCCCCTTTTGGAGGACCGTCTGAAGCAGCAGCAGCAGCAGCAGCAGTCCGTCCATCCGTCGGTGTCTATGTCTTCTGAAGCAGTAGTCTTTCTCTTTTTCACTGCACCAGCAACAACAGCAGTACTTGCGAAATACCTCACAACTTCTCAAAAGAGAAAGCTGCTAAATGTGTGATGGAGAACAGCACCACTAAAAACTGCATGCCGAGATTATCACTCACAGACTGCAAAGCGGCAGATCGGCAGCAGTCGCCAGCAGCCTCTCTCTGAAAGCAGTCCTCACCGTCGTCCTCATCTCCTTACCACTGAAGCATGTGAGTGAGTGTGTGAGTGTCAGTCCTTATCGGCGAGGCATCTTCTGGCGACAGCGGCAGCCAGTGTCGTCTAGCTCGTCTCACTTTAGAGTGTCTACAGTTGTCCGTTCAAGTGATGCGAAATGTCCCTTCTGCTTCACTCTCTGCCAGTGCCACTGCCCAGCAGCAGCAACAGCAGCTTTGCACTCTTACCACCGCCGATTGGCGCGCTTTTTATTAGTTCACTGATGAGCGACCACCTTTGAAAGGTCAACTTTGAAACTATGAACTAGAGTACTGGATGGAGAAGAAGAACCATCTTTCATCACAAATCGACGATGATTAGCAGCATCAGCAGCAGCAAACTCGTTGAAAGTGCATAGAACTTTAGAGATACTGGGTAGTACACTTTTTATCGTTTTCTACAACTGATACCTACTACTCTCTTCTCTATTACTTTACTTTAAACCTCCCCCACTTCTCTTTTTCTTTCTCCATTTCTCTCACACTCATACCCTAGCACAGACAAATCGTCAATGTTTTGTCCATTTATTATGCGCTTTTCTACTTTTTTTCCAAATCCTAAAACGGAGAGCGCTGCGAATTTGTCTTCTTTTTTCTTCTTTTTCTCTTTTTCAGCTTTTTGCCTCGAGCCCTTCTCTTGATCTCTCATTTCTTTACCCATCTGCTGAATGTGATGTTTCCTCGTACTGCTTAACTGCTGCTGCTGCATCTTCTTCTTCTTTTTCTTTATTTCCATCCATCGACTGCAGTTCTCTTGCTTCTTTTTGCGTCGTTTTTCTTCTTGATTAGCTTAAAACCCTGCTCCCAACCTCTGCAAACATCACCATTACCACCACCAGTTGCACAACATTAAGAAAAGGAAGACACAATCTCGGTGGCATCTGCCTCGTTCTGTTCAACTGAAGCAGCAGTAGCAGAGAAACTACTACTGACGATGCTACTAGTACACAAGCTGCAGTACTGCTACAACATCGGGCTCAATACCGATAAATTCCAGCACACAGCATTCAACCTACCTTCAGCTACGACCACATTTTAAAGCAGCAGTTGTGGCCGTGTACAGCACCACTAGTTTGTCAAGAGCAGCAGCATCTTGTGCATCAGTTTTCTTGAGCACCTGGCCTGCTCACACGAATGCTCGAATGCAGTGGTTTTCTTTTTCTTCAGTGGCACTCATCACCATTACCACCACCACAACTATCACCACCAGCAGCACAGGTAGTACCTCTCCCTCAGATAGGTAGCAGATCCTACCCATGATCTTGATCCATCGGGCGACATCGGCAATGTCACCACCACCACCACCATTTCCATCAGTTCAACATGATCATCAGCAGCATGGCTTCTCTAGAAAAGTCCTCTTTTTCGTCACAAACTTTTCCAGACAGACTCACCTCGCCGGTTGAGCACCGACACTGGCAGTCATCGTCTTTTAGTCTTACCGTCACCACCACCATCATCATCCCCGGCATCAGCAGTAGCATCGGTAACAGTAGCATCCTCTGCAGCTACTCCTAATCAATCTATTGAATGCAGACATCAACGCTCGCGCGTGAACACATCGTCGTCTTCTTCTTCTTCTAAGATGACGCCATAAACGCGCGCACACCGCGACGATGCTGACGACGGATGGATACACCGGAGCTGATACAGGGGCGCATAGTAAAAGAGAGAGAAAAGAGAAAGAAAAAGTAGATTGTCTGCAAAGAGTGCAGTAAAATCAGTCGGGAAGATGATGATGATGCTCAGACAACCAAAACACACACTTGGAAACTGAAAAATGTTTGTGCTCCATCCATCCATTCGCATCCTCATTCTACTTCCCTTTTCCTTCATCATCAGTGCCCCCTTCGCATAAGTATCACTGTTTTTTTAAAACATAACTTTTTACTCACTTTTTACAGGCCATTTACCTTCTTTCCCTTATTAGGCGTCAGCACTGAAAAATTTGTTGAAAAAACTTTACCATTTTTCAGCGTTCATTCACACTTCGCACCTTTGCCTTTTTTCGCCATGAGCAAGCCTGATTTGCCAAGCCAGCAATGACTCATTCAGTCGCCCTTTGAATTTAATGCATGATTACCAATGTGAAGGCAACCAAAGTGTGGAGGGGTGTTCCGGTGTGTGCTGTCAGTGTTCACTGCAAGGAAGAGGTGTTACTCGAACACAAAAACTGTTCAAAAATGCAACCATTTTAAACCGTTTTTTCACTAGCACCAGCACCAACAGCACTACCGGCAGCATTCTCCTTCACGCTTTGGCAAAGAAGGCACTCTCGCTGCCTTTGACTGCCATTTTCATTGATTATATCAAAGTCCGACTGAATCGATTGGTTGTCTGGCGCTAAACTTCGTTTTGCTGAGGCAGTGAGCAGAAAAGAGGGGTTTTGTGAACGCTCAACAAGGATTAAGAACAAACAAAATCAATCGAATTACCTCGTAAGTAGCATATTGATGATCAATTACATCTTTTTTTCAAATAAGAGGTGGCCCGGCAAGTGCATTCACCTCCAGTTTGGCAATGTTTCTACTGCTGCTTACAACCATTTTGCTGATCATCGCATTTTGCCTTTAATGGAGCCTGAAACAGCTGATTTTTGTTTCAACGACCGCTGATTTTTAACCTACAGTTCTGCAAGTCACATCTCAACAACATTGAAAATGTAGCTGCTAAGCAAATCTTTCTTTTGATACACATGGCTCACTTTGAACTCTTGTTATCAACAGTACATAATGTAGTTCAAAGTGCACCCGAGTAAACATGATTGGGTATTTTTCCAGTGGCACTCTAAGCATCGTTTGAATAAAAACTAGTGATAACTGCACTGCCTGATGTCAACATTTTCCATTTGCATTTTAAATTTTATATAAAGTCATTTGTCCAACGCTGTTTTGCTAATTAATTACGCTTGTCAACAGCGTTTGTTTTTTAAAATGCACGAAAAAATTTGTATTGTCAAAAAAACTGAAAATAATAAAATTGATCAGTTTATTTTTATTTTTAATGGCTGTTGATTTGTTCGTATTGATAATAAAAACTTTAATTGGAGATAGATTGAGTCAAAGTAAAGAAGTAAATGAACGCGTAGCAACAAGTGGCAGCAATCTTTCGGAATGATCACACTTTGCAGCCAAGAATACTTTTGGTCAAATCGCATCTGTTGATGTTTTTCCTCATCAACAAAAATAAACGCTTCGGCGGACACCGAATGCGGCTCTAACTTTGACATTCACCGTTGTTGTTTGGGTATCATTTGCAGAGGCAAGTACAAACACAAATGTAGTGCGCTGTGTGTTCGTTCACAACATTCAATTTGTTTACTCTTCTTTTGCAGTGTACAGCACAAATGCAGACCCACAAAACGCTGGCTAATTATCTGATCAGTGTGCCGCAGTGGTTGTACTGAACTAATTTGCTAAAGAGATCTAGTGATCTAGATCGATTGATTTACTGGCCATTTCCGCCGCTGTTGCCCTCATGCTCACCATGACCAGTCAGGCGACGACCACCTTTAGCAGTCCACTGCACTCGAGCAATCCACTGTTGAGTAATCAGAATCACTCGCCGTCGTCGAGCATCACAATAACACCCGCCAAGTCGTCCAGCGGTGCCTTCAGGAATGCCACACTACTGCCCAGCCCAACGGAATCGGCGGCAGCTACTCGACCGAACAGTTTGATTCTCAATCACAATGACCCTGGCGCATTCCATCCTCATCCTCATCATCATCCTCATCATCTTCACAACATTCACCACAATCCTAATCATACGGTGATGTTCACCGGCGGAACGCCCAGCCAAAGTGTTCACTCTTTTCCGGGAAACTCGTCTACTATCAACAACAACAACAACAATGACAGTCTTCCCTCAACCTTCCGGCCACCGCTTTCTCGAATGCCTTCCATTCCGACCGCCGGTGGGGGCGGCCATGACGCCAACTTTTGGCAGATGCTTTTTGATGTGAGATCACGGTCGCTGGCCAGGGCAAAGCTGAAGCAGTCCTCGCAGGTGTCAGCACTTCTCTCTGGCTTTGCTCTGGTTTGTTGAAGTGTGCAAATGACGCTCAGTTTCAGCTAAAACACAATTTTCCTTTTGATACACACAGGTTGCCATGGTCGAGATGGACGTTCCGCAACAGGTGCCCGTGCCCCTGTTGCTTCTCTTTATCGTCGCTACTACTCTTCTCGTTTCAGTGCACATGATTGCGCTGATGATCTCAACGTGCATCCTTCCGCACGTCGAGTCGATCAACTGCATGGAAGACCGCGCCGCCTCCTATGGCCTTATCAACATGGGCGAACAAAACTCGACCAACTTTGGCGACGCCATTGGTGGTGGTGCTGGTGGCGGTGGTGGTGGTGGTGCATTGGGTGGCATTGGCATTGGTGCATCTCAAATGGGCACCCACCTGTCCAGAGGTGGCTCGGTTTTAGGGCGTCACTCCAACAGCCACCGCCCAAACGGCATTCCCTCCTGGTCGCCCTACGAGAAGATGAGCTTCTACATTGACATTGCCTGGACGTGCTCCACCGTCATTGGCATCTTCCTTTTCATCATTGAGCTCGCTTTTATCGTTTGGGTGAAGTTCTGGCGGGTGGACGGTGGCTACTACATTGCAATCGCCTCCTCTGTCATCCTCCTTCCGGTGCTCATCTCTCTCATCTTCTTTGCCTTCCACTTTTACCAGAAGCTGGTGTCCATTCGTTACGAGTTCACCGATAAGGTGCTCAATGAACTCAATGCCCTCGCCGATGGGCTCGCCTAGGCTTGACGCATGGAAGAGGTTGATAAAGAGGTTACTTTTTTGTTATGTTTTTTATATTATTTTGGTAGTATTTATTGGACCGACTCACAGTCAGGTAGTATTTAAGTGCAATATCCTCAAAGAAGTTACGAATTTAATTATTGTCAGGTAGTATTATATCACCGTTCAGCAAAGCAAACAAATATTTATTTTATTATCACCGTTGATGATTATCATGTGTTTTAGGTAACTTTAAAATAAACAGCACTTCCTATTTCAATACATTGCAGTAGACCTAAACCTTACAGTTTACAAAAAGGTTGCTATTCTACGACTTGCAAATGAAATCTTCCAAAACGTCATAAAAGTGGCATTTTTATTGTTCTGTATGTTTAATCAGCTGCCCATTTTACAGGACAGGTGTCAGGTTACTGGTTTTTATATAAAAGCTAATGCAAGGCAATCAGTGCTTAGTGTCAGCCTAACTGTACAGTCCAACTTTGTCAAATTGTGTGTGTTTTAAAGAAAAAAAACTGGTAAAATGAAACTTTTATTTTGCACTCTTTTGCTGGGCCTAATGGTCCTGGCAGCGACGGCCAACGAAAGTAAGTTTTGTGCCTACCAAACTTTGTGATTCGTTTTGCTTAACTGTGACTTGTTTTTTCTGCAGCCTGCAAGGAAAATGAAGTGTACCGAACATGCGGAACTCCCTGTCAGGAGCACTGTCCGGCGTACAATGGCCGTGGTCAGGTGGAAACAGCTCCCTTGCACTGCGTGAAAATGTGCAAAACAGGCTGCTTCTGTGCGGAGGGACTTGTACGTGACTTAAAGCGCAACGGTGCCTGCGTACAGCGAAAGGCTTGCCTCCCGCTTTAGAGAGCTTTTTGCCAAATTGGAATCTTCTGGATCACCGGACTTTGCCCGCTTGCTTGCAGCGACTAATTTTAGATAATTTTGACTGATTGATTGTGCACTAGTTTGCCAATTTCACATTAAATTGTACTTTTTTAATGCAAAAATAGCCCTGATCTGATCGGTTGATTAATCAGCAGCTTTGGAGTGCTTTGTTTACCCACCAATCAATTTCCTTACTTTTCTCGATTGATTTTTCCATTTATTTTTTTGCTGTTTTGTTTTTGTTGAGTTGTACTTGCTGCAGCAACACAATAACAGAAACATCAGCAGCTAAGGCTTCCTCCCGGTTACAGAGTGTTCTAGTTTATTGAGTCACTGATTAGATAAATCTGATGATCTTTTTAAAAAAAGTTAAGTGCGTAAATGTTGGCCCTGTTTGTGTTTACCAGTATGCCTGATTGTAATCGCAAATCAGCATAAGGTGAGGTAATTTCCAGCAGGTATATAAACGATGTCGAACGAAGCGGTAATTTCAACTGACATCAACAGTCAAACAACAACAACCCCTCAACAATCTTCCAACAACTACTGTGAAGCCTCACACACATCAAAGCAAGCAAAATGAAGTTTATCACCCTCACCTGCCTTTCTCTGGTGGTCGCACTGGCAGCACTGGCAAACGGTTTGTGACTCTGACGATGTAACCTTTTGATAAACTGCAAACTAACCTTTATTGTCTCATTGAATAGGCCAAGACTGCGGCATGAATGAAAAGTTTGTTCAATGCGGCTCTTCCTGTCCGGAGCACTGTCCGGTGAAGAACGCCCAGGGAGACATCCTGACCGGACCTAGCGTATGCATTGAGCTCTGCAAGTCAGGCTGCTTCTGCCTGGACGGATTCGTCAGAGACTTGAAACAGAATAACATCTGCGTTGAACGATCTCTCTGCACGCCACCGTAGACATCTGTAAGTGAACACTCACCGCCAACCAAACATGAACATTCCTAGAATGTCAAAAACACAAAAAAATATATTGCAGGCCAACCTATATTTTATCTTTTTTTGTACTAGAGTTTAGTAACTTTGTACAGTTCTCATGCTCAATATTGTTAACCAAATCATAAATAAAAATACATTTGTAAACTTATTTGTCAAAGTGAAATTGTTCAATTGATCTTCTGAAATGTCCATTAGAAACAAAATGTAGATGTAGTAAAATGCAAGACGGTAAAACACATTTTTCTCATCTTTTGATAAGCCTTTCAGTTTTATTTCCTTTTCATTGGTTTACATGTAAAAATTATGTTGATTGCTTTTAGGCTACACGTTTTGTCCAAACGTTAGCTGCCTATCAAAAATCTTCAATTTTTATCATCACAAACAGCAATTAAAGTTTTTGCTCTCAGTCAAAAACTGTACTTTGAATACAACAAAATCATGTTTTCAGTCAAATGCTGTACTTTAAATACAAAAAAATGTTTATGATAACTGAAACCAATGAGTTGAAAATCATTTTACAAAATTATCGAGCGACCTTGTTTTGTTTGCGTAGTAATCTGCAAAAACATTTTATTTGTTCAATGTTTTCAAAACAAAAATTACTTATTTAAAACATGGGCCTCTGGTTGACAATTAGTTTGGCACTTTGTGTCACCATCATTAGCATCCTTTACTAGTAAGTTATTTCATCTGCTTTCAATTACCTTATGAAAACGTTTTTTCCTTTAGCTTAATCCATCGTCGTTACTACTTCTGGAGAAAACGTGGCGTCAGAGGGCCACGACCAAGTCTTCTCACATTTGGCAATGTTTTCACAATCATTGGTAATCCACCTCCGGAGATTGAAATAAAGCTGATAAACAAGTACGGCAAACTGTATGGCAACTTTCAGGGGCTTATTCCAACTTTAACAATCGCCGATCATGAGCTGATAAGGCAAATTCTGATTAAAGATTTTGGCAGCTGGGTCAACAGACGTCAGCTGAACTCTTACCATGAAGTAATGAACCACAACCAGTTCACTGCTGAGGGAAAAGCATGGAAAAAGATGAGAATGTTGACAGGAAGGGCGTTCACTTCTGGAAAATTACGATTGATGCACAATATGATGGAGAAGTGCATTGACCGAATGATGGACGACATGGCCGACATTGTCGATCGGCAGAATGGAGTTTTCAAAGTCAAAGAAGTCTCAATCTCATTTACTATTGACGTCATAGCTCTGACCTCGTTTGCAACCGAAACAAAGTCCGATGATCGTTTTAGTTCCGTCTCCAAAGCTAGTCCATTTGTCAGTAATGCTTTGGAAGTGATGAAGGTGAACCCACTGGCTCTGGTCTGCTTCATTTCGATGCCTCGATGGTTTAATGATCTCGTTGGAGTGCGCATCCACGTCAACCCCACACCTTTAAACTTCTTTATTAAACTTGCCAAAGAAGTAATTCAACAGAGGAAAGCTAGTGGAACACGTCGTCTTGATCTCCTCAAGTTTCTCATGGATTCGGCGGTGGATGAAGCGGAGATCGACCGTTTTAACTACGATCAGCTGACTACCAACACTGAGACAGACGGTAAATTCTGTTGTGTTTACATTCTCTTTTACTAACTCATTCTATTTGCAGTGCCCCAAACCGCCTCTTCAGTTTTGTCTAGTCAGACCAAGTTTAGCGAGACGGAGATGATTGCTCAGTCGGTCCTCTTTTTAGTAGCAGGTTTTGAGACTTCATCTTCAACGTAAGATAAAAGTAGTTTTTTATCAGTGTTTTAACTTTCTTTATTACTCAACAGCATCACCAGCCTCATCTACGAGCTGACGATGAACCCAGCCATTCAGGATCGTCTTCGCGATGAGATCACCTCCGTGGTGGCCGACCTCGAGGTGAACTCTGACTCGTACTACGACGCCGTCATGGGCTCGTTGCCGTACCTCGATGCCACTCTCAAGGAAACACTGAGAATGTTTCCACCCGTGGTCCGACTCGAGCGACGACTCACTGCGGACACCTACAACCTGGCGGGAATTGAACTGAAGCGAGGGCAGTTGATTGAGATTCCAGTGCCCGCCGTTCACTACAACCCTGAGGTAATTTTGCTAACTAGAAAATGTGAAACATTTAACGAACAATTTTACTCACACACAGTACTACCCTGAACCGCACAAATTCAACCCGGAACGATTTCTGCCCGAGAACAAGCACCTTCTCGTGCCGAACACATATTTGGCCTTCGGGGACGGAGCGAGAAACTGAACGTGTTGCCAGATATTTCTTGATAAACAACAGAGTAATTTAATGTTTCATTTCTTTGCAGGTGTCGGCATGCGTTTTGCCTACCAAGAAATCAAACTTCTTTTTGCTCGCCTGCTCACAAAGTATCGTTTTGTGCCCATTTCTGGACCGGGTGGAACGCCTGATTCACCACAGTTTGAGGTCTTCATACCGGTGCTCGGTGTGAAGCCGTTTACAGCAAAGGTTGAAAAATTGTAAGTTGACTTTTTATTTTGTTAAATTAAAAAAATACAATGGTAATTTCTTAAGCTTAACCGCTTTTGTTAACTTTGATTTTCATCTTTTTGGTGCGACGACGGTTATTCTTTTTGCCTTTTTTATTACTTCCTTTTGCCTTTTCATGTCTTTTTTCTTTTCCTTTTTCATCACAAGACACCTTAAGTGCTTTAAAGCACTTTTTATTTTTGAGCTGGACAACTTCTGCCTCGCAGTTTCCATTTTTCGGTATGGGCTTTCCTTTGGCTGAGGTAATCTTAAAATTGAGTTTATACTTGCCAATATACTTTGGTCCAGGATTGCCGCTCCACTTGAAGGCTTTTTTCACTGAAATCCTATTTTTGCTTGGCTGCTTGCGTTGTTTTAGAATAGACTTTTTAGAGCCTTTCACAGCGGCCAACACCTTTGAGTCGGATGACTTTACTGGTTTCCAGCCTTTTTTTCCGCCCAATTCATCATTGTAATTGTCATCGTCATCGTCATCGTCATCATTGTCATTGTCATTGTCATTGTCGGAATCGTCTTCATAGTCGTTTTCAGGATCGTTTCCTCCCTCATCGTCGTCGTCGTCGTCCCTGTTGTAGTCGTATTCTTTGGTCAACTTGATTGACTTTTTATGTTTAGTGCCTTTTCTCATCGACTTCTGATCATCGTCTGAATGTTTTTGTTTCTTTGCCTGCAGAGTGATGGCAAAAAGAAGAATAATTAAAATAAAACAAAGACTTAGGTGTTTCATATTTAAAAAGGTTAAGTGTAAGTCAAAAACGTTTTTTAATTTTTAATTATTATTTTTGGGTTATATAGAAAATTTTTTACTTAACAATTAGCTTGGTACAAAAGGTACAACTACTCTTTGTCTACAAATTAACTCTTGATAAATGGTATGTTGTTTACTCACGGTTCACAGCACTGGTTTTTATTTTTTACTGATTTTTGTTTAGTCTGTGAAATGTCAAATAATGTTTTTTGTTTTTGAAAAATTGTGATAGTGAGGCTTTATTACGCTTAATTTTGTCGATTGCAAAAATCCCAAAATGTGTTTCAACATTGATACTAAAACTAGATTACCTAGTAAAATTGACATTTGTTTAAAATGTACCAAGTTTTTAGCTTCACAATTGCGCGTAAAATTACTTGGTTATTTAATTTGCTGACAAAAACTGCAAAATGTTAGAAAGTGGAATTGCTACATAGAAAGAATGACAATGCGTGAAACTGCAAGTAGTACTATTGCCTAAGTAAGGTGTAGGATTAGACATATGACTTTTTAAAGCTAAAAAGCTCACATCTAGGTGATTATCAAATTACATTTTATTTTTATCCGAGCTAAATAAGTTCCTGAATCCAAGAACATTTCAACGTTTTTATTGTTATGCACAACAAATATTTACAACTTGATAGTGCCGTTTCTTTGATTGAAGTACTGCTTTTAATATTGGGTTAAAACTATAAAAACAATTTTATTGCCCAAAAGTAAACTGTTTTCATCATTTTGAAATTTAGTTAAAAAAATTAAGTTCCAACAAATAAAAACTTTGATGCAGTTGCAAATGATAGCACACTCATTCAGAAAACATTGAGCTATTGTTTTTTATAGTTGGATGATAAATTCAGGCTGTACAGTCATCGGTCTACTAGTCACCAGTCACTACAGGTGATTTTAGTGTGCGCAACAATGGTCAGTGAGCTCTGGTGGCCATAGTGCAAATACCTTACAGAATAGTCACCGTGACTGTTCCTGCTTTAGTACTGCAGCAGATAAGCAGCTGATAAGCAAGACTATCGGCTGTAGTATTGGATTTTAAACTTGTGTTTGGGTGACGCAAACGAGTGAGTGTACTACCAGTTTTGTCTTCTTTTTACACTTCTAACACGTTGTATTAGTGGTGGTGGTGATGGCTGTAATCCTACTTTTCCTATTCACTTTATAAGGCCGACACAGCACAATTTTGATCTCTCTTTTTACAACGCCAATAAATGCAAAGTTATATGGCATGACTGTTTTAAAATCGTTAATTATTTAAACACAAATCTGTTTGTCATTTTAAAATTTATCATTCTCTGTTTGACAAAATGTTCAGTACTTATTGCTCAACCGCCAAACTGCAGTTGATGTCGAGCAGTTCAACAGCACAGCACTGCTCTTCTATTCTGCCTCGAAGGTTACTAAGGCTACTTCCCCGTAGCTACCGTCGTCGTCGGATACTTCCACAGCTCCTTCTACCACTGTTCACTGCCATCACCATTACTACCACCATCATCAGTCTCTTCAGTGTTTACATCTACTGGACTACCAATCAGTTTACCTTCTCTCCCAATCCTCCCATCGTCTACACCGCTGCACAAATGCACTCCGTTCAGAAGTTGAAACTTAGTCCATCGTCAGACCCTTGTGGGGCCGAATTTCCCTCACCTCTTTTGGTGGTGGTCACCTCTGCACCGAATCACTTTGCCCAGCGGTCAGCTATCAGAGAAACTTGGGGTGGTCGGGCAGCAGAACTCGGCATCCGCCTTCTTTATCTCATCGGTGAAATAGAGGACAACTTGCCCGTTCAGGAGAACCTGTATCGAGAGCACTTCACCCATGGAGACCTTCTGCAAGCATTTTTTGCCGACACCTACTTTAACCTGACGCTGAAAAGTCTGGCGATGATGAACTGGATTGGGCGAACGCTAAAAAAGGGTCACTGCTCGACGGTTCGTTACGCCCTCAAAGTGGACGACGATATGTTTGTGAATATTGAGGCAATTGAGAGGCTAGTAAAGATGCAAATCGGTGACAACGATGGAGAAAAATTCATTGGCCGATTGCACAGTAAAGATCGACCCATTCGTCGCCGTTTCAACCGGTACTACCTTCCTGAAGAGTCATTTTCAAAAACCGTTTTTCCCGATTTTTTCACCGGAGCCGCCTACCTTTTTACCGCACGCTCTGCTGCGGCGCTTTACCACACTGCTACACAAGAGCCGGAGCAAGCAATCTTTCTCGAGGACGTCTACGTGACGGGAATTCTTCCGGAAAAACTAGGCAACCGTATTCGTCGAGAGGATCACCCAAACTTTATCAACTGGAAAATCAGTGTTGATAACCGGGCAGATTTTGACCGTATTTGGACTTCACACAATGTTTCTCCAAAGGAAATGAGAAAGCGCTGGCAAGTGGTCAATCAAAGAAGTCAACTCACCTGTGGTCTATACTGGTGGGGTTGCACTTAAAAAATTAAACTGATTTGAAAATGTTTAACATTTCAACAAAGTTAGTGAGTAACGCAAAGAAAATGGTGAAACAACAAATGGTACGTTTTGTAGTCTAAACAAAAATTGCAAATACTTAAACTGTTTTATTATTTTGAAGGCACCAATCAGAGATAACTGTTGATTGTTTCTTTATTTTCTTTGAGGAAACTGAAAACCTTAGTCAGCGTACTATCTGGGCCAAAGTACTTTGCAAACAAGTCTTTCACTGAGTTGTATAGGCCAATGAGGTAAGAAAGGAATCCACCCGAAGAAGAATCGTCCTGACTTTTGGGTATCTGCGGACTTTCGGGTTTCTGCGGAATTACGGGTTTCTGCTGACTTTCAGATACGTGCTGACGTTCGGGTATATGCTGTTTTGGCGGAATTTTTTTGTGCTCTGAAATGTGCTTAGTGTGCTCGCCGCTGTCATTGTCGTTGTCATCATTGTCGTCTTCGTCGTCGTCAGATTTAACACCAGAGCCTTTGTCTTCACTAAAATCATTTTCAAAATTGGCATTTCTGTTTTTGTTTTTGTTGTCAAGTAAACCCTTGCCCCAATCGGAAAATGGGAAAGCATTAGTGATGTGCACTAAAATAAAAAACAAAAACAATACTAAAGTAATTTTCATTTTGTGTTTGGGATTTAAATAAGTTTTTTATAATTTCGTTTACAGTTAAAAATAGTAGTAACAGCCTATGTTTCAACTTATATACTGCTTTTTATTGATTATATTTGATTCAATCCATAAATTGATAAAAGAAATGGTTAAAAGGTTACCTGTAACAGGTTGTTACTGTTTTTTCATCTGTCAAATGAGACAGAACAAAAATAGTTTTTAGTTGTAAATGTCAAAGCTTTTTTAGAAAGACAAATACTTTTATTTATTACTCCATGATTACTGTTATTTTAGGTGGTTTTTAATCATTTACTGATAACCAAATTGTTAACATATTTTTATTGTTTTTATCCAAAAAATGTAGCATTTTTAGCAAAGTTTTTTCAAAATGTTTTTTACATTAGATTAGATCAATTAAAAATTGAAAAATATAATGGATTGATAACTCTTTTGCTGCAATTTTCAATAATTTCCACCGCATACTGCCATTGCCAGACCAAAGTCACGTTGAGCATGTTCATCACTGCTCATTTGGTACAGTGGTTGAAGAGGGAAATTAGAGAGCGGTGATAATGACAGGAGGGTGTGTGAGGTTGATGGTAAAAGTGGACAGAAAGTCACTCACATCAATCACTAAGGCAGGCAGATACACTGACTATGCTAGCAACAGACTTCTGACAGCAAACTTCTCGATTGCTTATCACTAGCTGAATGTTTACAGCGAAAAAATAAAATAAAATCGATTGCACTACTCTCAGTGACAGGGCTTATCAGTCGCCAGATTTCTCCTTTGCACTTGTACAAAGTTAAGCAAATCGGCAACTCATCTTTGTCGCCAATAATACACATTCATTTGCCAGCATCAGCCATGTAAAACATTGAGTTGTCAATAAATTTTTAAGGTTAATCCCACAATTCCATACGTTTTCTGCTTTTCAACTTGTAAACTGACTTTTCTCAAGAAATGACCACCTTCAAAAGTATCCATTTTGCTCACATTTTTTTTGACAAATAGAGATTTTACATGTTGAACAATATCTACACAAAACAATCGACCAGCTTACATAAAATTTTCAATGCCGCACTACAGAGTGTCAAACGACGAAGACAACAACAACAATTCATCAAAATCTCCAATTAAGTTAACAAAAATGACCTCTAAAAACTCAAAGAAAGGCCATGATTACCATCAGGTTCGAAAGGAGGAAGGGTCTACTGGCGTTCCCACCATTCGCCTTCTTCCAAAGGTATCCGCCCTGGCGCTGATCTTTGGCATGGGCTCCTGGATCGCCATCACCGGCCTTTGGCTGGAGATGCCACTGCTGATTGAACGCCTACCAGAAGGCTGGCGCCTTGCCTCCTACCTGAACATAATGATACAGATAGCCAACATCGGCCCTCTTCTCTACTGGTTTGCGCGGAAGAAGCGCCTCCTCAATGAGATCACCGCGACGCACATTCAAATGTCCATCGGCATCGCCAGCTGTCTGGTGCTCATCCTCGCCTGGGACTGGACGGTAGAGATCCGAGGGAAGCGCCACTCCCTGGTCCTCTTTGTGGCCACCTTTGGCCTGGCGCTCGTCGACTGCACCAGTTCGGTGACCTTCCTGCCCTTCATGGCCCGCTTTGACAGCGGCTACATGACACCCTACCTGGTCGGTGAGGGCCTGAGCGGCTTTATTCCTAGCATGTTTGCGCTCATTCAGGGCGTAGGGGAGAACCGAAAGGAGTGCCTCGAGCTGACCTCCTCAGCCGACATTGCCCTCAACGCCACTGCTGTCGGTAGTGTGGTGAACGCCAGCGCCCCCTTTCGAGAGCAGCTGGCCAATCTGACCACCACTTTGCAGGTGCTGGACACTGATCAGCTGGAGAGGAGCGCCTCTTCTGCCTCCAGTCTGATTGAGCCCATCTTCAGCGTGGAGGTCTTCTTCCTATCGCTCTTCAGCACACTGCTCATCAGCTACATTGGCTTCTGTACGCTGCAGCTGCTGCCCGAGGCCAAGCAGGAGATGGCCAATGCACGGAAGCGGCAGCAGCTGAAAGCCAATGCAAAGAAGCTCAAGGTCTACAAGAAGGTGGTCTATGAGGAGAGAATGATGGAGGAGGCGGCAGCGGCGGCAGCTGCAGCTGAAACTTCTGAAGAAAATGGAGTCGTCGGACCGATGATCAACTCGGATGACTTTGACTGTATTCCACTTGATGATGAGAATGAAAAGGAAGAGGTGATCATTTTTGGTGAAAAGGACAGCGATGATGACAGCTTTGGCAATAGACGGTTCAATAGGATAAATTCAGTGGCATCCGAGGGGGCTACTGAACAGTTTGTTAGTTGATCACACTTTTCATCATTTAAAACTTTCTAAAGCTATTAACATTCTAGGACAAACAGAAGAGAACCTACTACTACCTCCTCGCGCTGATGTTCCTTAACTGTTTCACCACCTTTGGCTTCTTTCCACCAGTGCAGGTAACAATATAAAACAAACGCTTTTAAAAACATTTTTTAAATCTTTTTGCAACTTTCTAGCCCTACTCAGCCCTGCCGTACGGCGTCGAAGTGCTGCACTACATCGTCGTCCTGAGCGGCCTCGCCTACCCAACAGGCTGTTTCTTTGGCATGCTTGTCGAGGCAAAGTCAGTGCGGCTGATCAACCTGCTGACCGCCATCGGCACCACCCTTGCCCTGTACATTCTCGCCTGTGCGCTGATGTCGCCCTCGCCGCCGCTGGTCGACTCCCCGGTGGGCGGCATACTGATGGTGCTCTGCTGGATTGCCTACGTGGGCATACTGTCATACTCAAAGACGATGATCACCCTCTGGATCTGCGACTACAACTCGCGAAAAGGCATGTTCTGGGTGGGCATGAACCAGCAGTTTGGCGCGGCCACCGGGGCGCTGCTCAACTTTATTCTCATTAACTACAGTCGGCTGTACAGTGAGTGCTAAAAGAAAGAAAGAAGATTACTGATTATTGTACATACACTTATGACTATTCACTTTTACGCCTTGATTTTGTGACTTCTATTGACATTATTTGCATTGGAAAAAAGAAATCAGTTTCCACCTGTTGCCATCACATTTTATTTGGAGGGTCAGAATCGGCTGGAATCGATTTCTACTCATCGTTCACTGAAAGTTCAAAGTCTGCAGCACACTTATCTTATCAGTTCTAAAGATGAGTTTGCAAGATTATAAAAAGCTGTTGAACTTATGCAACAGTTTATGTAATATTCAGCGTCAAAGAAGAAGGTTACCTTTTTAACTCATCAAAAAGAACCTCATCCCTTCGATTTCTCTTCATAAAACTCTTCACTTTTTGACGACAATCTTTTATTTATCTGACCACGTTTTGAAAACTTTTTGTTGTCAAGTTTCCACTTTTAAAAATGGACTCTTCTTATTTGCCTGCTCACCAAGAGTGCCAATTGGAAACGATGGAGGTGATCATCGAGCACCTTTTTCTGCTGCACCTGCCCACACCGATACTGACGAGGAAGCTGCGCCAGCTGGAGCTATACGTCAATGAGATACCCTCACATTGTCTCATCCAAGCGATCAAGTGGGAACGCAAACTGGCAAGTTGGTGGGACGAGTACTCCAACCTTCTACTTCACTTCAAGAACACTATGGACGCGAAAGGTGTATCCTGTCTATTCTGTGACTACGATAATTAATTACGACAAACACCAGTTTTACCTGTCTAAATTGCACCATTTTTAGCATAACTTATCTACTGTTTACTGTTTCATTTCTCACCATAGTGATTTCATCTGCTAATTTTTTTGTATCTGATTTCTATTTTAACGATTATGAATTGACTTTAAGACAACTGTTTCTATTTTGCAATTTTTTTACTTACAAGTTGACCAACTTCTAAATTCTAAATGATGACGGTACTTTGAAATTAGACAAACTTGATGCATTCAAAAGGAGAAACACGTCACACAACACAGCATTTTGATTTGTCATTTCAGGCAGCTTACAACAGTTTATCATTTGACGAAATTCACGATTTAGATTGCCATCTCTTTTATCATGGCTTCCACTGCTCCATCAAGTCCACCACCACCACCATCACCACCAGCAGCAGCACTAGCACCACTGGACAGTCTGGGCGCCAATGCGGGCAGTGAGACGAGCGTCGGCTTCGCCGAGCCCTGTCCCAGCAACATCGTCGTCTCCGCTAATCTGCCGGTGATTCCGCCCTCTGAGAAGGCGGTGCCCCTGCTGGACGCTTGCTGTCTGGCGCTGTACTGTCAGGCACATGAAAAGCTGCTGCTCAGTCCGCTGAAGGGAGGCGTCGGAGTGGGCGCTATCAAGGGCCTCTACCTGCCCACCGTTTCCACAATGAGAAGCGACTACGACTCGTGGAACGCCGTCGCCGGCCGACTGCTGTACAGCACACTGCGAATGGCGCAGAAAAAATCCGCTGTGGTCGGTGGCGGCGGCAGTGCTGCCGCTGAGAGCAGAAGTGTCGGAGAAGTGGTGAACACCACCGCCCTGCACTGTATCGACTGGTACCGAGTGCAGCAACCGAAGAAGGCGCCCGCCTACAGCACTCGGGTCACCTTCGTCAGCAGCATTCCCAGCGGACAGAAGTGCTACTGCTTCAGCTCAAAAGCCACCGCCGTCGGGGTCACCTCATCGGCAGTGGGCGCAGCGGCAGTGCCTCAGATTCCGCCTCTTTCCTCGGCGATCATCGGTGGGACGAACACCACCATCGCCGTCACCACCAGCGGCTCAATGACCAACAACAGCAGCAACATCAGCAAACGGGACTTTTGGCTGACCGTGGAGGAGCTGAAGCAGACCACCTTCCAGGACAGTCTCTGGGGACCGGAGGTGGTGGCCATCGCCGAGGAGGCGCGTGCTAATTATTCAAGCACTAAACAGAAAACAGAGGCTTCCGCTGAATCCGAGTGGACGGGCCCGAAGTGGATGCACGAGGTAAACGTCGAGGACGCCCTTGCCCTGCTGGCCAACCGCAGTGGAGAGTACTCAAGAGAGCGGGCCCTGCTCTTCAGCGCCCGCTACAGCGAGGAAGAGGTGCTGAAACTGTTCAATGAGTTTGTCGTACAGTGTTTTCCCTCGCAGTACATGAGCTTTGCCTCCTTTCGCGCCTTCATGGCGAAGTTGGGCTGGCACGAGGAGGACTCACTGCTGAAGGCCATCTTCAGCACGCTGGTCAGCAGTGCCGGCGAGAGAGTGGCCTTGTTGCGAGAGAAGGACAGCGTTAGCAGCAACAACAATGACAATAACAACAACAACGCCAACAACAACACTAAAGCAGCAGACAAGAGCAACCCTCTTCTCTATCTGACCTTCAGCGAGCTCCTGCTGGGACTGTCGACGATGGAGGAACGAGCTGACCACCGAGGCGACTGCCTCCTGATCCGCCTCAAGTACATCTTCCACTTTTACGACGAGGACCGCGATGGCCGTCTGAATCGGAAAGAACTGGACAAGTTTGTCGGAGATGTGGGGGCAAAGGGCAGGGGCGGCGCGGGCACCGCCAGCGCAGTTGCCTCCTCGAACATCGAATCATCGCGCAGCAATGAGGGCATCAGACTGATGATGTCCGCCGTCAAGGCCAGTGGCCCTGGCAGCTCCATCAACGGCCCCACCAGTAGCAATGCCACCGGAACAGCCGCCAACCCGGCCAATGAACTAGTGGAGGAGCTGTTCAACAAGCTGACCAATAGCTCAGCTCCTCTCACCGAGGAGTCGGCCATCAGCGAGCAGCAGTTCACCGAGCCGGCGACGGCGGCGGCCGCCGAGCGACTGGCCGAGCTCACCGAGACGCTCTTTCGCTCTAGCCAGTCGACAGTGGAGTCGGCCACCGGCCGTTTTGCCTACCGCCGAGTGGGGCACCTGCTCGGCCGACTGGGCGTGGGCGCCCGCCAGGTGGCCGCCCTCAGTCGGTACGACGAGCCGTGCGAGCGGTGCCGCCGGACGGCTCGCTTTGACCTGTGCACGCACGGCATCCGCGTCGACGAGTGGGGCGCCATTCGCGGGACGATCAAGTTCAACCTCTGCTCTGACTACCGCGATGTGACCTTCCGCCAGGAGGTGGCCATCGACGAGTCCACCTTCGACTGGATCATGCAGTTCAACCGATACGTCTCCATGATCAACTCCACTGGGGGATCTGCGGGGGGCAACCCTCTGCCCCGACCTGACCGCTACGGCATCAAGTCCATCCTTGAGCTGGTGCTCTCGCTTGTCCGCAGTGAGCCGCCCGTTGTGCACCTTTCCTCGCCCTGCTACATCATCGGTGAGGTGCGCTCCAGCCTGGAGACGCTGTACCGCCTGCAGAGCACCATCGCTCGCTGGTACCCTTTTGTCAATCCGGCCAATCTCGTCCTGCTGGGCAATGCCGTCGATGGGGCTGACCCGCTGGCCGCCGACACTGCCGTCTACCTGCTCTGTCTGAAGGCGCTCTCTCCCTGTCGAATCACCCTCCTTCGAGGGCCGCTGGAGGTGACGGCGGTGGCGGACAAGAACAGCCAGCTCCGTCGAGATTGGGTGGCACTGTACGGTGAGGCCACCTGGAAAAGTCTGGTGGCCATTGTGGAGCAGCTGCCGGTGGCGGCCGTCCTTGACAGCCGCCTCTTTCTCACCAAATCCGGTCTGCCGCAACCGGTGATGAGCATTGAGGCGGTGGAGCAGACGCTCAAGGGCGCCCTTGGCACCTGTTCGGCTTCGGACTCAAAGAAGGCGGCCAACTCTGCCGCTCAACTGCTCCTGAACTCTTTGGGGTAAATAGAAAAATTTCTTTTTTGATGATTGCCAATTTCCCATTTTCCAATTTTCAGGAACGGCGTTCACGTGTTCAATTCAACGCAGCAAGGCCCTAGTCGCAGAAGTAAAAGTGCCAAGAACTCTAAAAGAAAGGCCAAATCAGCGCGATCCAAATCGAGTCAGGCCAGCGCTGGCGGTGGCGGTGGAGGAGGCACTCGTCCGAAGACTTCAGTGGCCACCAAGAAGCGCACCAGAACTCCAGGACAGGTGTCTACTGGCGGGAAGGTGTCAAAGGCTAAACTGCACAAAGCTAGTGGCGCCCGTAAGTCGGCTGCACCGCCACCCAAACGGTCACCTCGTAGCAAAGGAAGTGCAGCCTCTACTGCCGCCACCTCTTCAGCGCGAAACAACAGCGCCGACAAGGGCAGTGGTCGTTCAACTCCTCTTTCTTCCAGTCCCTCTCCCACGCTTCCCACCTCCTCTGAAACGCCATCGACGAAAAGGAACCAGCCTGTTTTCAGCACAGCCGCCCTGCAGCACTTTCTCCGTCTGAACGGCCTGTCGCACTGCATTCGTACTGAGATGCTACCACCGATCGGTGCTGGAGGACCATTTCGAGTGGCCGTCGGCGGGAGGCTGATCACCATTGGCGGCATTGGAAAGCAGCAATCTCCTGCTGCTAGGGGGGGTGCTGGTAAACTCTGGGGCTCCATCTTGCTGGCCACTCGACAGAAGGTGCGCATCATTAGCCTCAAGTCACTGTTCGCCGGGCGACATGCCGCCTAGGCTCTCTGTTTTTTGCTTCACTGCACCTTCTTCCTCGTTGTTGCACATCTTTTCATTCAACGTTACACACCTTGAGTTTTTAATGTCAACGCTCAAATGATTCTTTTTAGAGAATTAAATAAGAATAAAAAGTTGCAAAAAAGTTGTTGTGCTTTTATTTCATTGTGTATATTACGTTTTAAAAATACCATCAAAATATGATTTGTTTTGCTTTAAGGCTAGAGGTGCAACTTGAGGAGGACCTTCTTTCCGTTAACCACCGTGGCGACGTAGTTCTGCGACCACCAGCCGCCGTCCTTGCTGGCGGAGATAAAGCTCAGTTGAGGGCACTGCTTGAAGGTGCGCAGCAGACACTCCTCCACCATCTTGCCCACTTTTCCCTTGGCCGCTCGAGACAGTTTGGTGGAGCCCCGAATTACGGGAGGGCACACTCGACAGGTGACACAGTTGTGCACCAGCTCAAGCATCTCCAGAGCGGGAAACACCGTCGGCCAGAGACAGCTGTGCAGATCGGAGTGAGAGTGCACATTAGCAACCAGTTTCAGCCGGCGGAGGGCGGTGAAACGCGGCAGAACAGTGGGGTCAAAGGCAAACTGGAAGAGTGGGCGGTGGCCGGTGTAAGGGGAGGCAGTGTTGAAGACCAGTGACATTGACTGCAGGTTAGTCAGCGATCGAGTGCAGACGAGCATTGAGAAGAGCTCCGGCGTAGAGTGGATCTTCAAGTTGAGGTGCGCCAGCATGGGCATCAGTGAAAATGACTGGCTGACAAAGGGCGCAGGAAGGGACCAGGTGACGGTGGGCTGCTCAACAATGGCGTTACCCAAAACGGGGTGACGGCTGGCAAAGGAGGCCAGCAGGAAGTGCTGATCAAGGTTGCCCAGGCCGACCTTGGTTAGCGAACAGTGCTGCTCATCTGCCCTGGCCAGCCAGTACAGCAGCGGCGTCCACTGCAGGTCCTCCGCCGTGCTGAAGTACAGCTCGTTGAGCTGATGGGCAATAAAGGAAAGGTCGCAGGCAAAGTTGGGATTGCCGGCAGCGGCGGTGTTGACCTTGGGTTTGAAGGCGCTGAAGATGGGATGGTCAATGACCACGGTGAGGTGCTGAAGACGGGGCAGGCTGTTGAAGCTCTCTAGCAAACTGAAGACGTTCACGTGGTGGACGGCGCTGATGGTGAAATCCGGCGAGTGGCTGAAGTTGATGTACAGTTGAACGGAAAGCAGACTGTGGGAGAGAAGTTTGAGCATCAGCCGGCGAACAGTCTCCAGAAGGAGGCAGTCGTCGTAGTTGTTGATGGCCACTGTCAGGTGGTTGGTGCTCGTGTTGACCAGGCTGAGAAGAATGGCCTCTTCTTCAGGCGGAAAGTCGTAGTAGGAAAAGGTGGTTGTCTCCATCTCTTCCTGACTGATGTTGTACTGGAACAGCTTTGCAGCTATGCGCTCTTCAGCATCGGCTCCAAAGAGTAGCTTCAGGTGTTTAGGATTCACTTCTTTGGTGTTTTCTTCAATGATAGTTGGTGACAGGGATTTGGAAGACAAAGTGCAGTCAAGGAAGTTGATGCTGGAAATGTCAATGGGTGAAGTGGTGTCGCTCCAAATTGAGTCCATTTTTTGTGAAGGAGAGTGGGTGATAAAATGTTGAAGAAAAAGGAGTGAGAGAGAGCGAGGGTCGCTTGATGAGAGCGAGGTGTTAATGATCCAAACTCAAATGATGCCTATTGAGCACTCTGCTCGGTGCTTTTATTGCAGAATCAATGTCCCAGTGGGATTCTGCATTTTGGACCACTGGGCTCATTGTGGTGGTCTCAAAAGGATTGTGAACAGCTCAGGTACTCACAATTCCTAAGGAGGGAATTTTTTCCTATTTTTCCTTGATCAATTATTACCCAATAGAGCAAAAAATCGATTCTTGAATCGACTCAGTTTGCTAATTTATGTAAACGCCCTATTCTGGTTTTGCAAAACTTTGTTTACTTTTTTGTTTAATTCATAGTTTTTGCGTAAATAAACCCAATTTGTAACGGTTAGACATCCCAGCATTTTTGTGTGAACTGATAACAAATATTGAGCTAAATGTCAAATCACTTTTTAGTAAACTTTAAAAATATAAAAGTAAATCTACTGAAAACACCGTTCCGTTTTGTTACTCTAAGTATCGCTTGACTGACAAAGATCAATAAATACTTTTGTAATTCAGTTATTGTTCTGAACATTATATGTTTGTCGTTTTGCTTTTATAAATGTCAAAAATTGCTACATTTTCAATTTTGACGCACTTTATTATCGTCATTTAATCATATTGCCGTTTCACTTTGATTATTAAATAACAGCATAAACAGTTAAAAAGCAATTTACCGCCTTTTAAACCTGATTTAAATAAAAAGTAGCTTATACGTTTGAGCTGATCTGTTCCTAAATTGTCGTCGCACTAGCTGACATGTCACTCTCTTCAACTCTCTTTGCGTTTTTTCTTGTCACTGTTTCACTTTTTCTCATTATTCCCAGTGTGCACTCCCTCTTCTTCATCAATCACGACGATGAAGAAGGACTGACCTTTGAGCAGATAATCGCCCGAAGAGGTTACAAGCTGATGAGCCACCCAATCACCACTGAGGACGGCTACTACCTGACACTGCACCGAATAGTGCCGCCCAACTTTGGCGAAAAATCCTGGAAGGGCAAGTACCGCAAGCCGGTACTGCTGGGCCACTGTTTGAGCGGCTCTGCAGTAGACTTCTTCATCAACTCGCCGCATGATTCCCTCGACATTTCTTCCTGCAGCAACAACCTGGGCATCTGTCTAGTGAGCAAGGGCTACGACGTGTGGGCGATGAACTTTCGAGGGAACGAGTACTCGCAGGGCAGCAGCGGGGCCAGCGCCAATAACCCCCTCTACTGGGACTTTTCCATGGACGAGTTTGCCGAGCAGGACCTTCCCGCGGCCATCAGCTACATCCAACGAAAAACTGGCATCCGCAGCATCGGCTACGTTGGCCATGGTCACGGGGCGGGGGCAATGTTCTCCCTGCTGGCGCAGAGGCGCATCGGTCCGGAAACCATTAATCCGTTTGTGGCCATGACTCCAATGGTGTACTTCAGCGAGTCGACCAGCATTCTGGTCCACTTGACGCCGCAGATCGCCCAAGGTCTGGCGCTCGTTCCGCACAAATTCCTTCTCAACAACATGCTGACCATTGCCGGACTGGGGGGCTGCAAAACGAAGGTAAGTGAGGTTTTTTGGCTGTTTGGAGACAAAAATCACTAAAAATCACCTAATTGGACACAGTTCTTCGACTCGAGCTGCCTCTACGCCTACCGACAGTTGTTCGGCGAGTCCATTGGCGTCAATCATACTCGCTCGACACTGTACATCAGCTTCTTCCCTAGCAGCACCTCAATGATCGCTATCACTCATATGGCGCAACTGTACCTTACCGGAGAGTTTCGCCGCTACTCACCGCCCAACCGAGCTTACCTCACCGGCGGTGAACTGATTAACCTGCGCGACATCCACCCCGACATGAACATCTTTGTGCTCTCCGGGAAGACTGACTCCTTCGTCGTGCCCAAGGACGCCTTCCGCCTGGTCACTGAGCTGGGCTCAGTTGTCAATCGAGTGGTGCACATGGTCGTGCCGGCAGCAAAGTTCAATTACCTCGACTTTTTGTTTGGCGAGTACACGAGTCGTTTCGTTAATGAGCCCATTTTGGACTACCTTGATTGGGTTCAGAGCAAAGAAGGGGTGGATGATATGGATGATGTGGATGAGGAGGATGAGGAGGAGGATGAGGAAGAAGAGGAAGAAGAGGAAAACGATGATGAGGAAGATGAAGATGATGAAGATAAAGATGACCACAATGATAAACTAGATAGAAATGATCACGTTAAGCATTACGAGTATTCAAATGAATTCTAAACTAAACTGTTTTAATTCATATTTTGAATATCATTTATAAACAATTAAAATGTTCATTTTGAAAATACAAAATTTCAAGACAATAGATTTAAAAATGTGGTGTGCAATTTTGTTTAGCATCAAAAGTTTTATATTCATTTCTAAATAGATTCCGTTGTTAAAATCGCATTTTAGCATAATCCAAAAAGTTTTTCGATTAACTCGGAGTTTGGTTTTACTAATGTTTTCCAGTCATCAGTGGCCATCACTTCCGTTTTATGTTTGCCAATGAACTGCGCAATTTCATTCATAGTATCATTTAAACTAAGCAAGTGAGAGTAGTAAAAATTTTTTGCTGCAACTTCTACAGTAATGTCTGCAGTCATAGCTGCGATGCAAGCATTTTTTAAAGGTTGAATGTCGTACTTAAAAAACAAATATTCATAAATTTAAACTTTAAATTTTGATTAATATTTTACCTTATCAGCAGCTTTAGCCAATTCGCCTGCAATAGTTTTCCATTCAGTGTATTCTTGCCCATAAAGATATGAAATAAATGCTTCCATAACTTGACCACTAATGTCTTCAATGTACACTCTTTGCTGTTCATTCTCTACAAGATTTTTATTTGCAAACATGGCTTCAAAAACAGGACTGTGCAAAGCGAGGATGACAGAGTGAGTTTTAAATTCTTTTTCATCCGAAGTTAAAATAGTTTTATCAAACAATGCAGAATCATTTCTAAATTTAACTAGTTTTTGGCAAAAAAGAGTTGAATGATTTACTGGAATAATTTCAAGTGATGATGAATTCCATGTTTTAAAACAATTTAGTGTTTCATCATCCTGAAAAGTGATTTTAACCTCAATAATATTTGATTGATAATTAGAATTGCGATCACTTGAACCAAAAAGAGAAATTTGTGGAAGATTAGCCCAATCTGTTAATTTGTACTTAACACCAAACTGAAGATTCTAAACAAAAAATGACATATTAATATTTACTGACAAAATGAAAACATGTATTTAAGAATTACCCGATTTATCAAAATTTTCAAAATTAGGTTTTCTTTCAAAATTTCCCCAAACACAGTATTGTAAATTTTCAATAGTTTTCTTTTTGTTTTCGAATTTATCCGTTATATTTAAGAAAAAGTCAATTTTCCTAAATGTTGAGTCGATTGTGGCGCTAAGATTAAAAATAATATTTTCATTTTCAAAAATAGCACTTTTGGTTTTGTTAGTTATATCAGGGCTATTATTATTTCGCTGATATTCAGGACGATAGAAGCTTGCCTCCCATTGAAGAGTTATTGTGCTAGAGACTGACATGTTAGGTGATGAAAGGAGCAATTGAAAATAAACACAACTTGACCAACAAAATAATAATAAGAAACTACCAAGATTCACTTAAAAAGACAACAACTGGTGATGTGGCGAGCAGCCAATTGATGCATCTACGCATGTATTTTTGTACCTTTACAATCTGCTGAATAACAGGTCTGGACTTGAATTGGCACCCAAACAGGTAGAGTAACGCAGAGGCGCAAACAACGTCGATACGACTGTACAGATAGAGTTTTATTACGCATAAATGTTTATATTACAACTCAATTATTCAATTTGCACCACCTCGGGCGGCGGCTTGTGGACCGACTGAAGATGCCGCTTGAGATTGGTCGTGCTGGTGGCCGTGTACGGACAGCCAGTGGACGCATTCGGACAGACGTACGGTCGAGGTTTCTCCACCTTCGCTCCCGCCGGCAGGTCGCTGATGAGGCGTGCCCGGTCAAAGAGCTCATCCTCCATCTTCAGCCACTCGGTGACCGTCTCCACGTACCGACCTACATCCACCTCCAAGGTGGCCACTTTCTTGTCATCACCACCAGCGGTAGTGCCGATCACGGCCAGCGGCTCCTCCTCCGTCTCAATCTCCTGGCCGGCCGAATTCAGGGAGATGATGCCCATCGGAGTGGGAAGCTGTTCGCAGCTGCCACCACCACCACCCCTACCACTGTTTTGCTTGTTCTTGCTTGCATTTCCTTTTCCGCCGCCGCGGCCTCCTCCTCCTGCAAGCACAGTGGCTGTCTTCATCTTATGTTTCTTTTTAGTCGCTGGGAGTCCAAAGTGCTGTACCCTGTATAACAAAAAATTACGGTTTGTAAGCGGGATATTCGGTTACAGGGAGTGCAACTGTTTCCCAACTTACCTGAGATGCATCTCCACGGCGGACTTTTGATTGGATGCATAGCGACAGGTGGCTCGGTTGAAGGCGCACAAATAGGGCCGGTACTCTCGCCCACAATGGACCCGGTAGTGCTGCTTGAGGACGAAGCGGTCCTTCGAGAGGTGTTCACACTTCCAGAAGGGACACTGAAAGAGGCCGGCGGCCGTCTGTCGAATCGTCGTAAAGTACGGCATGATGGGCGGCTGGGCGGTGGAGCCGTTGCCGGCGGCAGCTGCCGACCTTCCACCAAAGCTGCCATTCGGCTTTTCGTCCACTTCATCGGACCGATTTGCATCGTAACCGCCGTAGACGTCACCCTTGCAGTACTTTTTTATGCCCAGCGCCTGGTACTCTCGATCGAGGACGTCAGAAAGGACGATCACGTACCGCTTTGCCTCCTCCTTGCTCAGAGGCCGCGCCTTCAGCTGCTGCTGCTGTTCCGGTTTCAGATCATGATCAGCATTGGAGATATGCTGGTAAAGGTCGGTCTGTTTAGAGAAGACTTTGTCACAGGATGGCAGGCCGCACTTGAAGGGCTTCTTGTCGATCCCGTGATTTCGGTAGTGTTGCTGCAGAGAGGCCGCCAATTTGAAGGATTTGTTGCATCCAATGAGTGGACATTTGTACTTTTGTGGAATTTGTGGAACTTTTTCAATGGTGGTCGTGGAGACTGTGGAGTCCTCATTTTCAGACGAGCTAATTACTGCTACTTTGGTCTGTTTTCTCTTAGTGTACTTTCTCTTTGGCTTTTCGTTCGCTGTTTTTTCTACCTCTTCCTTTGTTTTTGGCTTTTTCACGACTGTCTTTGACGGCCTTTTCTTGACTTCCTTTTGCGGCTTTTTCTTAACTGTCTTTGGTGGTTTTTTCTTGGCTGCTTTAGGCGGCATTTTGTACCCTTTTCAGCTGCAAAAAAGTAATCTTAGTGGTTTGTTGTATATAATCGAAGTGAATCCATACCGTTTGGCAATGTAATCAGGCAAATTTGGCAGTTGCTTTTTTGTCTGGCTGTGTTTCTGTTGTTGACAAAAAAGCGCCGATGAGCACTTCGTCTGGACTTGCGCAGACTGGATTTCACAAGCACTAACTTCTGGTCCACTAACTTGGCAGCAAAGTGCACTTTTCAGTGATCCTGATGAACTTTTTGTTCAGTTAAGAATCATATTTTTGTAAATTAAACTTCTTAAAAGCAAAAGAATGAAATTTTATTGTGTATTATGCGATCACCAGTTTGGCGGTCAGAAGTGAATGACATGGAAGTGGAATTGATCAGCAGTAGAATTGTGTAAACTATGTAAAAGTATGAAAAAAACACTGGCCGGGCGATTGCTAGGTACCAGAACCAAACCATTTTGATTCAATTCAGTATATTTTTTGCTATTTTTGTGCCAAAAGACAATGCTTTATCTTGGGGATTAGCAATGATATGAAATACCTTATTTGCTATAGAGCAAAACTGCTGGCCGCTACTCCATGTAAATCTCCATAGACGACGGACTTAGAAAAAAGTCAAATATTTCTGCTAATCCCCAAGATAGAGCATTGTCCTTTGGCACAAAAATAGCAATAAATATACTGAATTGAATAAAAATTGTTTGGTTCTGGTACCTCGCGATCGCCCGGCCAGTGAAAGTTAAGAAGAAGAAGGAATAAAGCTCAAATAGAAAAAGAGAGAATCAGTAAAGCTCCTAAAGTGATTCATCACAGACTGCACCATGAGGAATGGGGTTCTGCACGTCTCGGTACACCTGAATGAGAATGATGACGAACATAAGCGAGCCCATGAGGACGATGAAGACGCCGTAGAGCATCAGAAAGATCTGCACTGGCCTCCTGCTGAGGCTGAATCGGGAAAGAAGAGAACTTCCACAAGTACCCTTCGACTGTAGTCCCAAAGTCTTAGAGGCCTTGAGGCTAACTTTTGAATCTTGTTCGCAAAACAGCTCCTCCTCCTCATCAGCGTAGTAGTAGCTCTTCTGCTTGCTCTGGTGATAGTGCTGCGCCGCCAGTGTAATGAGCGCCATTCCTGGATAGACAAAGACATTGCAGCTGGCGAGCGAGCCCAGAAAGCCAATGGCCACGGTTATGTTGGGCGTGACGATTGCCAACAGGAGGACGACGACGTTCCAAACTGTAGTGATGAGAATGTGGTACAGTTTGCTGCGAGATGCAAAGGAAAAGGAGGGCGTCGTGGTGGGAGTGGAGGAGCGACTGCTGCTGCTGCTGCTTGTTGGACTGCCACCACTACCATCACTGCCTTCAATGGACTGGTACGAGTAAGTGTCTTTGGCGGCTGCAGCAGCTTTTAGCCCCCTCGCCGTCCGATCTCTGGCTAACAGCAGGCGAATGATGGTGTCTCGACCACCAAAGAGAATGGGCGGATAGGTGGTGATCATCTTGACGATGAGGGCGCAGACGCCGGCCACCACCAGCACGTCCGTCGCCTCGTAGTTGAGCATAATGTCGGGGGCCACTTTTGAGCCAAAGGTCAGATAGCCAAAAGTGCCGCTCAGACTGTAGAGCACGAGGAGGATGGTCAGCGCGACGGCGGTCGCCTTGCTGAAGGCGCCCAGGCTCTGGTCACTCATGGAGACGTGCACTGGAATCACAACCTCATGTGTCTGGTAGGCGAAGAAGGCAATCGGCAGGGCGGCGATGAACTCTACCGCCGAAGCGGGCACCGTTCTCATCGGCGGCGGCGTCGGCTCTGCCGCTCTAATGTCGTAGTACTTGTAAATGTTGAGGAAGATGACGTAGAAGGAGGCAAAGACGCCCAGTAGATTAACGTGTCGCAGAAAGTCAAGTCGCCTGAAGTAGCACATCGGCCAGATGGCGGCCACCGCAGTGACTGCCATGGTGAAGTTTCGGTGGGCGTACCAGCGAGTGCAAAAGGCAGGACCGATGTAGGTGGCCAGCAGACGGTCAAACTGGTCGCCTATGATGATAAGGTAAGTAACGCAAATGCCGAAGCAGGTGATGGCAATTGAGGCTGCCGCCACCTGCATTACCCGCTTGCCGCACATTATCCGCAGGACCTCGTGGTAAGAGTGCACATTGTGCAGTCGGGCACAGTACACCAACACGAGCATCGTGGTGGCCATGAGGAAGACGGCGCAGATCTGAATAACCGAGGCAAAAGCGATGCCACCCAGGCGGTCATACGCCACCGGGTAATTGAGCAGACCAGCACCCAGGGCAGTGTTTACTAGCACAAACGCGGCCATCAGCCAGGTGGTTCGGCCATCGTTGATTTCCTCCACCGAATTGCAATCGATTTCCCGTGAGTTGCAGTCCGCATTGGTGGACGCCCTCAGTGACGGTAGCCTCAGCCTTTAAAAACAATTTTTATTTTAGAGCCAAGTCAAGCAAAAAGAAGAATATTCTTACCTTTTGAAATCGGTATTGTTGTTGTTGCTATCTGGCATTTTATTGTTTTTTTATCTGTTGAAGCTACTAAAAAGTATTCACAGACTAATGGTGGCTACTAAAAACTAGCACCAGCACAAATTCAAAGTTGACTAAAACTAGTAGTGCACAACAGCACAACTGGCGCGTTAGATTTGTAATGCTCTCCGCGACAGTGTGTCAAGTCAGTCTGCCCAGGCAATCATCGAGGGCCCATCGCCTTTAACTGATCACCAGTGCAGTTGGGGCGGCAGAAGCAGCAGCAGCACCTTCTTCTGCTTCTTGACAGCTGATCTTGAGTACAATCTTATCAAGTGGTGCTGTTGTCTACTGAGATTAATGCTGCTGGTGGTAGTGGACAAAGTCGCTGTGCAAAGGAGAAAAAGGAGGATGCACACGCGTGTTGCATTCTCTGCTGCTGAGACCTGCATGTACGACGAAGCAAGAAAAATAGGGGAAAATGAGTGCCCCCAGTGATAATGATAGACTGAAGAAATGTACAGATTTTACTAGATTCAAAGCTGAGGCAGAAGCAGCAGCAGCGAGTGTTTCGACACTTGATCTTTGCACTGCTGGAGACTTTCTGTAGATCTCCCTCTTTCACTTTTGCAAAAGAAAAATCTCTAGAGTTTTTGACTGAATCGACGAGAGGAAGAAATGAAGTGATCTGCCCCTAGCTGGCTGATCTGTTTATTTTTGCTGCCTCTCTTTCTCTGTCGCAGCAAAGTGTGGTCAGAGTTTTGTTTGAGGAGATTGTTCGAGAAGTTTTCTTTACTATGTTTATTTTTCTCAAAACCTTGAGCACTCTCATCAAAGTATATCTGCTGAATTTTCAACAAAATATTTTTCAACATTTAATTTTAAATTGTTGTTCTATTATAAAAGTTTTAAAGTGCATTCCTCAAATCAGTGAAAATGACCAAGTTCGTGCCAGACCGAAGTTCATTTGTGACCAAAGTTTTATGATAGCACCGGCACCCGTTTGCCGACTGCCTAATTAATCTGCCTGAGCAAATGATTACATTTTATCAAACTATTACTCTGCATTGAAGCTGCATCAACTTACACTCAATTCGCTGAAATTGGGTAATCGAACCCTGACTGATACTTTGTTGATTATTATTAGATTGAATGATACATGAAAGAGACACACTGGCGGACTGAACGACCAGGCACGAGGCACAAAACTAAATCACTACATTTCCATTGATAAAGGCCGAAAAACCGAAAGATTGATTGAGAAATAAGTTGTGCTTGTGAAGGAAATCGAAAATTGACATCTTCTCTAGTAACCTGATACTCTTGATTTGTTGCAGTTTTTGTACACCACTGTGTTGGTTATTTATAAAAAACTTATCAACTCTTTTTGTGCTACAACAAATTTTGATTCAACATCTACTTCTTTTTCTTCTTCTTTTCTCTTGACACTTCAATGTACCCTTGCATCATCATTTTTTTGGTTACTTGACACATAAAAAAATAAAATTGATCTTTGTAGGGCTGCGCAAAAAACATGTTTTTCTACTTTCTCAAAAGTACATTCTAGCAACTTTTTTACCGACATCAGCGTCTACAGCAGATAAACTTGAGGATAAACTGTTATTGAGAGGCACAAAGATAATGTCACGTGTTCTCAAGGTGGACAATGGACCGGTGGTGTTTGAGTGTAAGTGTGCGTGTGTAAGTCGGTGTGGAGTTTATGAGTAAAATATGAAAAAAATGCTGGTACTTTTAAACTGTTGTGCTAACTCTTGTACACCGATCCTTATCAGTTTGGGCTCAAAAGTTATATAATGGGTACTTCTCAGATGTTAGGGGCACTAGTTGCAGCTGGTTTGCGGCTGCACACTTAGTTACAATCACGGCTAAATCTTGAAGGAGCTGATTCACCATCGACATCAACTGTGTGCTGTTCTAATTGCTGAAATACGATTGACAGTATTTACTCTCCATCAACGTCAGAGTTGTGTAACAAAATCGCCAGAATGAAAGACGGTCTTTTGATGTTGATGTACACGGTCCTTCCTATATCAATTTTTAAAGATGTCCATTCATCAGTTTTGCAGAAAGTATAAAGAGGCGCACCTTGAAAAAATGGTTTTGAAAAAATGGTCAAGATAAGATAGCAATGGTGAGAACACGGACTTTAACAGTTGTACCAAAGGATAGTTGAAAAATAGTTTTGGTTATTTTAGGTTTTATGATTTTACAGAGCAAATAATGTAACCGAATAAAAAGTTTTTGAGAAAAGCCGATTTTGTTTACTAAAAGGACAGCATTTGAACTTGAAGTACACAACTTGTACTGATACTAGCAATACTTTGATTCACGATCAAATCATATAAACTCTTTTAAAGCAAAACAATATTAAACAGGTTTGATTAAAATTAAAGTGAAACTACTGAAAATAGACACAAGGAAAACTCTTGAATTCAATATCGAAAGTGTATAAAAGTGATGGCTTTACAATAAACACATTTTCATTCAAAAGTAATGTCACTTACAAACCATTTTGAGAGCAAAGTCATCATCATTACGGGTGAGTTTTGTTAGTTTCAGTTTTTTCAAACTTGTTAGGCAACAACATCAATCATTTTGAAGGTGCCAGCTCAGGAATTGGTGAGCATTTGGCACTCCATTTTGCCAGTCTTTCCGCTTACCTTACGCTCACCGGTCGCAACAAAGCTCGTCTGGAGGAGGTGGCCCTCAAATGTACTCGTTCCAATGCAGCAACCAAAGTGCTGCCGCTGATTTCCGACGTGACCAGTTCTAGTGACCTGCAGCTGATCATCAGCCAGACTATTTCCACCTACGGAAAGTTGGACGTGTTGATCAACAATGCCGGTGCCTTTCAGATTCCCTCCATTTTTGAAGCCGATTACCTCAAAATCTTTAACAGCTTGCTAGACTGCAATCTTCGAAGCGTTGTTGAGCTGACGCACCTGGCAGTGCCACATCTGATTGCCAGCAAAGGCGTCATCATCAACATCTCCTCGGTGGCATCAGTGAAGCCCATGGTTTGCAACTCCATCTACGCAATGACCAAGGCGGCAATTGACTCTTTCACAAAGTGCATCGCACTGGAGCTAGGTACTAAAAACTACTGTTACTACTAACTTTTCAACTTCTGTTCTTTTTTGTTAAATAGGACCAAAAGGAGTGCGCGTAAATGCTATCAAGTGAGTTTTCAAGTCATAAAGTTAAACGACTTCATTTTGCGCCTTATTTACAGTCCAGCGGCCATTCGGACGCCCGTTTTTGACGGCATCCCCGGACTGAGTACCGTGGCGACGGCAGCCTGTTGTGAGGCTGTCTACCCTCTTCGGCGAATAGGCGAGCCTGAGGACTGTGCCCAGGCAGTGCACTTCCTTGCCTCCCCAAATGCCTCCTTCATCACCGGCGTCTGTTTGCTCATCGACGGCGGCAGTGCCTACGTCGACCTTAATGCAACACCGCCGCCTAGCTAAATATGAGATCAAAACGGTATACAATTTTTGCAATTTTAAACCCCGTTTGTTATTATTGTTATAAAATGACACTGCCAATCATGTGCTGCACGCCGCACTTGTTCTGTCCTCTGGGCAGACGGAAGAATCCACCCGTGCCAAACCAGTCGCCCCAGCTGTTCTGCAGTATCAGCTCATCCTCTGTCCAGCCTAGCAGCAGTACTGCGTGATCGTACCGGTCCGAGTCACAGTGCTCCGTCCATCTGGTGCCTCGAAAGTAGGGAAACTTGGGATTGGTGTTGGTGTTGATGGCCACCACGGAGGGACCATTCCGGTAGACCATCAGCAGCAGTTGCTCCTCAGTCAGCATGGAACCTTCTACTTGGCTGCCGGAGTGGTGAAAGCAAAAATCGCGCAGGCGAAAGTTTGGGTACAGTGGGTACTGCATGCACGATGAGTTCTGTGTGTTAGAAAACAGGTTTTAGATAATGCAAATGCAAGTTTATCAGTTAACAACTGTTACCGTAAAATCAAATGGCCCATGCTCGTACAGACTGACGCCTCTCTGCTTGACAAAGTCCAGCACCTCCTCTACGTACATTCCACTGGTGAGGCTTCCACCAACGGCACAGCTGCCAATTGCCTTCTGGCTGAACTCCCTTGGCGAGGAGGACGGTGACGTACCAGACTGCTGTATCTGATAGGCGTACTCCAGTGCAGAAATGGAGGAGAAGATGGAACACCAGGCAGAGGTGCCCTGGTTGCGCACCGGTGCTCGGAAGCCATGATCAAGCCAGCTAAAACGAAGCGGCAGGTGGCGTTCTTGACGATTTTCTGGTTTCAGTGAGCACCGAGGATGGCGGTTCAGTTTGGCTGAGTGCATGTGGTGACGAGAGGGACGTCGAAATAAGGGGATACTCTGTGCTGAGATTTGAAGGTACTCTTCACGAGACTATTTAGTAAACAAAACAAACAAGAAATGTTAGCCTATTTTTAAGTAGTAAACACAAAATGTACTTACCAAAGCACTCATCGACGTCAGCCCCCAGCGAGTGCGCTCTTCAGGTCGCTGTTGAAGGCACTCCAGAACCAGTTTGGTGACAAAACGAAGGTTGTGCAGAAAATGTTTTAGACGTTTTTGCATCCTCCGACCGTCACCATCTAACCTGTTCCTATCCTGTTCATTAAATTGCTAAAACAAAACATTATTTTGTCTGTAGCATGACTACTTAAAACTTACGAAAAATCGCTGCACAACTGAAAAAATGTCCAAATTGAAAATGTCAATCTGCTGACCATTTCCAATAGAGGAATCGTAGCACTGGTGAATATCGGCACGGTTGCGATTTAGCAAGTTGAAAAGTTGTGAACGGGAAGCAAAGATGTTTCCCGACTGAAGCATCTGATCAAGCACTGATTCATTTCGAGCAAGGTGTAATCGGTCAGCAATAATGGAATGCCGAAAAACATTAGACAGCAGCAGTTGAGGTTGTGCGACTGAAAATGCAAGGAAAAGGACAAAGAATAGCAACATTTTCATTTTGCATCAAAATCAAATGAAAGTGCATCTAAAAATAGAAACTTACAACCCTTACTTTTATAGCAACTTTCGATTTTGAATTTTAAATTTGCTGTAAGGTCAGTGAAGATAAACGGCAGGAGGTGAACTTGCCCTTACCGGTCACACAGGTTGCAGTTTAATCTGGAGACAACTAGTTGTGCATTTTTTATGTAAAGATAGCAAGGAAAACATTTTAACATCCTCTACCATTCATTAGATGGCAGTACGGTTTTTATACTTTTATTATTTTCATTATTACGTATTTTACAAAACGCAAAATAATTTTAAGTAATAAAAATGATTGCTACTTTTAAAAGTAGTCAATTGATGAATAGAAACACATAAGCCCCATATTTTCAATATTTTCGGCTAGTTGGTCCAAACATTTGTTTTTTAGATGTGATTGTCACCCCAGAAAGGATATTTAACCCATTGGTCGATTTGGCAAGAGTTTCGTGGTCGCACTTTGTGGCGGATATCACTATAAAAAAGAATGTTTAAAAATTAAAATGTTGAAAATATTTAAAATGCTTTACTTACATCACTTGGTAGATCCGGTAATTGTCAAAGTTGCTATTGAGAATTCGTCCCTTGCACACTGCACTGTGTTCCACCTGTTCGTACTTGTGGGTGAACTTTTGCGGGCACTTGAAGGGACACTTGAAGAGTTTCCTCTCTTGGTGCGCCACTAGCTCCTTCTTTGTCTCAAACTTGCCGTAGCAGCCGGGACAGTCAAAGAGCCACTTTGATTTGTCCCTTTTCTCTGCCATAATTCTGGCCAAGCTTGCATCTCCATTGCTGTTCATGATAACAGGTGATTTTACAAAAAAAAATGTTGAAAATAAAACACTGGAAAGTCAGTTAATATTGTCAAAGTCTACAACAGTTGATGCTGGAGCAAAAGAACACTAGTAAAATTTTTTGAAAAATGACAAAGAATTTGCAAGTGAAAACTGAAAACTGTTCTCTGTGCAACTTGTCCTACTAATGCAGTCCCTCTGCAGTGCAATGGTTCAAGGCACAGCCAAATATAGCCACGTGACGGAATTCCGTCGGCGGTATTATTTGCTGAGCAGCCAGTTTGTCAGTGAGTTTTGACTGAAAGTAGTAGTAGTAGCGGCAGTTCTACTGTTCATTACAATGTCTTTGAAATAATTAAGTGCATAATAGAAACTGAACTATATAGCAGGAGAAAGACGATCAACAGTTCAGTGTGACATTAGTGAAACAAACAGGCAGGCGAATAGACAAGTCAGAATTTGCCAGTAGACAAAGTGTGCGTCTGTCTCTCTGTCTCAGTGTCAATTGGCAAGCACCCGTGTGAAATGTATCTGTGCCCATGAATCGCTGTCATCCTTCCTCAGCAGGAAGGAATGCTATGAATAGAATGCAGTGAAGAAAAGTTCAAAGAATCCTCCAAGTTTCACGCCCTCGTTTAGGAAAAAAAGCGACAAATATTACCATTGAGCAAAGCAATGTTTTTTTATTAGCTTATGAGATCAAGGCTTTTACATCATCATTATTGAAAAAAAATTATAATGGTCATTTCAAGGCCACGTAAGCAGAAAAAAATGTTTTTTATGTATAAGAAAATATTTTAAAAGCAGCCAAAATGGGCTCAAAGTGTAAATGAGTTTGTTACAAAGGTTGAAAAGTGAGCGCCTCATTTGTTCTCACTTTTCTCGGCGAATCTGCAATAAATTGAAATACAGCATCAACTGCTTTTTAAAATCGTAAACATCCTCTGCTTCACTTGACATCCTCCTCTGAAGAGCTGATCACCGACTGGTTGCTCAGTAGCGAACTCTGCCTCTTGTTGTTCAGTTCACTTTCCTGCTTCAGCGAGAGCTTACTGCCTGAACTGCGATTGAGGCCTGGTGGGGTGATGGAAACAAAAGATATTTTAAATATCAGCAACGTTCAAATCATCTCCTTCCACTTACCGTTCTCTTCAATTTTGCTTGAAAGCTTACGTCGAGCACCTCCACCTCCATTAGCATTTGATCGCTTTTTACCCGACGTATTTTTGCTCTTCTTTTTGGGCGGTTTGCTCTCCTTCTTGTTGGCCGAGTTGACAGTTCCAGTGGTGGTGAGGCTGCAGCTGCTGCTCGTGTTTACGCCACTGGCGGTCTTCTTGATGAGCAGCGGCTCAGAGTTGGCCTCCTCCACGGAGGCAGGCGGCGGGTCACCGTCGTGAAAATCGGACCAGATTTTGCTTTTCACCGAAAGAAAGTTAAAGGACTTTGGTCGTCGAAAGGTGGGCTCTCGCTCGAGGACACTTTTCGGACGGGTGGGAATTGATGCGCCGGAGTTTATTGTCTTTTTGGCGGGCAGTGTGGCAATTGCTGGAGGTGCAGTCTTCTTTACTGACTTGCTGCCCGGCTGAGATTTTCGTTTTGCCTCCTCCTCCTCTTTCTCCTTCTCTTCTTTTTCCAATTGCTCCTGCTGTTGCTTGGACTTGCGGCGAAGGCACCACCAGATGAGCAGGCCAAAGAAGATGAGCATCAGAATGAGGATCACCACTGCGACGATGATGAGGATGAGGGGCACTGCATCGGTGGAAGAGGTGGTGGTGTTCTTGGGATCGGTCGTCAGGCCACTTACTGTTGATTCGCTAGTCGCCCCATCGTTATTCACACAAAAGACAGTGCTGCTGCTGCTGCAGGTGATGCTGATGAGAACAAGCAGATTCCAAATTGAATAGTTTGGAGTAAACAACATCGTGCAAACTGCTGTTTGCAAAGGATGATCAAGTATGTAGGTGAAAAAGAAATAGCAAAAACTCGGGGAAAAAAGTATGAACACAACAAATGATACCTTTTTTGGTGACTTTTTCCTTGTGCTTTATGTGTTTTAGAAAAGTTCAAATAGAATACAAATTCAATAGAGCGCTAACAAACATCGAATAAACAAATAAACAACAACCAACTAGTTGTGTCAGCGTTGCACTAGTTCTATTAAGACCAGTACTACTCAGTCAAGTATTATCCGCCCGCATTTTCATCAAGTGTACTGTGTACATCTTTATTTATTTATACTGGAAATGCATCCAGGAATTAGTTAATTAACTCGGTATAATTTCTTTGCTTCACTGTGAAAATGTCTCCTTTATTTATTTATTTATTGACAAAAAGAAAAACGTCATTAAAAGCTAACGTTAGAATTTCATCGTCTTTTTACGATTCATTGACCGACTTTTTTTGCCCTTTAGTCTAGGTGCTGTTATATTACAATTATGATTAGTATTTCCAATCATAAATATTTGTTGCAATAAGTGTTTTGTTTTTTCTTTTTATTACAGTTGTTTTTGCAATAAATTTTAATAAAAGTATACAAAAATGAAATGATTGAATAGCAAAGAGGCAAACAACCAAAAACATACCAAAGATACATTTTTTCATGTAAAACAAAAATAGATGGGTGAACGAAAATAAAAAACCGAAAGCTTGATGCGCTTCTTGGTGATGACGACGAATAGGCGACTGTCCGGAAGGTCAGCCAGTGACGGAACAGGGAAGAGAGAGCATTTGTAGGGGCTGGCGTCCCAGCCATTACAAATAAAATAAAAATGAAATATTCGCCAGCTCAGGGTTTTTTCTTAAAAACTGAAGTAGCACTCCAGGCTCAATGAAGCATCAACTGCAAAAGATGATAAAATAGTTAACTTTTCTAAAGTTTAAAAATGCAAACTTTTTTCAACATGCAAAAAAGTGTTTCAGTTAAAATTTATTTAATAGTAAACACATTTTTTCATCTTTCAGCTAAAAAGAAGAGATACCCATCACTAAGCAACGTATTTAAAAAAGTGTTTTCTTCAGTTTGACAAAAGGAAGGGGCGGTAAAAAGCTGGCAAGTGAATGTTTAAAAAATGCCGATCACTAATAAATAAAAAGAGCAAACGGTTATATGAAAAAGCGCCAGAGAAAAGTCGGTCCACCGTTGTCAAGGAAGAAGATCACTAAAAAAGAAGATATTCCTTTTCTTCTTTTTCACGTTTGCTTCCTTGACGGTGCAATCCCTTCGATCAAGACCATTTTTCTTCCAGTGGGTTATCCTGGATCGGTGCTCTTCTCTCTACCAGTTTGTCTGTCTGATCTGCGTAAACAAGTCTCCTTTCATTTCTTTCTTTCCCCCTCTCTTTTTCTGGTCGTCAAATTGGCAGCTGTCGAAGTCGGGTGTGAGTGTGTGTGTCAGTGAGCACCTCACTTGCCCCTCGTTTGCTACAGCACTGGCCCACAAGTTGTTCCACCAATGGCGCCGTCATCTCTCTCTCTTTTCCTTTCTTTTTCTTTTTCCCATCCGCCAAAACAAACACACACACATGTGTGTGTATGTGCGTGCATGTATCCAAGAACACATACTCACAAAGAGGCTGATTCCAGCAAGAACGACTAGCCAACAAGCTAACCAGACCTTTACCAAACACCGACCGTATGTTCGTTTGCTGGTGAACAGTTACTCTCCCTGTCTCACTTTCACTCACACACACTGTTTGCCATCACTTTTGCATCCACCATCAGCAGCAGCAACACTAGTGCGAGCACCCCAAACTCGAGTATCAAGAATCCAGAATGAGAGAACTGGTGGGAGAACTGAGCCTCACACAACAACACAACAACAGCAACAGCAGCAGACACAACTCATCTCAACACACAACAACACTCTCTGCACTCAACTCAACTCATGTGAACCTAGTTTTATTTATTTGAGGAAGAGAATGCCATATAATTAGTGCACCGTGACAATGGAAAGAGAAGTTGAAGTGGAAGAAAAGTCCGGAGAGTCTTACTGCAACAAAGAAACAGGCTGATGCGGCGGCGGCGACTTGCTTGAAGATCGATTCAATTTCACACAACTTTCTCCTTTTCTCTCTAAAACAACTTTTAAAGTTTCACAAAGTGGCAATTGCGATCTGAGTTTCTTCGGTAGTTGTGAAAAAAAGTTGAAAGTGTGCCGCTTTTGTTTTTTCCTCCTTTTTAAATTCTTTTAACTTTTCAACAGCTGCAGCATCATCCTCACTTTAGTGTGTGTCTACAAATCAAATTTGTTGCGAATCAAGTGGCTTGAGAAAGAAGGAAGGGAAAGTGGTGAAAAATGGAAATAAATAATAAATTGAATTTTGACAGTTCCACTTTTTTCCCTTTTTCATCTGCCCATCTGCCATCTTTACTACTTTTCTCTCATCCTCTTGAAAATACCACCACTTTACTTTTGCGCCAAAATGTCAGCCGCCACGAGTTATTTTGCGGGCCGCTGTTTTCTTGATTTATTGTTTTTGCCTGCCTTTGTGTTTCACTGTGTGCTCCTTTGTGGTGCTGGGGAACATGACTGTCTCTACTGATTTTTGTTGCCCTGTTTGTTTCTTCACAGTTGAACTTTGCAATTTAAAATATTAAGATTTGGAAAAGTGGGCAAATTATGCCAACAGTCATTTGGCTTTACATTTTCCTCCCTGTTCGCCCAAACTAATGCTTTCGACTTTTAATTTGAATTTTAAATTTGCTTTTTAGTAGCACAATCGGATTCTTTATAAAATGTTACAAAGATATCCCGTTTTAAAATTAAAAAGTTTAATCAACTTGTCAACTTGCCAAATTTTCCATCAAAAACGACTTTTTCTCAATTTAAAATGAGTTAATATTAATAACGGTTCTAAAAATAAGAAAAAATCTTGAATCAAAACCACAAAATGAGAAAATATTTTAATTAAACTACCAAAAGGCTAAACTAAATAGAAAGAAAAATTTGGATAAAGCAAGAATTTTAATCAAATTCTTGCCTATATTGAAATTGAAATCTAATTACGAATATTTTGCTCTACACAATATCGTTTCTTGTAAACACAGTCTCTTCATTAATGAAAAGAAGTTTGAGTTTTAGAATCGCTGCAGTGCATTGCATTTCTCCCATCAAATTTTAGTGCCATCATTTTCTCATCCTCAACCAATCGCATCGTTTCAGCCGCTTGCAAAAATCACAATCAACAACAAAAAATTGTATTAAAAACAAAAAATCAATGAACATGAACAACAATCACCACAAATATTCAACCTCCACATCAACCACCAACATCATGGCGGCATCAGCAGCTGCTGCTGGCGCGACCAGTCAGCAACTTCCACCAATTGACGCCACCTCGAGTAGCCTGGCACTTCCGGTCAGTGTAAGCCGTCGACCATCAACGGCGACGACCACTGCGGCAACGACAGCAACTGCAGCGGCGGCGGCGGCTGCCGCAGCGGCCCAGTTTGACCTGGACCAGCAGCAGCGACACTACTACGTCAGTGTAAAGTTCCTTTTCCGCTGGCTGGTGATGCTCTGGTTGAGTGGCGGCATCATCATCTACTTAATCAACGCCACCCGATCCGTCCGCTCGGTGCCGCCGCCCATTCTGGGTCTGCCCTGGAAGGTGGTCTACGTGCTGGCCATCGCCAATCACCTCAGCCTGATTGGGGCGGTTTTCTTCGACCTGGGACCACTGCTGATCATCAGCACCGTCCTCCAGTGTGCCCTGCTGGTGGCCCTGCCGACGCTGATCGTAGACGTCGTGCCGAATCTGCTGACCTACAGCGTCCTCCTTCTCAGCATTGTCATGCTCCTCTGCTACGGCGTGCTGTACATGCGAAGCAATGCCGTTCCGGTGGCCTTGAAGAATGGAGGTGGTGGTAGTGGTAGAGGAGGCGGTGCTAGAGGAATGGCTGGCTTCGGTCAACTGGGCGAACAAAGCAGTCGATCAGGAGGAGCAGTGTCCTGCATGATTCCTGGATCACGGAAGGCCTCACTGGCGCTTAGCAGTCCTCAGACGCCTGATGGAGTGTCGGCCAAAGTCGGCTGTGCCCTAGGCAATGTTGATGGCCTATCATCAGTGGAGATTGAGCAGCAGCAGACAGGAGTGTTGACTGAAAGTCACCTGACGCCTTCCCACTCGACGCTGACTATACCGAGAAATTCATGTCAATTTTAAATAAAAAATTGCACTTTTTTGCACTGAGAAGTGTCGAAGTAACTTTGAGTAAGTTTCTACTTTTGTTATGTTGTTGTTCATATTTATCCTGCATCCTACAACAAACCCATGTTGACAACTACATGTTAAGTTTGACACATCATTTGTAAGTTTTAACCGTTTCACTCTCTTTTATTACTAAAAAATAAAATATTCTGCAATACAAAAAAAGTTTAATGTTTACAAGGACTCAGTTACGCTCGCTTCGCTCGCTACTAACCATTTTACTGTTTATC
>JAALOO010000148.1_pt1 | contig 60187 bp, 58 predicted proteins | sample 7257641 | NCBI WGS metagenome assembly JAALOO01 (sample SAMN14085613, study PRJNA598686) | mite metagenome | biome: ENVO:01001000; feature: ENVO:01001002; material: ENVO:01001226; isolation source: single female mite from University of Michigan culture on fish food culture... ...
CTCTCTCTCTCTCTCTCTCTCTCTCTCTCTCTCTCTCTCTCTCTCTCTCATTCGTCTTGACTCTCTCGCTGACAATGGGGTTAGCTGAGTTTAGTTGCAGTCCGGGCTTCTGAGGAAGAAAATGAAGAAGAAGGGAAAAGGCAAGCACTGTCTGTCTTCACTGCCTGCCTGCCTCTTTTTCGAGTCCCGGGAATTGCTAAGCAAGCAAATCGGGGGCAATAACAGACTGTGAGCTCTCTCTCTCTCTCTCTCTCTCTCTCTCTCTCTCTCTCTCTCTCTCTCTCTTTCCCTCTGTATTTGTGTTGATGGCGCTAGAACTGCTGCTGTTGATGGTGATGATGGTGACACTGTCTTTGGCTGCTTTAGCACCAAAGTGGTCACTGGACACTCTTTGAAGAGAGCCACCAGCTAGCGAGCACAAGCAGCAAGCACACATCCTTCATCATCTTCATTAGATCTTCATCAGCAGTGGAAGTGTGCGGTGTCGTCGGAGCAACCGATGCAACCAGTCTTGCTCAGTGGCTCAGTAGCCGAGTTAAGTAAGCGCGAAGATGGCTTCTTCTTCTGTTTTTTCTTCCTCGCTTGTGTGTTGATTTATTAGCGTAAGGCTGCCAAGTAAAAAAGCGGTGGCTGCCGCGAGTCCTGCTTGTCCGGGTTTCGATAATCGTGGTGACGACTGCAGCCGTCGATGATGGGCACACTTTTTACGACACTGACTCCTCTTTTCCCTTTCCCCTCCCTCCTTCACTTCACTTCTCCAGATGCTCGCCATCAGCTCACATCAACTGTCCACTGGACTGCTCCTGCTGATACAGTTGATGTGCCCTGAAGTTCAGCAGTCGTCGGTCACTGCTACAGCTCTGCTAGTACTTTCTTAATCTCTCCTTATCACAGTAGCCATCAAATCAGTGGGGAGAAAGAGAAGACGATAGTTCTCCATTGAATCGGTCTTGCGCATGGCTCGTGCATTACTTTTCAAGTCACTCAGGTCGCGTGCAAATCCTTAGTTCGGTTTTGTAAAAACCTCGTTGTTATTGAAAAAAAGTTGTCTGGTTGCTATCTTAATATAAACTCAATGAAGGCCAATGCAGTCGTTGACAGCTTGCTCGATATGCATGTCAAATGTAAATGGCGATACAATATCAATGAAAGACTAACATGTGCCATGTCAATTCAGTAGAGATGCACTTTTTTATTGCACTTTTGAGTAACTGTACAACGGTGATGATAAGGAAGAAGAGATGTCAATGAAAATTAAATAGAAAGATAAAGTAAGAAAAGAATAAAACTTCTCTTTAAAACCTTCTAAAAAGGTCCAGGTGCGATTTTAGAGTCTTCAACAACAACAACAACAACAACAACAACAAACGGTTGAAAGCGGCATTTTGGCATGAGGAAGAAGAGGATAACTCTCACACTTCAGTTCACTCTTCAGTCAATCTCTACCGAGGTAGGCGTGTTGTTGTAGCTGATTGGCGTCACCCGAGAGGAGCTCTTCCCTCCCTGGTTGTAGAAACGAGGCGTCCGAGAGGAGGAAGACTGGTTCGCCTGGTGCGAATCGTGTGCGCTTGAGGAAGAGGCGCCGGCGCCGGAGGAGGCATTTGGCACGTGCAAATTGTAAATCTGCGCCTTCTTCATGATCTTTCCGCTGGTGATCAGCTGGCCGAAGCCCTCCTGGTGGGCAAAGGCGTAGCCGGAGCGAATACTGCGTCGACTTCGGTAGGCGCTGCTCTTTCGCCTGATGTACGGGTCGTAGGTTTGCGTGAGGGCTTTCTTGCGGAGGAAGCGCTGCTTCATTCGACAGCGGTCACTGAGCGTCGGGTGGACGGTGAGCGAGTAGAAGCGGCCGGCGACGACGGGAAAGAGGAGGATGACGAGGACGATGAAGAGGGTGAACCAGAACTGGCCGCTGGAGAGGGTCATGCGAAAGCAGCCCAGGTACTGGTGGTTGATGAAGTTGCTGTTGATGAAGAGCGTCAGCGCAAAGTAGAAGGCAATCGAGCCCCAGATGACAATGTGGTTGAAAACCGTCCAGTAGGAGGTGTCCAGGGCAATCTGAAAAAGGTTAATGGTCAATAAAGTCTATAAACATTCAAGTTAAAAGATCATCATCTACCTGAGCAGTGACCACTATGACTAGTATCGTTGAGACGACGGTGCCAAAGATCTGGTGGCCGTCAAGGTTTATGCCCTCTGGGCCGACGGCATTTTTGAACGCACCATAAGAAACGAAAAAGAGCACAAAAGAGGTGATGATGCCGTGGGCGACGCTCTTGAGGAAGACCATCTTATTGAAAAGCAGATCAATCAGACCGGGCGTGTAGAGCAATGGAAAGCGAACTGAGAAAACGTCATCGACGTCCTGATCGAAAATGCCCAAAACCAGAACTGGCAGTGAAGTGTAGAAGACGTTGTAGAAAGATATGAAGGCAGGGTCAAATAAGGTCTGAAGTTAAGGGCGGTGGTCAGATTTTAGATTGTCTGGTAAATTTTCAAAGCCAAAAGGTTTACCTGAGCGGAAAAACCACAGAAGAAGGCATACCAAAGGTTGCACAGTGTAAAGGCAAAGTTTTTGTAGAAAAAGTACTGCAGAAACTTGCACATTCGAAAATACGACCAGCGGCCGTGAACGAGGAGAAGTCGCTCTAGGTAGCGAAACTGGGCAATGCTAAAGTCACTCGACAGTACGGCTTGCATTCCTGCAAAAAAGAGGTGAAGAATTTACAACAAATTCAAATTATCATTAAGAGTAGACATACCTTCCTGTCCACTGATGCCGACTCCAATATGAGCCACTATAGTGAAAAATGTTTAGAATATTGTCACAACTTTTAAACTCCATCCATTATCACTTACTCTTGATCATACTGACGTCATTCGCCCCATCACCAATGGCCAGCGTGACAGCCTTTTTGTGGCGTTTGACTAGATCGACGACCAGTGCCTTCTGCAGGGGCGTCACTCGACAGCAGATGACGGCCTTGCAGGCAGAGGCCACGTCCAGAAAAAGCAACTCCATCTTTGCGTCAAGAGCATGTATGAGCGAGTGGCCGTTGATGACCAGTGCAAAACCGCCAAACTCCCCATTTCCCTCCTCATTTCTATTGCCATTATTATTGTTGTTGTCGCCAACGTGATTCTTGCCACCACCGCAGTGCTGGTGCGACTGCTGATCTTCCGTCTGCTGGAAGGTTATCACAGAGCAGTCGTGGTTGGCGGCAGAACGGGTGGCGATGTTGGCGATGGTCTCCCGACAGCGGGTCAACTCCGCCTTCACCTGCTCAAACTCCCAGCCTTCAATGACAAAGACGTCCACCATGTCGTCGGTGAGCAGCTGGCAGCTGTAACCTGTTGGAAGCTCCATCTGTTAGTGACCACTCAACACACACACACCACCAATCAGTAAATACCGATATTGATGGCCGTCTCCTGTTTGTCGCCGGTGAGCACCCAAAGTTTGATGCCGGCCAGCGCCAGATTGGCAATCGTCTGCGGCACTCCGTCCTGCAGTTTGTCCTCGATGGCCGTGGCGCCAATCAGCTGCAGCTTCTGCTCAATCTCTTCGTAGCAAGCGTCCACCTTGTCCTCGCGATTGTCCAGCGAGGTGCTCGCCTCGTGCAGTCGTCCTTTCCATGCCTCAAAGAAGGTCTCATCAATGTCCTTCTTGGCGAGGCACAACGTGCGCAGGCCCTCACTGGCAAACTTGTTCAGGTGCTCAGTGGTCACCTCCTTCAGTGCCGTCTGCGCCGGGTCCATTCGCTCGAAGATCATCGTGTCGGCGCCCTTGCAGTACAGGGTGATCTTTCCCTCCTTTCTAATAATTACCGACATGCGCTTGCGAACGTTGTTAAAGTCGAGAATCGCCAGCAGCTCATACTCCTCCTGCTGGCCAAGCTCCTCAGTGGTGATGCTGGCCGGCGTTCGAGACTGTCAGACAAAAAGGAACCAAAAACTAAAATTAAATAGTTTTTGACAAGTCGAAGACTTACCTTAAAGACGAAACCAAAGTTCCTTGCCGCCGAGGTGAGAGCAGCCTCATCAGGTGACTGTGCCTGGTACTCCAGATTGCCCTCCTTCTCCTCGCTCATCACCGTGTGGCAGATGGCCAGCAGACGGAAGAACTCGTGCACCGGCTGGACGCCCCTCTTCACCGCGTCCAGCAGGGTTTGATCGTAGAAGCGAAAGCTGCTCTCGTACATTGCGTTGGCGGAGAAGTCCACTGGAACGGTGTGCTCAGTCACCTCGACTACCTCGCCCCGCTCATTGAGCACATCCCCGTAGTGGACGCCCACTATGGAGCACTTGTTGAAGGTCATGATGTTCTGCGTCAGTGTGCCCGTCTTGTCCGAGAAGATGTACTCAATCTGCCCTAGCTCCTCGTTCAACGTCGTCGTGCGCGCCTTGGCCGCAGTGTCCGTCGGCTCGTAGTACATCTTCACGTCCCAGTTGATCCAGAGGGAATGGCAAAATCTAGGTAGATGTTTTGTTAACACTTTGTTTTCAAAAAAAGAACAAAAAGATCTTTACCTTATCACCTCTACGCTGACGTACAGCGAAATGGGCACGACAGTGTTGAGGACAATGGCGTATGAGAAGAAGACCAGAACTGAGATGACTGCCGCCCCACTCGCCGGACTTTGCGGGATGATACTGTCCCAGGGAAGGTACACCCTAAAGTACTGACCCGTCAGTGTCTCCCAGACACCGCAGGCAATGGTGCAGAAGAGGCACATGATGATGAGGAACAGGACAATGCCGAGGATGAGCAGGTTCAGCAGTCGGTCGAGACTGGTCTGCTTGAAGATCGTCTTGCCGCTGTTCTGCATCAACTTCGTCTCTCGACCGGCAAAGATGACCACCCCAAAGCACCACTTGGTGTTTCGCAATCGACACCCTCTCAGCAGCATCTTCTCATTGTCCAGCGAGAACTTGGCGTTGCGCCACTTGAGCGTGCCCTCAAAACGCGTCAGATTGTTGTTCGGCGCTTCGCAGATGATCTCTCCCTTGAACTGCGACAGCAGCTCTATACTATTTTGTAGTTCGGCAGTTTCAGGCAGTGCCTGGCGACACTTGAGGTTTGTTTCACTGTAAAAAAGGTCAAGTTTTTGAAAAAAAATTAAATTAAAAAGTTCTATTACCCATCGAGCTCGGCAGTTTCGACGTAGCACAGTCCGTTTGGTTCGCTGGTGGACAACAGAAGAAGGTCAGCCTGGCAGTCAGGTGGTAGAGAAAGAAAGCGAAACATTTCGATTATGAAAAACGCCATTAAGAAAATTAGTATGTTCTCAAGGAGGGGGAAAGTGCCTCCACTCACCGCGACAAAGTTGTCATTCTCAATGAGAACAACATCGCCCACTTCGACCTTGTACCAGCGCTCCTCCACCAGCTGTCCATTGCGCAGTACCCTCGACAGTCGGTTATTCACCTGACTGTCGCTGCGGTGTTTTTGCTACAAAGAAGAAAAAAGTGGTAATAACCGGTGTGGTCAATAACCAGAAACTAAAGCAAACATACAATATCGTCGATAGCATCCTTGAATGCCGTCAGAGTAAGTACAAAAATTAAAGGCACTGCTGTGGTGACGGGCGTCAACGAGGAGATGATGGGAATGAGCTGATTAAAGTAAAAGAGAATGGGTTGAAGTAAAAGGATTAATTTGTAAAAATAAAGTGAATATTACCTGCAATATGAGAAGGATAAGAAAGTAGAAATTGGCTAATCTTTGGAATTGCACAAAGAGATTGAGGGGTAGGAAGGTCAGCAGAGTGTACTTGGACGTTTTAATGTAATTTTTCTGAAGTTTAAAAATTAAAATGCTAATTTATCTTTTTAGTCATAAACGAAAATTGTCACCCTTACCGCATATTTAAATTGCGCATTGAACGTTGGATCATTGGCTCGAATTGTGCGTTCACTTTCTGCGAAATTGAGTTGGAAAGAAAAGTGTCAGTTTCATACAACAAAAAAAAATCCTAAAACTAGGCCAACAAACTGGCCTTCCAGCAAACACTGCTTTTAGTTGGTGCTGTTGTTGTTTTGTTTACCCACTGATCGCCAATACTTTAGAGGAGATAATTAATAGAGTGCGTGGCCTAGAAAGCAAAGTCAGGTAGGTGTTGAACTACGAGAGGGAAAGAGGCAAGACACCGACCGACTGTCACTGGTGATCTCGACGTGTCTCAGAGCGTCTCAGAGCACAGGTCAGTGTGTGCAAATTAAATTAGATTTCAAGCAGGAAAGGAAAGTGGACCAGAGAGCCTCCACAGACTAGACACAGTGTGTCTTTCAGGTGTTTCAGGTGGTGTTGCTGACTGCAGCCTAGACTGGAACAAGCACCACTCTGCCGCCTGCCAATAATCGGCACAATTACTGGTGCCTGCTGCTGCCGCTGCTGTGGCCTTCTTCCCCTGCGTGCCGCACTGTGCCGCTGGTCCAGTGCTGGAGCACACTGCCGCCTGAGTGTGTCTTCAGTTTAGCAAACCGACGCCCTGAGAGTGTCTCCGCTGCTGCTGGCCCCCAGAAGGCTCAATGGGCGCGGCAATCTGCTGCAATGGCCTGTCTCTGTGTGTGTGACTGTCTCTCTTCCTCGCTGTGTCTGTACTTGTCTTAATAAATTATGGCTGCAGAAGAACTTCAAGGAAGCAGACAAAATGAGGACAGAGCAAAGGTGCCGACGACGGATGTCGACGTCGACACTCTCTATCGTAGTGTGAATTTCCCGGAACAACTGCAGACACCCAAAAACAAAGCTGGTAAATTTGGAAAATCGATAAATTTTTACAAAATGCAGTGTATTTGTGAGCTTTAAAATTACTCAAATTGTGTGACCAGTGGTCGGAGAAAGGGCCAGCAAAACAGTGTATAAAGACGCCGGTGACTTTTTTAGTGACAGCTGGTGGTGTGCGTTGCCGTACACACGCTCACTAGTTCAATGCCAAGACTGTTTGTACACCTTACAGCTAATGGAGAGAGTGAGAGACTTATATGATTTCCATGACAATGGTCGACGACCAGAGGACGATATCACTTGGCTGCTGCCATTGCTGCTGCTGCCTGGTCACCGGTTAGCAGCCAAGCTTTGCAATCTCTGTGTTTATGGTCTTGGCAAAAGGCCAGCCAGCAACAGCAGAAAGTCTACCACCGCCAAAAACAGCAGCTAAAAGGTAAACAGCAGGTGACAGTGGTCCACTGAACACAGCACAGGTGGAATACAGAGAGGGGGGAGTATAGAGCACGGCTAATGATTTATCGAACCAATCAGCCAATTGCCTGCTGCTGTCGATCAATAGAAGAAAGCAGTTGCAGCCATTGCAGCAGTGCTGGCGACTGTAACAGTTGTACGCTGCATTCTTCAGCAGTTGGTCGAGTAGTCAAATTGGTCCACTTTCGTAATTAAGAAATGCGTATGTGTGTGCTCGTTGTTGTTGTTGTTCAAATCAAAACCAGCAAAGGAGAATAAACGGGTCGTGTGCCTTGTTGATGAGCAGAGAGTGAGAGATCGAACCGGGAGAAAACGAACAAAAGAGAAAGAAAGAATGTTTGAATGAATGAAAGACCACTGACCTTTCTGGCGATTTCGCTTTCGAAAAGCCATCGGAGTGAGTAGTTGGCTGCTGCTACTTCGGCAACTCGACTGTTGGCGGTGTTGCTGATGGAGTTGGTGCTGGTGGAGGTGGTCGTGGTAATGACTGGCGAGAGTGTTGATGAAGTGGACGAGTGAATGGTGGCGGCGTTGGTGTTGATGGAGTACAAGTGGGAAAAGGGAGTACACTCGAAGGAAACACTATCCATGAAGAGATGTTGTTGTTGCTGATGCTTTTGTTGTTGTTCTTCTTAATGATAAAAACGATATCTGTGAACGTGAATAGCTGCAGATCAAGAGATGAAAATGAAGCTGAGGAAGAAGAAGAGGAAGAATAAATCCAAATCCAGGACCAAGTCGAAGAAGAGGTAGGCAGTGGTGCACTTGGCGGACGCTGGTGGCCGTCTGCCAGGCTGCTTCTCGATGCTGCCGCTGTTTTGTCTGCTGCACTGTCGCCTGCCCAAAGTGACAGCCAATAAGAGGGGAAAAGAGGGCCTCTTCTACGATGACCGCACCAGTGCCGGCTGGCCTGCTCCTGCTGCTGATCGTGGTCGTCGTGGTCGAACTGCTGGTGTCAGTCGGGGCCGAGTAGCGCAATGACTGTCGAAGAGGAAAAGAGGGAGAGAGAACTATGAGTCAAACTGGTGCAAGAAGGTGGTGGTGGAGCTGTGTGATATGATCTGATCCTGGTTGCTGCCTTACTGCCGGCAGAGAAGGAGTGAAAGGAGTGTGAGTAATAGGTGAGATCGAAAGGGAGAAAGAGTGAGTGGACAGGAGAACTGGTGAAAGAGAGGTCGATCCAATTGAGAGCTATCAGATGGTAACCAACCAGCTAGCTAGCTCACCTTTCTCTCTCTCCCCAACACCTCTCTCTGCAAAGCTAAGGATTGCTGCTGGCGAACAGCACTTAGCAGCACCAGCAGACAGCACACCGTGCAGATTTGCACTGGCGCTATCCCTCCTAGATAGACACCACCAGAAAGTAGTGTCTTTTTGGGTGTGCCTCTCCATTGCGCTAATCACAACATATCCACACACCAGCGGGGACACAGGGCAGAAGCAGCGGTAGTGGCAGAAGACAGACGAAGAACGGAGGGGAAGAAGGGGATCAGGGGAAGAGGGGAAAAACTGTCTTTCGGGTACAGCTGCTGCTGCTCGTAGTAGTATCTTTCAAACAGTTCAAGTAGGAGTTTATACCTTTTCCCTTCCCTCCCCTCAACTGAAAACTAATAATGTAATAGCAAAGGGGGAAGCATTGTAGTCAAGCCGTCTGTTCGATTTGACACCTCGTACTAAGGTACTACTTGCACTGCAGCGTTGCAAGTAGTCCTTGTCCTTTTTTTAAGTGGGCTTGTGCAATGATTGCACAAACGCAGACACATTAGATGCTAAGGTAAGTGCAATTGCTACTGCTTTTCTACTGCATATAATGATTGCCGATAATACTCACAGAGATTCATTGCTAATTACATTAGATCAACAGCACTGATTTTGTTTTTCTTGATTCCACATTGTTGTTGTTGTTGTTATTATTATTATTTCAGCAGTGTTGAAGAGTGGTTTAGGGAAGTTAATTGAAGCAAGCAACTGCCGGTGAATGCTGAACAAAGTGCACACAATAAATACAAATGGTTGTGATTGTAGTGGCGGTAGGTCTACTGTTCACCGACTATATTATCCAGGATATCCACAGCACACACACACCAGCCCACAATTAATCAATCAATCAAATCAGCTTACCCAGAGGAGAGTAAACTAACTCGCTCAGTCAGTCACTTCCACGAGGCTATGTGATTAGGTGTGCGCAATACGTACAGCACCCAAACTCACTCACTCATTCACTCACCACAATACAAACTATTATCATCGACAGCAACAGCAACAGCAGCATGACAATGGTGAGGCAATCTCAACGCCATCAATGCCTGCCTCAATGACCAGAGAAGACTGGTGCTGCTGCTGCTTCTAGTACTTCTCCGGTTTCTGGTACTGCTGACGGTAAAGGCTGCAGTCCTCCAGGTAGTCAGCCTGGTAAAAGATTTTTTCTCGCTCTTTTTCTCCCTCTTCCTTTCCTGTATGCATCACCAACAGCAGCAGCTTTACTGCCTGCAAGCAGCAGAAGCATTTGAATGCAGCGACGCACGATGAAACATCAGTTTTTGTTTTGTCATTTTGCAAAGCAAAGAAGCCTGGTTTTCTGCTGCTGCTGATTCGAAGGTTCAGTTATTCTCCTTCGGGTGAACGTAGGCTCAATGGCTGCAATGGCTGCATCATCGGATCATGATGCATGATGTGTGTGTGTGTGCACAGTGTGTAATGAACTATTACAAATGTCATCGGCAATAAACCACGACGACGACGACGAGGATAGACAACGTGGGCAACAAAAGAGGAGAGAGAAATAGAGACAAAGCCTGCCTTGCTAAACAAACCGGCAATGTGGTCTGTTATACTCTCTCTCCTTCTCTCAATAACCAGAATGAGCAGTCAACACCTGTGGTAGTATTGTGTGCTGGCGTACCTCCGCCTCCATCACCATCATCACCAGCAACAATCGCACCAGAAAATTGCATCTAATCAGAAGTGGTGCACCTTTTATCTCCTGGTGATGATGCAGTTAGGATTGCACACGTTACCATTGTGTGTTGCAGACACTCGGTGGTGATTAATATGATAAACACACATAGTAAATAAGTCGAGATAAGCTTACCATTGTAAGATTGTGGCGAGGGTGAACGGGCAAAAAAGGTGTTCAAGGTGATTTGGCGTTGAAAATGAAAAAAAGTTGAAAGAGGGAGCAACAGAAGATGTTGATTGTCGAAATAGGATCATTGAGAAGCAAGGGAAAGTTTACGGAAAGGATGATAACTTTTATTCAAATGATTGTTGATGTCGATAGTCAGGGAAGAGTTGAAAAAGATCAAAACAATCGAGTCCATTCTTCAGACGTAGAAGAAACGGCACTGGTCGCAGGTGATCCATGGCTAAATGAATGATCGGTGCAAGCAACAGTGAAAGTGGTGGTAGCAGTCGTCAATGGAAACTAGTGTGGAGAAACTACTAAGACTGTGTTTCGGCAGCCATTCGGACGACTTCTGTTCTCCCTTTGTACCTGCACACACACACAGACACACAAGCAAGCCGTGATCTACAGTGGGCAGCTCTTGGCGTTCGACGACAAAACGGACTAAACGACCAGGCAACACACTGCTGTGACACATCACAAATTTGCCTTCTCCGTCTCCTCGGTGTGCCCACTTTCGATCTCTCGCTGGCTGTGCTTGAGCAGTACTCGGTGGTTGGTGGATGGCCAATAGATCACCTGTTCTCTCTTTCTCCTTTCCTCGCCCAGGTATTGACCACCATAAAACATTCGTTCAGTTCACACTATATAGCCTGGCAGTACTTCCCAAAGCACTTTCCATTTCTATTTCTATTTTTGTGTGGCTAACTGTCGACTGTTGCTGCTTCTATGCAGTTAGACCGGCGATCATCATTATCATCGCACTCTCTCGCTATTGCGCATCAAATTAATTATTGACCAGTTCTTTAGACCGTAACGCCAATGAACTTTTTGAATTTTTCAAAATGTGTGTTTTTACAATTTAGAAGTGCTACATGATTAGTCAAGTTTGTTCTATTTTGTTAGTACTTGAGAAGATGATTCACCTTTCGTTATGCTCATTTTCACTTTTCACTTGCTAGTGTACGAAAAAGATGTTGCTTGATAATTTCTTCTCAACTGCCCAGCTGTTTTTTGTTGTAGTGCCACTCTTTGCCGATCTGAGCAATCAACAACAGCCTGAAGAGGCACTATTTTCAAGTACTCTCTCTCAAGACCACCATGTGGTCCGTCACCGACGGGCGACACCGTCTGGGGACGCCGTCCTCCTCTACTCGACGCAGGACGCCATTTTCGAGCTGCCCTTTAAGTCCGCCTCGTCGGCCATCAACGTCGCTGACTTTCGAAAGATCTTCAGCAGCAGCCAGTACGCCGTGGAGGCCTTCAGTGCCACCTACAGAGAGGGCGACAATCTGCTGCTGTACGGCAAGGGCGAGCTCTACTCGAGGCCGATTCGCTCCGGCAGCAGCTACCTCTACGGCGAGGACGTCGCTCTCGGAAAGGAGTTCAACTTTGAGAAGAGCGTCGGTGGCAACGGCAGTGGCCTCTTTGTCGCCGACTGGGTCGACTACAACGTCTACACCGTCTACAAGGGCCAGCTGTCGATGATCGGCCTGACGAGTCACTTTCGCAAGGTAGTGTACAACATCTCAGAGTCGGCGCGGAATTTGGTAGTGGAGCAGACGGCGCACCTGGTCGCCTGGATCGCCAACGACGTCAATCTGGTGAAGATGAACAAGGACGGCAGTAGTCAGGCGACGGTGTGGACGGAAGAGCACCGGCACATTCTCTGCATGACCACAGATCCTGATCGCCACCGGTTCTTCTTCTTTGTGCCAGACATCCAAAAGCTGCAGTCGGCGGAGGAAGCCAAATTTGCCCTCTTCTTCTCCATCGCCTACGAGGGTGAGGACCAGCCGGTGCGAGAGGGGGCGATCAAGTACTCGGGAATGGGCAGCTCAGTGCTGGCCGTCGCGAAGTACTACGACCGCGTCTTTGTGGTTCTGCTGGAGAAACGAACGACGGGCGCCGGTGATCAGCTGTACAAGATTGTGGAGGTGAAGAAGGGCAGCGATGAGAACATGGCCGAGTCGATCATGGTGAGCGCCAGCTGGCCGATCACCGACCTGCAGGTGGCCTGGAGCTACAAGGACCAGCCGGATGACTGCAACAAGGCGAAGAACCGTTGTCCCTACCTCTGCGCCCACCTCTACGACGACAAAACGCCGATGTGTCTCTGTCGGGAGGACGCTTCTGCCGACTGCAAGCCCTACAAGATGACCAACACTCCACCGCCGACGAGGGCAGTGGCCAGGCCCAATGAAAATGTGGGTCCGGCAAAGAGCAGCAGCTCGCTGGAGGGCAGTCTGATCACCTGGGCGTCCATTGGACTAGTAGTCGCCTTCATCGCCCTCGGTGGCTATCTTCTCTACGTCTACGTCTACTCGGCAGAAGAGGAGGGGGAAGGTGGTGAGGAAGGAGGAGAAGGGGGAGAGGGAATGCCTGCTGAGGGAATGGCCGAAGAAGGTGCCGTTATTGCAACTGACGGAACAGCAACTCCTGTGCAGACAACCGGCAGCACCACTGGCACCACAGCAGCTGAACAATGGGACGAAGAGCAGACAGTGGTGGGCAAGAAAAAGAAGAAGAAAAGGAAGGACAAGAAGAGAAAGAAGAAGAAAAGGGCCACTGAAGAGACTAGTGGCACTGGCACCAGTGACCAGAGCGAGGGATCGACGAAGAAGCAGAAAAAGAAAAAGAAGAGCGCCGAGGAGAAGGAGGCTTCGCAGAAGCGACAGGCACTGACCAGCTCTCTCGCCGACAAGTTCAGCACTGACGAGACAAGCAAGACGTCCAAAAAGTCCAAACGCCCTTCGCACCGTTCAGTGTCCTAGGTCTGGCACTGCACTTGACCGAACGCTCTCCTGTTATTGTTGTTGTATTTTGAACGATTTATCAACAGACTTGGTTTCCTTCTTCAGTACCTTCAACGTGTTTTTCCCAAGCTACTACAACAACTACCTATCAGCAGAACCAGTAGATGGAGTGTAGTACCGACGATGCCGAATAGACTGCTGGTTGAATGTACTACAGCAGACCTCGATTGCCAGAGTGGTGTGCGCGTGTGTGTTATCGTATCTTACAGCAGACAAAAAATCATCTTCCCAGTCCAAGTTCAAACTGACGCAATGAAAGCTGTGAGTTGGGTAAGCGGTAGACAAAAAAAAATGTTGACAGATAATTAGGTGGCGATTGTATTTCAAAAAAGGGGAAGGAAATCAGCATCAGGAACTTCTTTTTCACTTTATTTGTACCGGAAAAAACAAATGACCAGTTTAGAGATGAGGAGAAAGATTGCGGCAGTCAGCCACCGGGTATTAGAGGTATTGCCCAGTTCTAGTGAAACTGCAGTCAACGGATCTCCTCGCTCTTTTCTTTTACATCGTCGCAGTAGTGCCAGCTTTTTCTCTGCTACAACTACTCGGTGGTGAAAAGATGGTATCTCCCATCACCGATGAAGATGCAAACGACGAAATCCTTGAGAAGTGTCTCCTGCTGCTGCTGCGCCACCAGCAGCAGTGAAAGCAGCAAAGAGAAACAGAGTAGCAGCGGCAGCAGTAAATCGATCGATGACCAGCGATCACACTCAGCTGTTGTTGTTGTAAGGCGATATGTGAGGTAGAAACTGCTTTTCCAACTCGAACCCCATCTCGGCGAAAGAGTAACAAAGAAAGTAAGTAGGTTGCTCTTCAAATGTAGACACTGTCACGCCTTATCACTGCACCATTTTCCGCCCTTCTCAAGTAGAGACTGAACTAGAAAGAGAGGGGAGAATGGAGTCATCACCAGAGTGAAGCTGCTACTGTCAACTGATCAGATCCTCCGCCGTATCAGCTCGTTGTCCCAGGCACAGTGTCCTTATCAACAACGCCGACATGGGACCACCGAGAGCACCAACTGTCCAAACAGAACACAAACACAGTCACGCAGACTGAACTGAAGAGAGTAAGAAAGTATCAGCCACTATCCAAGTGGTGAGGAAGAACGCCGGGAGGCGCGCGCGAGGTCCTTGAGGAGGGCACCGCCGCCGCCGTTGTCGATATCTGAAGAAGACTCCTGGGAGGCAAAAAGACTGAATGGGGAAAGAGGCCGCTGAAGCAGAAGCTGCTTCAGCTTCTGCTGTTGTCGTCGTCGTTGATCTCTAGAGTGGTAGCCCAATCACGTCATATCACGGCAGCGGTGGTGCTATGAAAACACCATCAACAGCAGCAGCAGCAGAAGCAGTCTTCAGTCTTCCACTCTTTAATCGTCTCCTCAATCTGGCCAGATCGCGCATGCTGGCAGAACAGCAGCAACAGCTAGAGGACACTTGCTTTAATCATCATCACCACCGAAGAAGAAGAAGAAAAAGGAGACAGACGGTGGACAAAACTGTCGTCAACGCTGATCAAGTGTGCACTCTCGCACATTCATCAAACTGCAGTCGAACTGACCTGACCTGTTCTCTCACTCAATTTGGGTTCTCACTTTTTTCTGGTGCTGCTCAACACGATGGTGTTTGCTCGGTGACCACCAAGCCACTCACCAGGACTTTTTTTAACATCCTCAACATTTTGTTAACACAACTTTTGATTTTACCAAGCCGAGTTTCTACGTGTGAAAAAAAAGTTCAACTTCAATTCTACTTTCGCCGATCTACACATATTTTATAGTTAACACACACACACAAACAATGGCAGTCAGCGTGTGTTCAAAGAAGGCGCTGGAAATTCTCGACAGCGAAGAAGACGGCCTGGAGCAGCTGCAGGACAAGTGCGGCATCTTTGGGTGCATCGCCAACGGCGAATGGCCCACCAACCTGGACGTCGCTCACATCATCTGCCTCGGTCTGGTCGGTCTTCAGCACAGGTCAGTGTTGATGGTGCTCTTCTCTGGAACTCTCTTTCTCAGGGGGTTTCCTGTTTGTTTATTGTTGTTGTAGTTAATAGTTGGCAACAGTCCACCAGTTGAGATGGAGAATGTCCAGTCTGGTTGCTGTTCACTGCAACCCCTACAACAGCATGATCTTCTCCGTCTCTCAATTTCAATGAGCCGAACGAAAAAGAGAGAAAGAGATCACTATCAGTGTCTTTCCTTCTCGAGGTTGCAAACAGACAAAAAACCAGACTCGATAACCGAGAGGAGAAAATTATTGTGCCGGTGGTGCTTTCTCTCTCACCCTCTTTCTTCTCTTCGATATCTTGGCCTGTTTCGAAGGCTGATGAGACTACTGCTTATCAACGAGAGCTGTGATAGTCTTCTTTGCCAACAAAGTGCTCACACTTTGATACTTAGATGAGCTGATGGTGCTCGGCGGTGTGTGATTGCCCACCACCACCAACGCATCTTTTGATCATATGATTGGGGTGAAGTGGTGAAAGGGAATGTGGACCAGAGAGTGCAATGTGCGGACGGTGTCTCGCTTTCACTAATCACCCTCTTTTCTTTCTTTTCTTTTCACTAACAGAGGCCAAGAATCAGCGGGCATAGTCACATGCAAATGGACACATGGTAAGTGCAGGAAAATGAATTAGGAAAAAAATAAGTAGTAGTAGCTGCAGAAAAGCAAAACAAAAACAAAAACTATGTAGAACATGTAAACAACAAACAAAGCAGTTGATGGAGGTCAGGACATGCCTCGATCCTCTTCCTTCTGATTAGCCATTGCCAAGATGATAAGCTGCTGCGGAACTTTGCCAAAAAATCCGCCCAAAAGTTTGACAACCTTTCTAATCTCTGCTCATCTTTTCCTCCTCACCAACTAGAACCTCTGTCAGTGCACCGAGGCCTGGGCCTCGTCTCGCAGGTCTTCAACGAGCCGATCATGATGACGCTGAAAGGCAACCTGGGCATCGGTCACACGCGGTACAGTACAATGGGCGGCGGAGACAACGTCGGCCTGGCGCAGCCCTTCATCGTCCACACCGCTTATGGAACGATCGCAGTGGCCCACAATGGCGAGCTGGTCAACTCGAACCGCCTGAGGGAGCGCATCCTCGCCAACGGCGTCGGCCTGAGCACAGGCAGCGACAGTGAGCTGATCACCCAGGCACTGTCCATGGAGCCGCCTGACTCCTTCAAACAGGACTACATCAACAAGAGGTTCAACAAGGGCAATAATGGGGCTGCGGCAGGAGGAGGAGGAGAAGGTAGTGGTGGCGCGGTAAATGGGCACAGGGACGGCGGCGTCAGAGACATCGAGGACCACAGCTTCAACCAGTCGTCGCCCTATGCGACGCAGCTTTCCCAAAAGGAGGCGAGCTTTGTCGCCAGGATTCTACATGTAAGTGATTTTCTCGATATTGGTGCTTGATCATTTGCTCACTTTGCTCTTCCCCTTTAGTTGATGTCCCTCACGCCCCTCTCCTACTCACTGGTGATCCTCTACGATGAGTGCATCTACGCAGTTCGAGATCCCTTTGGCAATCGACCACTGTGCATCGGTGCCCTCGTCCCACCAAACAGTAGTCACAAAATGGATAAATTAAGTGTCAGTAATGTCGATGGTGAGTGATGATCTTTCTGAGATTATGAGAACGCCACTTTGAGTTGAATCTATCCACTTTTTTAGGTTGGGTCATTTCCTCCGAATCGTGTTCCTTTCCCTCCGTCTGTGCGCAGATCTTCCGCGACGTAATGCCGGGAGAAATTGTGAAGCTGGAGAAGTACAAAATGCCCAAAACACTGGCCATGGTACCAAGGCCTGATGGTAAGTGGTGCAGCACCACTGCTTTGTTGGCAGATGATTAACAAACTATTGTTTTTTTCAAAATAGATTCCCCACCCGCCTTCTGCATCTTTGAGTACGTCTACTTTGCCCGACCTGACTCGATGTTCGAGGGGCAAATTGTGTACTCGGTGCGACAGAACTGCGGTCGTCAGTTGGCGATTGAGGCGCCGGTGAATCCGCCAAACGGTGACACCTCTAATCTGATTGTCTCTGCAGTGCCCGAGTCAGCCATTCCCGCGGCTCTGGGCTATGCACTCGAATCAGGTATCCCCTATGTGGAGGTGCTTTGCAGAAATCGATATGTCGGTAAGTGCTTGCTGGGAGGTGATTGAGATTTGATAAAGTTCTAAATCTCCTTTTCTAGGACGATCCTTCATTCAACCGTCAATGCGCCTTAGACGACTTGCCGTCGCCAAGAAGTTTGGCCCACTGGCGCAGAATTTTATCGGCAAGACGATCATTCTCATCGAGGACTCTATCGTCAGAGGCACCACCATTGGCCAGCTGATTCGGCTGCTCAAGGACGCAGGTAAGATTGCTTGTGCTTTTCAATGATCATTACTATAATCAGTTGTTATCTGTCATCTACTCAGGTGCTAAAGAGGTGCACATCCGCATTGCCTCGCCCGCCCTCCTCTTCCCCTGTTACATGGGCATCAACATTCCCACCAAGGAAGAGCTGATTGCGAATCACCTGAAGGCTGACCAGCTGGCACAACAGCTGGGCGCCGCTTCGCTGGTCTACCTCTCCGTAGAGGGCCTCAAAAAGACAGTCCAGAAGGACATTAAGGATAAGCTGGCGAAAAAGGGCGTCACCGGGGAGGAGCAGCTGCGCAACCAGGTGGGCCACTGTACTGCCTGCCTCACCGGACAGTACCCGGTCAAGTTGAACTTCTAAGGGCGCTCTAACGATTTAAACTTAAACGATGTACAAACCACTGACAGAGGCAGAAGCTGGTGAGCAGTGCTTTTGTGTTTTTGTGTGTGTGACCAATTCTAGTGAAAGTACCAAGTACCCCAGTTATCCCCTCCCTGTTCATTCTGTGAGACTTTTACCTCTGATAAAACCACCACCTCTTCTGCTCAGTTGTCTGCAGCGCAAGAGTGCATTCCCTGACCTCGGCTCAGGCTTTGATCTTCGACAGACGCAATTGCAAATAATAATATGAATATATAAAAATACCATCTCCACCACCACCACCTGGACTCAGCAATGCGCTGATTGGGCAGAAGTTGTTCAGAGTTGTACGGCAGCAGGAGTATAGGCGGATAGGCAAGCCCTTTCAGAGTACAGTGCCAGGCTGCAGTGCACTCTACCACTGAATTGGCAGATTTGGCTATAAATCCATTTGCCTCGCTTCAGAGGCAAAGGCAGAGAATGGCAGAGAAGAGGAGAGGAAGCAGTGCAAGCAGCCAGGCAGATGGGGCGAGACGAGAATAGGACAGACAACGGAGGAGAGGACGACAAAGGAAAGGGTTGAAGAGGGGGGAAAGAGTGTGAGTCTGCCTCTACTACACAACACCATCAGCAGGAATCTGCAATGGCGTTGTCGCTGTACTACGGCAGTCATTTTGGGTAGTCAGCGATTGATTTGTACCGCTAGAGCAATAAATGGTGGCTATTGCCATATGAGGGTGCATCGGATGCTGCTGCTGCAGTGCTATTGTTGTTTCTACTCCTCTTCTGCTGCCCTAAAAAAGACAGTCTTGGGGAAAAAGCAAAAAGCTTCATCATCATCAGCATACTGATAAGAGGCAGCAGCAGCAAGTCAGCTAAGATTGATGATTCACTTTGTTCCCAGTAACGAAAACAAAAGTTCGAACTTTGACAGCTGACAATGAGTCATTGCAGACAGAGTAACTGCGATAAGGGCGAAAGTTGCACAGAGTTGGAGCTGTTGTGTGCTGCCCTACCAGGAAAAAAAGAATAGCATTTCTATGCTTTTCCACTAAAACAAATGGCTGCAGTCATCATCAAGTGTCCACAGAAGCCCGAGTCTTGAATACGGACATCCAGCAAAAGAAGGGTAAGCAACAGGCGCCAATGGAATTGAGTCCGGTAGTGCACCAGCATAAGCACTGACAGCATCAGCAGCACTACCCAAGTGAATCTTTGCCCCGCCGACGACACAGCACCACCCGATACTCTCTCTCTCTCTCCCCGCTTGCTCACTCACACTGAGGATATTTACTACTGCAACGACGACTGCGGGATCCTCCGAGACTGGTTGAGCAGCGCCACTCACGGCAAAGAGTGCGCTGTGAGAGTTCTCAGTGCTTTTTTCTGTTCTCTATCTGTGCAGGCAGAGTTTGGGCAACAACAGGCAACAGCAGCGGCAGCGACTGCCACGAACAGAGGCAAGGCAGTCTCAGCATCTTCTACTACTTCTTACCCACTCTCCCGTTCTTGCAATGAAAAGATACAGCTGAATCTGGTGATCGCCTAGCAGAAGAACAGTACAAGAGAATCACCAACAGCAGCGGCCGACATTTTTCCGTTCTTCGGTGGAAATTCGCCTCCAACACACTCAACACCACCACCACTCAGCCACGATTTGGCCCGATTCAGCTGCTCCTGCTGACTTTTACAAGTTGTCGTAGGAGAGGAAGGAGAAGGAGAAGAAGTGAAAACCGAGGCGGTTGCTGTTGCGTTTCTCTCCAACACGACATTGCCTTTCTCACTCATCAATTATTTCCACCAGCACCTAATTCATTTCATTTTTTGTTTTGCCTCCATCGCCTGGTCACAGCACAGCTCTTCGACTCGAACAATAACAACAAATACTCTCGCCCGTCTAATCAACCACCACTTGAAAAATGCATTTACCGTAATCAGTCATCCTGCCCAAGTCCAAGTGATGATAAGGCACGAAATCAAACGGGCAGCGATAACAACAATCTTTCCACTACCCACCAATCACCACCACCACCACCACCAGTTTCTTCATCAACCAAAACCCTTATTATCATTCTTTTCTTCACTTTCTAACCTGAAACCCGTCTTCCGTTTCGTTTCCTCACCACAACATCAACCAACTCAATGACGATCACGCAGCCTTTAACGTCCTCTCCCGCTTCTGCTGCCACCTCATCCTCATCCTCTGCCTTCAACTCTTCCACCTCAACATCTGCCGTCTATGACTCGAGTTCAATTTACCAGAACGCGGCGGCTGTCGCCTCGGCCGGTTTTGACACGCTGAGTTCCTACCAGAACCGCAACCAGAATGCACTGCAACGGCGAGCCCAGCAGCTGCGTCGCTGGCGGGAAATTGAGGAGCATGAGGCGAAGGAGAATGCATCTGGGCTGAGGCCGCCACGGCCCAACACAACCAAAGTCTGTTTCTCCGCCACCACCCTCTTCCTCTCTGCCTGCGCCCAGAATGACATTGAAGAGTGCGACCGGCTACTGGGCCTTCGCGAGCTAAGGGACGCCGGGGGCGTCAATGTGACCAACTGCGACGGCCTGACGGCCCTCCACCACGCCTGCATTGACGACAATGAGCCGCAGGTGAGGTGGCTGCTCTCTCGGGGGGCAAACATCAACTGCAAAGACAATGAAGGGTGGACGCCACTGCATGCGAGTGCCAGGTACGTCTGCACATCCAGAGTTACTTTTTTAACCCAAAACTAATGCCTGACTTTATCTAGCTGCGGTAACTCCAACATCGTCAGAATTCTCATCTCTCACCCTGACTGCGACATCTTTGCGCTGAACTGCGACAACGAGCTAGCCTGTGATGTTTGCGAGAACAAGGACTGCGAGATGCTGATTCGCGCTCGCATGAACGAGCTGATGGACGGCGAAGTCTCCGGCTCGGGGTCTTCGCTGTTCTCGGGCGGCGGCGACGACGACGAGTCGGCGTCGGAGAGTGAAACGCTGAAGGACTTTCGGCAGATTGAGCTGAAGACCATCGAGCGGGACATTGCCGCCTGGATAGAGGCGAATGAGCTGACGCCACTGGACATCAAGGCGGAGTTTGAGCGCACCCGGGACCCGCTGTCGGGGGCGACCATTCTGCACGTGTGCGCCGCCAAGGGCTACAATGAGGTGCTGGTGAAGCTGCTGACGGCCTTTGAGAGTCGCATCGAACTGGACTCGTTTCGCGACTGCGACGGCTACACCGCCCTCCACGCGGCCGCCTTCTGGAAGCAGCCGGAGACCTTTGAGACGCTGCTCAAGTTTGGCGCCAACCCCGAGCTGCTGACGGCAAAGACCAGCGAGAACATCATCGCCAGCTCGGTGCTGGAGCTCTGCAAGAACGACCCCAAGTTTGTGCAGATGATTGAGATTAACAAGGAAAAGGAGAAGATCGCCAAGGAGTCGGAGACGCAGCGGAAGATCTTCGCCAAGCGACAGAGGGAGATTCGCCGCTCCACGCAGGGCGTCAAGAAGGAGGACCTGGAGAAGGCGCTAAAGATTATGGAGATTTGTAAGTGCCAGCTGCAGCTGTTCATTAGAACTCTCTTTCTAACCTCAACTTTGTCATTTCCAATATCCCTTTTCCTGTAGCACAAAACTCCACCTCATCTGAACAAGACTTTAATAGTATTATGATGCAAGTAAATGCCACCAGTCAGGCGGCAAATGAGGCAAACACATCATTAACTACTGAAGCAGTCACCACCACCACCACCACCACCACCTCCAACGCCAGCAATGCGATCGCTGCGACAGCAACCACTGGTGGTACACCTGCCGCCGAAGCAGAGCGAGAGAGCTCATTGGGGAGCAGCACAGCTGAAACAGCCACCAGTGACAGCGGCAGCACCACCAGTACGTGGACGATAAAGCTGCCACCGAAGCTCAGTCTGAACAGAGCAGAAGGTCAGATTGAAATTGAACAGCAGCCATCGCCAGCAGTGACGATCAACAACGACGCAGCAGCACCACCACCCAGAATTGGCGGAAACGCTGAACAGCAGCACCTGAGGAAATCTAACAGCACCGAACAGCAGCAACCTTCAACACCCGACACACCACCCTCAGTGACGATGACCATCAGCTCGACGACGCCGGCGGAGTTTGCCAAGCGGCGGCGCATCAAGCGCCGGGCCACCGGAATCGAGGACTCGGAGAGTGGCCTGATCCTCTCGCCCGAGACGATGGCTGACTCGGTGAATCCATTTGAGTCGACAATGTCGAACAGCAATAGCAATAGCAACAGCAGTGGCACTTCTGCAGCAGCCACTGCCGCCGCCGCCACCGAATCCGTCGATGCTGCCTTTGATGTCATTCTAAGCGTACGTACTATGATTACCCGATGTTGGTGATACTGTGCACACACACACATATTCCCCTCTCTCTTCCTTTCCCTCTTCTTCCTTTTCGGCGTACACAACTGCCTACATATGGCATCGAGTCGTACACAACACACACACACACGACTCGCTTCCTCTTGCACCAGAGAACATCTCCACGCACTATCATGCGGTGTGGCAGTAGAAACAGTAGCATCGGTGCAGATGCGACGGCTGCTGCTGCTGCTGCTGTTGCTCTTGATGATATCACTACCATCGATGCATCTGCTGCTGCTTTTTTCTTTTCCTGGGCTCTTTGATTCTTCTCACTCGCTTCTCTCGCTTTCTTTCTTCAGTTTTTCTTTGCACTACTTTGAATGATTATCGCAATCGCCTGCCGTCAGCCTTCAGTTCCTCTCTCTTCTCCTTTCTGTTCTCGCTCACCCGTTCAATACTGCCAATATTTGACTAGTCGGTTGACTAGTCGGTTATTCGATACAATAGCACCGTTAGCTTAGAACTTATTCCTCTGCCTAGGTTCAGCCTGCCATCACCACCACCATCACCATCTCACTGCCGCTACCAGCAAAATAGGTTAGGTTAGTGTGACTTGCGCCAAAAATGTTGTTTTTGTTAGCCCAGACAGCAACAGATGAACAGGCAACACACACACACATTCAGACAGACACCAAGGCAGACACACTGATGGCAGGCAGGCAGGCAAACACTGATGGTGATGGTAACCGTATGGGCGAGCAGTTGCTGCTGCCGTGCAACCAGCGCAATGATGCTCACACATTGATATATCCTCACTGCTGCTGCTGCTTATTTTGGGATTTAATTTTTTTCCGATAAACTTAACTGCCGCTGCTGTCGTGGCTGATGAGAGAGTCAGTAAGTTTAGGTTTACGTAAATAGAATCCACACTGCCGCCGACGCCGCACTGTTCCTGCACGCGCTCTTTCTTTCTCTCTCTCTCACTTACACACACGCACACACTTACACGCCCTTTGAAAGAACTTGCATTTCACCAGCAGTTTCACCAGGAGAAACAACAGCCGCTTTTCAGACTTGTGTTGCAGAGGCAACAGTAGCAGCGGTGGTGGTTCTCAAAAACTCTCTTAACTTTGCTTTGGAAAAGTCGCACTCGACGAAGCTGCATTCGCTGATTTGGCGTCGCAGCAGTCAGTGCCTGAGAGCGCAATCTGCATACACCGTAATCTTTAAATACCCAAACACTCACGCACGCACGCACACACGCACACCTGCACGCCAAAGATGTCATTCGGGTCCTTGGGCTGGCGGTCGGGCTCGTCCTCCTCGGGGCACTCCTCTGCGAACCCTCGACTGGCCGGACTGAGCAAGCCGACCAGCAGCAGTAACCGCCTAACACTGGCCACCTCCACGCCAATGTCTCGCTCGCTGACCTCGCTGGGCGGCTCACTGGGCGGCTCCGCCGTCGACCAGTACCTCTCCTCGGCCGCCTCGAGCTGTCACTACGGCAGCACGCCCAGTCACCGGCGAAGTCCACACGTGCGCCGGTCGACGGCCCAGCCGACCACCTCCTCTGCTGCCAGTCGTCTCCGAGCCTCCTCTCAGACGAATCTCTCCTCCTACAGTCCGCAGACGTTTGTTGTAATGATGATGTGTGATGTGCTTCATTAGAGCTGTACAGTTGGCCAGATGACCACCTGTTTGAGTGTTGTTGACAAATCCGACTAACACAGTTTTCCCTTTTCTTCCCCTATACAGGCACCTTCCACGCAGTCGAGGACGTCGAGATTAGCATCAAGTCGACCAACAACAGCCAACAACAACACCTCTTCCTCTGCAGTATCCAACGCCTCCTCGACGACGTCGCTAAACTCTGGTCGGCACTACGACTCTGACTTTGACCGAGGGCAGTCTTCCTCGCGGGCTTCCTCCATTCACTCTGTTGACTCGGTGGAGAATGACTCGCTGCTGAAGAACTCTAGGGGACAATATAGCAATAGCAACAACAACAACAATGGCAGTCTGGAGACGGGCTACGGCAACAGCAGTGCAATAAACAGCAGCAAGAACAGTCGAAGTGGCTCAACGACGTCTCTGGCGTCGGACAGTGAACTGCGGCATGCTGCGACCACCGCCAACAGCACCACCGACTCCGGTGAGGTGGACTACAAGAAGCTGTGCAAGCAGTTGCTGCGCGAAAACGAAGTCCTCCGGCGGAGAATACGAGAGCTCGAGGAGGCGGAGAAGCGGCGTGAGCAGGAGGTGAGCAGGGAGAAGCGCGCACTGCAGCGGACAATCAGCGAACAGGAAGAGGAGCTCAAGTCGCTCGGTGACGTCAAGGCAGACAATGTCCGGCTCAAGGACGAAAACGGCGCTCTCATTCGCGTCATCTCCAAGCTGTCCAAGTGAAAGGGGATGCCTGGATGGCCATTTTCTTTCGGAACTGATGCTGTTATTTTTCGTTGGTGCTAAACACTCGGTGCTCTCTTACTTCTGTGCCGCACAGTTGTTGTTGTTTCATTGCGAATTCTAGTCTCTCTCTCTCTTCCCTATTTATATTCTTACTTGTTCTCTATTTCCCTCACTCTCCCGCTCTCTCCCGAACACCTACGCACGGCTATTTAGCAGTTGCAAAGAGGGAAGGAAGGAGTATTCATTGACACACACACGCCCTTATTATTCTCAGTTATCGTGCCTTGTGCATTTTTTAATTTATTCTCTTATACCAGTTTTGATGATCTGAAGATCTGCGCTCTTTTGTGATTTGTTTTCCATTTGGCTGCCAGCACACAGCCTTCTGTCTAATCTTACTGCTGTCTGGCTGTCCTGCACACACACCCACCCTCCCATATTTACCTTCTCTTCTGCCGTCTATCTGTTCTCTTCATTTTCTCTTTATATGATTACTTACTGCACACACAGACACAGCCCACTCACACATCTATCAGATCACACTGAAGTGCGAGACACAAAAGTCTAAGTTCAAACACACAAGAACGGATAAGATTTTCATAATATTCGGATGTGAAGGCCTATGATTCATAATAAAAAGAAATCAATTCAATGATCAATAGTAAATGGTTTTGCTAAGCTTACCATTGTCTCTTCCTTTGATCACCAGGTATCGCCCCGCACTTGAAAATGTGCAGTCAGCTGTGCAAAAACTGGAAGCAGTGTGCCGCGTGGATTGTGCACTAGTAAACACCACTTCTTGTTCTCAACTCGCTCTCCCTTTATTCCCTAGGTTTTATTTAAATTGCCTCTTCCTCTACTCAAAATGGCCTCATCAGAGACGATCTCAGCGGTGATTCAGGCGCACATTCCCAGCATCGACCAGCAGCTGACTGATTACCTAGTGGCGGTGCTCACCGCAGAGACATTCAACTCAAAAGACGAAGTAGAAGAGGCGGTTGGGGAGGTGCTCGCCTCCTGTGTCACCGGCGTTCTCGCCACCAACTCCAGCGAACAGGCGACAGTGGATGAGATCTGCCGAAAGCTGTACAATGTCCTGCGTGAAGATGAAGACGAGGAAGACAAGGAAGATGCTAATGGTGGCACGCCGGCGGTCAACGGCGAGCAGAAGCTTCTCCAGCAACCGGTCAACCTCGGCCTGATGGCGAACGACTTTGAGGTGAAGGAGGAGACGTGGAGGTCGATTTGGTCCACCGGCAAGGAGGTCGAGTCAAAGGTGGACACGAAGAAGCTCCAAAAGGCGGAGGATAAGCTGAAGCAGAAGGCGGAGAAGCGAGACAATGTACCGGCGTCGGACACTGCCGCTCCGGTGACTCTGATGGAGGCGACCGCGTCACAGGTCTTCTCCAAGAAGGTCGTCAAGCAGGAGGCGAGCGGCGTGAACAGGGCAAAGGACATCAAGGTGGAGAACTTTGACGTCTCCTTCGGCAGTCATGTCCTCCTGCAGGGAGCTGAGCTCAACCTAAGTAATTTTCTCATTTTTCCATTGTTTACCTTTCAACTACTAACTCACTCAATTGATGCTTTTGCTCAGGCTACGGTCTCCGGTACGGCCTCTGTGGGAGAAACGGTATAGGAAAGTCGACGTTGCTGAAAATGCTGAGTAATGGCTCTCTAGTGATACCCTCTCACATTACCATCCTTCACGTGGAGCAGGAGGTGGTGGGCAACGACACGACGGCGCTCAACTCGGTCCTCGAGTGTGACACTGCGCGGACGAAGCTGCTCGCCGAGGAGGCGACGCTGGCGGCGAAGACCAACCTGTCGATGGAGGAGTCGACCAGGCTGAACGCCGTCTACGCCGAGCTGATGGCCATGGAGGCGGACAAGGCGCCCGCTCGGGCCTCCATCATTCTCACCGGTCTCGGCTTCACGCCGGAGATGCAGGCCCGGGAGACGAAGACCTTCAGCGGTGGCTGGCGAATGCGCATCGCCCTGGCGAGAGCACTCTTCAGTCGTCCTGATCTGCTGCTGCTTGACGAGCCGACGAACATGTTGGACATGAAGGCCATCATTTGGCTTACCGGGTACCTTGTCAACCACTGGACGTCGACGCTGCTCGTCGTCTCGCACGACCGCTCCTTTCTCAGCGAAGTGCCCAACGCCATTCTGCACTTTCACGCGCGGAAGATTGAGACCTATCGCGGCAACTACGACAGCTTCATGGCCTCCATGAGCGAGAAGCTGCGCAATCAACAGCGAGAGTACGAGGCGCAGCAGATGCATCGGAAGCACACGCAGGAGTTTATCGACCGCTTTCGCTACAACAGCAAGAGGGCGTCGCTGGTAAGTTTGCGGGGAGAACTGATTTTCAACAGCAACAGTAGCTGAACTTTTGTTCTTTCTCTGTAGGTGCAAAGTCGAATCAAGCAGCTGGACAAGATGGAGGAGGTGGAGGCGGTGGAGTTTGAGCCGCCGGTGGTGCTGAAGTTTCCCAGCCCTGAGGCCCTTTCGCCGCCCATTCTCCAGCTGGACGGCGTCACCTTTGGCTACACGCCGGAGAGGGTCATCCTCAGGGGGGTCAATCTGAATGCGAACTTCCAGTCGCGCATCTGCATCGTCGGCGACAACGGAAGCGGCAAGACGACCCTGCTGAAGTTGCTCACCGGCGAGCTGGAGCCCAGTTCGGGCATTCGGCACACTCACCGCAATCTGGCCATTGGCTACTTCACCCAGCACCACGTCGACCAGCTGAGCATGAACCAGTCGCCGCTGCAGTTTATGGCCTCAAAGGACCCGGGCAAGAATGAGGAGCACTACCGGCGCTACCTGGGCGGCTTCGGCATCACCGGCGACCTCAGTCTCCAGTCACTGGCGACCCTGTCGGGTGGACAGAAGAGCAGAGTGGCCTTTGCGGCGATGACACTGACCAAGTGAGTGGTGGCTGCTTCTTCACAGAGGTTTCTTGATAACTTTTGTTTTAATTTTTTGTATTCCCGTTTAGTCCTCACGTGCTGATCCTCGACGAGCCCACTAATCACCTCGATATTGAAACGGTGGAAGGCCTGGCAAAGGCCCTCAACGAGTTCACCGGCGGCGTCATTCTGGTGACGCACGACCAGACGCTGATTCGCGGCGTCTGCACTGAGCTGTGGCACTGCTCCGGCGGATCGGTCACCTGTCTGAAGGGCGGCTTTGAGGAGTACAAGAAGATCATCGAAAAGGAGCTTAACGATATTGCAGGGTAGGCAGTGTGTGGTGATGGATAGTGCGCCATTATTGGAAACAAAAAATCTAGGAATCATTGTACCAATTGGGATTTGTGTTGAGTCGCAGACACACACACACACATCACTTCTATCTGAATGGTCTCAGTAAAGGAGAGTGGTGGTGATCACCGAATGACCACCACCACCACGACCACCACTGGAGCCAATCATCATCGTCTCATTTGAAGGGCTCCCCGAGCAAACACTGCCAGTGTTTATGAATGGGACAGTGCCACCATCAGCCACAGCACCTCCACTGAAGTGGATCGTCTGGTGGTGGTGGTGATGGTGCTGAGGATGGCACAGTGCTGGTGTCCGGACATGCGCACTCATTTGGGGCCAATAAGTTGAGAGTTGATCTGAACTGAGAGAGAGAGAGAGAGGAAGACATCTCCCCGCGCGCTCGATGCCGCTCTGCTGTCCGCAGTACTCCGCACTCACACCAGTCACACAGGCAGCACAACTCGTTGGGGTGATCGTCGCCACAGACACACATTACGCTATTACACATACACATACACTGGCTCACTGGCTCACTCAACTCGTCCGATGACTCGCCCGCACTAACGGTACTACAACCAACGCGTCGTCAACACAAGATAGTGAACACGCACCTGTCGCCTACGACGGCCACTACAACGGCCACCACCGCCACCACCACCACCACTAGCCTTCTGCGATGCCCTTCGGCCCGGTGAGAGGAACCAGCACCGAATAAACTCCTACGCCTCTTCTTTCTCTCTCTGACGCGCTCGCTCGCTCGCTCCCGCTGGCGCCGACCGCGGGCCAGCTCAAGCGAGCACGGGGCCTCCGTCGGAGTCTCTCTTACTCTCTCATAGTCTTTAGTGTGACGCCTCACCTACTTCTAGTGCTTCCACTGTTCCAGTGGAGTGAGCCGCTTCAGCATCCACTTCACGTCCTCTATATACCTTTTCCAGTGAGACTCCTATATAATACACACTCTCTTTCTCTCCTTTACTCACGGAAACTTTCGGATGGGCATCAGCTTCCACCGCCGTCACCCGAACCACCACAATCACCACCACCACCAAAAGCACCAACAGCAGCAGCACTCCTTTACTACTCACCAGACGTCTGCTGTCCCCAGTGTGGAGCACTGTGCTCAACAAAACGTGTGTGGGTGACGTAAAGGGAAGAGAAGAAGAGCCAGCAGAGAGAAAGAGTGAGAAGAAGCAGTCTGTGTGTGTATGTGTGTGTGTATCGGTATCGTGCTCCTCAACTGATGCTTCAAGCAGCAGAGTAAAGGCGAAAGTGAGAGAGAGAGAGGCTGAAAGAAGGAAAACGAAGTCCAGATGGAACAGCAGTTGCACCAGCAGTACCAGCACCAGCGCCAACAGCAGCAGCAGCAGTATTCGCAGCACTCGATGGTCACCATCGTTGCCTCTCATTCGCATTCTCCGTCTCTCTCACCGGGTTTTCTTTTTATTCTCCCTAAGCGGATTCACTTACCTCCCTCTTTGTCTTTTCTTCCTGCTGCACTCGTACACCTGCCAGATAATTGAAGATTACCGCTTTGACGTTTGTAGTGCGTCGTCGTCGTCGCCATCAGCTGTAGCAGCGCATCACGAGTCAGCATCACCTCCTCGTATTTAATTACCGTGTTTATTGTTTGTTTTCTTCTTATCGCATCTTCCACCGCAACGAAAGCAGAAACAACCACAGAAACGGCAACTCATTCTGGGTTAGTGCAATGGTAAGTGGAATTGCTCAAGCACACACTCAAGTGTCAGTTTTGATTAATGCACTGATTCTTGTTTACAGATATAACAAGGAGACGGCACCGACAACACAAACACACTCTTTCCCATCGCTTCCTCTCTCTTGCTAATGAGTGTCTTGCACGAGGAAGACCAGCATGAATAAAAAGCGAAAAGCTCCCGCTTCTACGAATGCGGAAAGTGGCAAAAGTAAGTCAAAGCTGTCTCCCTCAAAGGCGAAGCTTCCCTCAAAGGTGACCAAAGCAAAGAAGGCTGCAGCACCAGCGATCAAAGCCGCTGAAAGTAGCCAGTCAAAGGGCAGCGGTAAAAAGTCCACGCCGGCAAAACCAGTCAGCAGATCACCTCAAAGTATCAGTCCAGCTGCTGCAGTACCTTTGCAACCGGTGAAAAGTGCCGCCAAAAGCGCAATCACACCTGTGAAAAAATCCCCTTTAAAGAAAAAGAGTGCGTCACCAGCAAAAAAGAGCAGTGCAAGTGGAAATGACGCCGCAGTGTCCAGTAAAACTCCAGCAAAGATAGTTAAGAGCAAAAAGACGCCCACTTTCAAGGGTGGACAAAAGCGAGGCAGAAAGCCAAAGTCTCCTTCTGAAAAGTTACCAGCAGCCGAAGTAAAGACAGAAAAGACGTCGGAGGATGAACCAGCGGCACTGCCAGCTGCAACTCCAAAGCGAGGCAGACCTCGTCTTCGACCACTCGACTCGGATGCCTCAAGCTCGCTGCCCACTTTGCCAGCTACCACCAGCAAAAAGGGGACAAAGAAATCAGAGTCAAAAAAGGCTGTCGTAAAGAAAGAAGGACCTTTAAAGGTACAGCCTTCAGCTAGTGCCGTTTCTGGACCATCGACGCCGAGCACTTCAAAAGGTATCATGGCCACGTCCCCTTCAAAATCTGTACCTTCAAAAAAGGTTGTAAAGAGTAAAGCTTCTTCATCGAAAAAGGTACTAAAAGCGCCTGCAGCAAAGAAAGCAAAGCCATCACCAAAAGTGCTGCAGAAAAAGGCTGTGAAACCGGTAAAGGCGGAGACTCACTCACCGTCACCATCGCCCTCTCCTTCAGAGTCTTCTGTAGAATCATTTTCTAGTGAATCTTTCTCAGCTCCGTCTTCGGTTAACAGTCGAAGCACGACGAGCAGTAATGAGAGTGCTGATAAGAAAATGACTCCCAAAAAGAAGGTGGCAACGGTGAAAAAGGGAAAGAAGCTGCCACCGTCAAAAACTAAGCTTCTCAAAGCTTCGTCCAGCAAAAAGAGTCCAGCTGGAGAAAAGGCAAAGGTGACTTCTACATCTGATTCAAAGAGCTCGAGCAATTCAAAAAAGCAAAGTTCTGCTTCTCAAAAGAAAGACTCCGACTCATTGCAGACTTCAAAAGAGACAGCCCGAGGACGTCCAAAAACAGGCGGTAACAAAAAGAAGCTTAAAGGGGCGAAGAAGCCAAAGAAGAAGCCAATTTTGCCGAAGAGGGCAGCAAAGAAGCCTCGACAGGCGAGTCTCAATGCTTCGGCCATCAATCGACTGCTGACGGAGAGTATCAGTTCGGCGGCGGCGGCGGCGGCCGCAGCTGCTACGGCGGCGGTGGCAACAGCCACTGCTTCTACGACAACGCCTGTTCCTTCAACGTCAACGGCCACGCCTGCTGCAGTAGCATCTACTAGCAAAGTAGTCGAATCTAAGTCAGATAAGGAGAAGAAGGAACCCGAGAAAAAGAAAGTCGTAAAGTCGGAAAAGAAAAAGTCAGTGATAAAACGTGATCCTGATGAGCGACCATCATCGCCACAGCCATCTACGTCTTCCGCAAAAACTCCTACTCAAAAATCAGAGGAGAAGTCGGCTGGGAAGAAGACGGCAAAGAAGGCGACGCTTGCCTCAAAGCTGTCAAAACCTCCTGTGTCCACCGCTTCCTCAAGCAAAAAGAAGGCAAAGGAGGAGAAGGAAAAGGATGTGAAGAAGAAAGGTGGCAAAAAAGAGAAAAATGTGATTAAAAAGGATAAGAAGGGTAAGACGAAGAAGAAGGGGAAAAAGTCGATTAAGCGCAATCGAAACCTCCTGAACGCCTCGCTGGGCGACCGAACCGTGGAGATCATCGACACTCGTCGACACAAGCGAATGGCCAGTCTCAACGCCTCGGCCATGATGGCGGCTACATATCTACCGGAGACGAGACTCGTCGTACGCCGACCTGATGCAGAGTTGCAGGCAGTGAGAGTTGGCCCATCGTCACCGCCACCACATCCTCTTCAGTCGACTAGTTCGACCTCTTCTTCTTCGTCCACCAACTTTGATTACCGCACGTCGCACATCATCGAAACGATTGACAGCGTCGTCCGCCACTGGCCTTATCCACTTGACGGCGATGAGCACAATCACGGGTCGGCCCTGGATGGGGAGGCAACCACGGAGACCACGCAAACCACCCAAAAGACCACTGTGACGACGACGGTGAAGCGGGTGAAGCTGCGTGGCGGTGACACCGTCCTCGAGACCATCTCCACGGAGTACGCACAACAGCAGAACTTTCGCCAGCCAACGGCGGCAGAGGTGGTCATTGGTGGGCATCATCAGACGGGAGGTGTGGTCGCCCCTCATCACCATCAGCTACTGACCGCTCCGCCGGTGATGCCAGCTGTCGTGGCAGCGCCTTCAGCATCCTCTTCGGCATTCACACCCTGCTCAGCTACGAGCACTGCCTCATCCTTACATCACCAGCACCAGCACCGCCGCCACCACCATCAGCACATTGGAGGCAATGCCTCTTCTTATGTCGCATCTGGAGCATCAGCCACTGCAAATCACCCGAATCCACCAGCCAGTGTTCATCAGTCTTCGACTTCGATCTCAGCGGGAGCCGCCACCTCCTCCTCTTTGGGCAGCAACAATCACAGTCAGCATTCAAAATCGAGTGGAAAGCCGCCCTCCAAGCGAAGTGCCTCATCATCAGGCAGTAGCAGGAGCAGAAAGAGGCAACAGGTGGCTGAGAGCTCTGTCTCCGGAAACAACAACAGCTCCCAGTCTTCATCCATTCGCATGGAAGTGCAACGCATTCAGGTGGAGTCCTCCTCCTCTTCTTCCTCCTCTAACGCCCACAATGCACTGCACAACTCACTGCTGGCGGCGAACACTGCGACAATCTTTGCGGCGGCGGCTGCCAACAACGCAGCTGCCGCAGCGGCCAATGTCCATCATGCGAATCCTATCATTGCGAATTTTGCCCCGGGAGCGCTCTTTCCAAACCATCCCTACATCAGTCATCAGCTGAATCTTCAACAGCAACAACAACAACAGCAGCAACAGCAGCTTCTTCAGCAGCAGCAACAGGCGACAGCTCCATTCAACTTTTTCCTGCAGACGCCAAACACTGTGCAAGCCGCAGCGGCCGCAGCAGCAGCAGCCGCCTTTCCTTCGGTCACCACTGTCAATCCCTTCAATCCTCACCTTAACCTCATTAACCTAATTAACGGCGGCGCCCTGTTCTACCAAACGGCACTGGCGCAACAGCAGCAGAATGCGGCGGCTGCAAACGCCTTTGGTGGCCTTCAACAGCTTCTTCCAACGGCGGCGGCAACAGCACCACAGCTGATGCACTTTGGAAATGCCTCTGCTGCCCTTCAGCCCAATCAGGCAGCAGCCTCCAACTCGGCGACACTTTTTCCTTTTGGACTGATTAATCAGCAACAACAACAGCAGCAGTTGCTGCGCACCAATCAGATCGATCATCAGCTGCCCTTTCTTCGCCTTGCCCCCTACCAGCCGTCTGCCACCGTTTCCACTGTGCCCTCTGCCAGCATCACTTCAGTGATTGGTGGTGGTGGTGGCGGTCACCATCAGGGACTGCTTCACCAGCAGCAACAACAGCATCACCATCAGCTGGGCACGCCTGCCGGCATCATTCACCGCCCAGTGGCGTACCACGCGCAGACTGGCCAACTGTCGACGACGACCAACTCGCCGGCCATTCTCACCCACCACCAGCCACTGCAGAACGCCTCCATCTTTAGCGGAAACGCAGCGGCGCCGCTTTTTGGTCGCGTTCACCAGCTCCCCGCGCCAGCGACTGTCGGCGCTCATCAACAGCAGACATTTCAGCTGCCAGTGGGCACGGCCATTGTGGGTGGGAATGGCAGTGTGCTGCCTGCAGGGACGGTGAATCTGCCCACTGCAGCTGCTGCGACCACCTACTCTACAATTCCCCAGTCGGCCTTTCTAATGCAAGGTACCGGGGAGCAAATTGTACAGCAGCAGTCGCAGCAGCAGCAGCAGCCGACCAGCCACCACCTGTTGAATTTCTCAAACCAGCAAAGTATTCAGCCTCGAGCTTTGGCTGTCGCTGAGCAGCAGCTTTCCCAGCCGCCAACACAAAATGGACAACTGATGGCCACCGTAATACAGCGTCCTCAACTTTTAATTGGGCCTGAAGCAGCAGCAACAACAACAACAATAACCAGCTCAAATGGCACAAGCAAGCGAAAACAGCAAAAAAGCAGTCAGTCGAATGGCAAAAGCAAGAACAACAGTAGCTCAGCGAGGAGAAATGGACATCAGTTGATTTTGCCTGCTCCTCCAGCTTCGAATGCAAACGCAAACTCCACAACGGCAGCGGCTGCCGCCAGTCACATTCACCAGTTGGCCTCACTCACGCAAACCCTAGGTCCACAGAGAGGCGTTGCCTTGAATCCTTCATTGCAGCCGCAGCAGCAGCAACAGCAGCAACATCAACCTGATGGAAACTACAACAAACAGACAGGAAAGAAACCAAATAACAGCAGCAAAAAGGTTGTTCTTGCTTCTATAAGCTCTGCTGGCTCGCTGAAGAGAAAGCTGGCGCCGTTGATTGCGCCCAACTCCAGTGCGGGGCCAAAAAACGGCATTGTCAACGGGGTGACGACCACAACTGCTGCTCTGGTGTTGGTCAATGGCACTGCACACCCCAATCAGAAGACTAGCTCGGGCAGAGCAGAGAGGACTGGTAAGAGCACGGCAGCTTCGGCCGTTCTTTCACTGCCAAATGGTCTCGTGGCAACCGTGAAGCCAAGCAATGTCGCAACCACTCCACCACCATCAGCGGCGGCGGCAAAGAGACCTCGACTTGCTCGACCAGCATCGGCTCGTACGGCGGCGGCAGCGGTAGCAGCAACAGCAGCTCCTCTTTCCCTGCAGCCACACTCTAACGGCAGCAAAAAGCCGCCGCCAAAAGTGAGCATCATGTTGAAGAAGGTGAACAGTCGCAGCAACATTGCCGCCTCTCTCCGCCCACTCAATGGCAGCAACAGTCTGAATGGGGGCGGCAGAGGACGCAGTCGAACAAAGTCGCCCAGTCCAAACTCGGGGCGAAGGTCAAAGTCACCGTCGGTGGGTGGCGTCGGTCAGTCATCGGTGAGCGGTGGCGGCGGTGGTTCCTCTTCGCCAGCCAACTCTGAGAACTCCACCAACTCGACCTCCTCGGGGCAGACGCCGCCGAAGATGGTGTCGCCTGGTCGAGGGTACAGTAAGCGGAAGAACAATCAACAGCAGGCGCAGGGCAAGATTCAGCACGGATGGGTCTGGCAGGGAGAGCCGGTGGAGCGTCTAGTGTACCTCGATGTAAGTGCAGAGAATGATTGATTCCTCCCTATGATTTGCTAATTCTCAAATGTTCCTTTTTTTCAGAACGAAGATACTCCTCACAAGCGAAAGTGCTACCCGAGCATGAAGCACAAAGTGGAGGGAGAGACGATTGCCGTTCGCGACTGTGTGCTGCTGAAGAGCGGTCCAAACAGTGACGACATTCCCTACCTGGCCAAGATTACCGCACTCTGGGAGAAGGATGGTAAAGACCATTGGCTGATAACTGTGAGCTCTAATTCCCTTTGTTTTCCCACATTGCAGGCGACATGATGATGAGCCTTCTCTGGTACTACCGCCCCGAGTACGGCCCAACGTCCACCAACGGCAATGGAGGCGGTGCCGCCAGCAGCGGCGACGGCGTGACCGTGTCCACTACGGAGACGGAGAAGACAGCCACCGCAATGGCCTTCACCAACTGCGAGGTCTTTGCCTCGAAGCACCGAGACGTCAACTCGGTGGCCTGCATCGACGACAAGTGCCACGTTCTCACGTACAATGAGTTCTGCCGCTTCAAACGGGAAAGGGCCCGTCTTCTGGCCGGTCTGCCGCCCTCGGCGGTCGCCGCTGAGCGGCTGGTCGCGCCCTGGCAGCCCTCTTCGCTGCTGACCGCCGACGCCGAGGCGGAGAGCTCCTCGAACTCCTCCACGCTGGCGACCACCAGTCGTCCCCTTCCGCCCCTGACCGTCTCCCCGGAGCTGGTCTTTTTCTGTCGCAAGGCATACGACTTTCGCCAGAAACGCATTCTGAAGAACCCCATTCCCTTCTCCTACCGTAGTTCGGTCAATCTGAGCGAGTAAGTTTAGGGGAAGGGACGGTAATTTTGTGATTTAGTCGTCGTCAGGAGCTGACCCAGCTCGTCCTTTTTCACTACTACTTTTGATACTCATCATCCCTTCTCGAAGACTGACACATCACTTGCATCTGCGCTTACTTCCTTTCCTTTCCACACACACACATACCCAACCAATTCTCTGGGTCAAATCAACCCTTCCCTCCCCCAACCTATCACCCACCAACACTCTTTCACACTGCAAGCCTGAACGGATGATCTTTTTTTGTATTCTCTTGTTTCTGCAATTCTGCAACTTTTTATTTATTCCCCTTTTCGTTGTTCCTTCTTTTGTTGCCTTCATTTGCTATGTTCATTCTTTCTTTCACACAGACACACCGATTTAGTTTGTTGTTGATTCTTTCTCTCTCTCCCTTTTCTATCTCTTCTTTGTCATCGGCAGTAGGCAGGTCGCTCTATATTCCATTGCGCGGTATTATACCATAATATTCTCCAGGGTAATGGTGCAAACGACTCTCAACACTCGACTCCACTCGACACTTCTCTCCCCCTGATTCTCTTTCTCCTCTTGCCCATCCTACCTACTCCACCCCATCCCATCCCACTCCACCTCATCTCAGTCAGCTGTTCACAAATCATATTTCATATATTCTATATTTATTTATTAAGAAATTCTTTCTATCTTTCCCCTTCATTCATTCATTCATTGCCTCACAAATGACAATACTTCATGCTTATGTGGTTCACTCACTGCATCCCCATCATCATCATCATCTTCACCAAACACCCCAAAATCAAATAAAACAAAAGATATTTCTATTGATGTGGATTCGGTTGTTGATGACTCAGAGTAATTAATTTACTCTGTTTTCACCGTCGTGCACATCTGAAGAAAACCTGGCGTTATCTAATGTAAACAACGGATTCCGATCCGCGTTAGGCCAGTGATGTCAAAATAGATCTGTTCAAAATAGTCTTAACAAAGGCGGCTAGTGCTTTCTCTTTCTCTTGCCTCTCTCTCGCTTTTCACCAGCGGACATTGTTGTTGGATAACGACGGTTTGCGACGCTTATCAACAACAATCCTCCTCCTCCTCTTACTCTTCCACCTCCTCCTCCTTCATCTGTCATCTGTTCGCAACTCCAGTGTGCTGATCATGCCTCCGAAGCGACCCGCGAAGAGTGCCACTGCTGCCGCCGCTGCTGGCGGCAATGGCGAAAAAGCGACCAAGCGCAGAAAGAAGGCGCCAGCCAAGAAGGCCGCCGCCTCTTCTGACTCGGATTTTGACTCGGACATTGACAATGGCAACGGCCATGCTCCGGCTGAGGTGGTCGACGACACCGGCGACACTGCCGTGGATGAGGCCGTCGATGAGTCGCTGTACCCAAAGGAGCCTGCCGTCGTCGGCCGTCTGCTGATCTCCGGCGGCACCAACTGGGACTTGGTCGGCCGCAAGGAGCTGCCGAAATCGGCCAAGAACGCCCCTAATATGTGCACCGGAAAGAATCTCTGGGGACCTGCTGATTCCGGCTTTCGCGTCCGATTCGCCTGCTCTGGTCCCACTGCCTGTCACTCGATGATCGTCACCGAGGAGGGAAAGATTCTGATGTTTGGCCGAAATGACAACGGCCAACTCGGCTTAGGGGACACCATTCGTCGCGATGAGCCCACCGAAGTGACTGCTCTTAACGGCCACAAGATAGTCGGCGGAGCTGTTGGTCGTGGTCACACTTTGTTTCTCACTTCCAAGGTTAGTAGCCCTCTCTTTAAAGTTTTTATCTGCATAAACTAATGTTATATTCTCTAATAGGGACTAGTATTTGCTTGCGGCGACAACAAAATGGGCCAGCTGGGCATTGGTTCGCAGAGCCAATCGGCGCTCACACCTACTCGGGTTCTGCACAGAGGAAAGCCCATCGTGAAGGTGGCTTGTGGCGCCGAGTTCAGTATGATCGTCGACTGCGTTGGAAACCTCTACTCTTTTGGATTTCCGATGTATGGACAGCTTGGCCATAATACCGAAGCAAAGTACTTTGCCTCGGGCAACAAGCTGGCGTACCGATGCGAATACTCACCTAGAAAAATTATGTTCTACATTGAAAAGAGTAGAGATAATCACGTTATCCCGGTGGAAAACGTTCAAATTCAAGATGTTGCTTGCGGCATCAATCACACCGTGGCGGTTGACCAGAAAATGCGAGTCTTCAGCTGGGGATGGGGCGGCTATGGAAGACTGGGTATGTGAAAATCTTTTATCTCTATACCAAACATCAACTTTAACCACAAATCTTTTTCTGTCTCCAGGTCACACTGAAGCCCGTGATGAGTTCATTCCGCGACTCATAAAGACCTTCGACCAGGCGAACCGAGGAGTAAAGCAGGTCTGGTGCGGCGGCACCTTTTCCCTTGCTCTCGACCAGAACAATCTACTGTACTTTTGGGGACAGGCGAAGAGCAGCGGCGAGGCAACGATGTACCCCAAGAATGTGCAGGATCTAAACGGCTGGAACATTCGATCGGTAGGCTGCGCCAACAAGTCCATTGTCGTCGTCGCCGATGAGAGTGTCATCTCCTGGGGCCCAAGCCCAACCTACGGTAAAGTTTTTGCCCAGTTGTACCTTTGACGTTTCACTAATTTGTTTGATTTACTCATTTAGGTGAACTGGCGTACGGTGAGAACAAGGCCAAGAGCAGCACCATTCCACAGGAGGTGAAACCGCTGGAGGGCATTCACGTGCACAGTGTCTCCCTTGGTTACGGTAAGCATGTGCTCCTTAAAAGGCTTCTCTGTATATTGACATTTTTTATTGTTCACTTGCAGGTCACTCCCTCTTTATCGCTCGCGATGAGGGCGAAGAGGAGAAGAAGCTGATCAACGATCTCCCCAAATGGCTGTAAACGCTCATCCACTCACTCCCTCACACCTGCACAAGCACACACACATATTTACGAATGAATAGACTGGTCTACGCCCACTCACCACACGCAGAAATCCCAAGAATACCTCCCTTCTCTCTCCTTCATTGCATACACTTTACATTCTCATTCCATGCATTAGTATCTTCCTCCCTCCTTATAACTCTTTTTTTCTAATTTCTCAAAGCACACACAAATTCTTTTATTGTCATTTAGCTTCCGTGCTATCGTCACCACCACTACTAATGAATTGCTACCTACCTACCTAATCTCACCAATGTCACAAACCCAATTCTCAAACTCTAAATAAGAAAGCAGGACTATTTATTTTTTCTACTCCAATGGAATCAATGTATGAAAGATGACTGTAAAAGTATTAATATCGACAGATTTTAAAGTAATTAGCAGTAGTGGTTACAGCGGCGGAGAAATGAGTGAAAAAGTATGAGTGTGTAGCGCGGGGTTTACATGCTGACGGTGTCCTTGGTCAGCTGATCACCGGCCAGTTGGTCCTTGGTGCCGTTCTTCACCTGCTCGGATTTGGCGCCTCCTTTGGCAGAATCCTTTTTCTGTTGGGTAAGGGTGTGTTGGGTAGTAATGTTCTGTTGACCAGTCACTGTGTGTCACTCAGTTGCTTACCTCGCTTGTGTCGTGCTTGGCAAGTCGCTCAAACATGTTCTTGTACTTGATCTTCTCCGCCTCACGCTGCGCCTTCAGCTTGACGTTCACATTGGCCAGCTGACTCTTGGCGAGGCTGTTGTTGGGGTCAATCTCCAGCAGCTTGAGAAAGTCCAACTTGGCCGCCTCAAAGTCCTTCTGCCCGAAGTGCGCCTGACCACGGCGGAAGATGCCCTTCTCGTTCTTCGGGTCGATCTCCAGCGCCTTGTCGCAGTTCTTCTGCGCGTCAACGTGCTTCTCCGTCTTCAGGTAGCACATGGCCAGATTGAGGTAGCCGGCGAGCAGCGTCTCTCGGGCGCGATCCTTCAACTCGCCCTCAAACTCGTCCAGCAGACCGACAAACTGAATGACGCGCTTGTACTGCTTGATGGCCAGCTTGAACTTTGACTCCTACAGCACAGTGAGAATGAGCATGAGAGTGAGCTGAACTTTAACTGAACAATCCCAACTTACCTTAAAGTACTTTGTTCCCTTGGTCTTGACGAGGGTAGCCTGCTCCAGCCGTTCACTGTTGTCCATCTCAAAGACCTCCTTGACGTTTTCAAAGCTCTTTAGGGTGATCTCGTACTTCAGCTCCTCGTAGTCCTCTGGAATGCCGAATTCAGCCAGCTTGCTGCTGTCAGCTCCAAAAGCGTACTCGGGCAAGACGGTAATCTCACAGTGCTCGCCGCTCTTCATCTTTCGTAGAGCCATCTCAATGGCGGGCACAATGCCCGACTCGCTGCCCTCGCCCAGAGAAAAGGTCACACCGGAGTGCTGCTCAAAGACGCGCTCCTCGTGCTTTCCGACGTAGTCGATGCAGACGGTAGCGCCCTTGTTTGGCGTGTCCCAGCCGGTGCCGTCCTTGAGGATACGCCGGTAGACGCCGCCGTCCTTCTTCTTGGTAATGTCCTCCAGTTGCCAGTCAAAGAGCTCAATCTCAAAGAGAAGTGTCGAATTGGGCGGAATCTTTGGCGGCGAGCCGCGTTCGCCATAGGCCAGCGAGGAGTCAATCTTGAAGGTGGCCACCTCGCCGCGCTTCATCGTCTTTACGGCAATGTCCCAGCCGCTGATCACCTCCTTGGCGCCCAGCGTAAAGACAAACTGCTCATTTCGACTGCGAGAACTGTCAAACTCGGTTCCGTCCAGCAGCCAGCCGACGTAGTGCACGGCCACCTTGTCGCCGTTGCCCGGTGTTTGCCATCCTATAAAGGAAAGGGGAGTTGAAGAAGATAAAGTCCAGAGAAAAGTGGTGACTCACTTACCTAAGCCTCTAGTGGTGACCGTCTTGGTAATTTTTCCGTCTTTGTTTGGCGAAATGTCGACCTCGACGCCTTCCTTAACCGTTTTGTCGCGTATCTCATCATCCTTAAGTTCTTTCGTAATTTCATGCTGAACACGCTTTTGAAAGTTTTCCATGTCTGCTGGTGTTTGTCTTAAAGTGTTGTTAGATATGTTGTTGAGGATGATCACTACGAAGTAGCAATGACAGAGGCAGAAGTAAAACTGAACGTGTCACAAGAAACGAGCGGCAACGGTTGTTGTTGCTTGTTCTGGAAAGTTCTCACAACACTAACGGCTGTTTTGCAGACAGTACAGAGGGCGCATCAACTGGTGGTTGAATAACCAAAGTCAGATGTGTTCACTCAACTGCGATTTGAATCTGAAAAGATAAGATGCTTTTAGTTTGCCTCAAAAAACAAATTCTGAACGATCACAAAGCTTGTTCCAATCTTTAGCTACAAGTAAACAAAAGAACTGCGTATGCAGAGGTGTCAAAATAAAGACCGGTGAAGCTTAGCTTCAATTCGGACAACACACACTTACCGGCTAAAGCTGTCAGTTGGCCTGAAAGCTAAAATGGTGCAAAGATTAAGATTGTCGATAGTGTAGTGATATTTGCACAGGTAAACATGTACGAGTTTCAGATCACACCGGGTTCACGTCTCGTCGCTTATGAATTGCCCCGACAGTAGATTTCTATTGGCCGGCGAGAAGTGCTCCTCTTGTCCAGATTCTGTGTTGGATCACTTTTGTTATTCATTTCACAAGCCTCTCCCTCCTCTCGTGATGGCCACCACCGATAAGGTCGCAGAGCTCTACGAGCACTACAATCAACTGGACAATGCAAAGGAGGAAATAAGCAATGTAAGTGTTGGTCAGCTGATCATCTCAGAAGAAAAGGCTGTGAAATGTGAATTCTTATAAATTGTTTTTATTTACAGTATGAGGCATCTTATCTGGCAATTATCTCATCAGTTCGAGGTAGCGCTCACGAGAAGCAACTGAGCGCTCAGTTCATCTCCAAGTTTTTCGTTCACTTTCCGAATCACTACGATGCGGCCATTGATGCTCTTCTGGACCTCTGCGAGGACGATGACGCAAACGTGAGTGTTTTGTTCTAGCAAAAACTTATTCAATATTTTTACCAAATGTTTCAATTTTTAGATAAGACGTCGGGCTATTAAAGAACTGCCCAACATTTGTCGCGATCGAAAGGAGTTTGTCGGCAAGATCGCCGATGTTCTAGCGCAGCTTTTGCTCTCTGAAGATCAGATTGAGCTAACTATTGTCAACCAGGCGCTGACAACTCTTGCCAGCTTTGACATCAAAAGCTTTCTCCAGGCGTTGTTTGGACAGATCAACGAAGGTGAAGAAGAGACGCGAGAGCGAGTCGTCAAATTCTTGAAAGAGCGCGTACGAAATATAAACCCAGCTTTGTGGACCAAAGAAGTGGAGGAGTTTTTTCTCGAAGAGGCCAAAAAAGTCCTGAATGACGTTACAAAGGATGAGTTTGTCACACTCATGACGCTGTTGTCAGGCCTAAAAATCTCAAAGACATTAAACGGGCACAACGCTCTGCTGAGTATCATCAAGGAGCAGGCTGAGCTAGAGACCCCATTCAATGTAAGCATTCATTTGTTTAAAGTTCAATTTTCAGTGTTTTTTACTTTACAGCCAGAGGATAACGATTTTCTCGACAAGCTTCTCATGTGCATTCGTCATGGAATTCCATACTTTTCGGTAAGACTTGATCAACAACTTTAACTAAAATAAGCTAATGTTTTTCAATTTTAGCAATTTTCTCCGTCGACTGATTTCGTCATGTACATCTGCACTAAAGTGCTGCCAAAACTTGACTTGCTTAGCGCTCAGACAACAGGCATCGACTTGGAACTACTACAATGTCTGGCCGAAATTGCCCCCTTCATTTCTCCAAACACCGAAGGCAAAGATCTCGGAAGCTGCCAGGATGCAGTGTTTTCTCAACTTCTCAACTATGTTCCCAAACCGCCGGAAGACATTCAGACAGACCTTACATCTGAGAGCTCCAGCGAGCTTCCGAGCACTCAGTTTTCTCACGTCGAATGTCTGCTTTTCATCTTTCACCAACTTTGCAAGCTGAACCCTAATTATTTCGATTCCAAGGAAGATCTGTTGAAAGACCTGAAGCTGCGCTTACAATATCTTGCTAGAGGTTTGTTGTTTTAGAACTTTAAACTTACAAGTAAACTGACCTTTTTATTATTTTTTCAGGCGTTCAAAGCTACATTAACAAGTTGAGAAAGGTCATCTCTTCGTTGAAACCAGGCGAGGCTAAGAGTGCAGAGAACAAGATTACGGTGATCGCTTTGAAGGCGACTACCAACATCAACTCTCTGATTAAGGACTTTTTCAAGATTCCTCCTACTTACAAGACCACAATCTCGCTGTCCTTTAAGCAGCAGACTAAGGCAGCCGGTGTTCATCCACCACTTCCGGTTCCTGCTCTGACTGCTGCAACAGTTGCAGCTGCTGTCGCAGCCACCCCAGCTGAAAAAGAAAGTGGCGATAATGGACGATCAGCGCCGGCTGAAACTACCCGAAAGCGCCCCCTGATCACCGCCCCAGAAGGTTCGTCTTCAGAGCCTAAACGCGAGCGCTCCTCTGTCTACACTCCTCCAACGGGAAAGTTCAGCAATCGAGGCAACTCGTCTTCATCTTTTCGACCTTTCCCATCCCAAGGATCGGGTAGCTTTAGAGGAAATCGAAGCGGTGGCGGTGGTGGCGGCCGAGATGGTTTCTCCCGAGGAAGGGCCAACTTTGGAAATCGTCGTCGATACTCATCCCGATACTAGGCCCACCGCATCTGCATCCCGGACATTTTCAAACACATACATTTACATACCGAAGACTCAGCACATTTTCTCTTTAAATCAGTTCTTTTAGCTATTCCCTTTCTCGCTGTGCGTAGTGGTCGACTTTCACAAGTATACAGTACCATTTTATGATATAGCCATATTACATGTCACCATCAGTCTTAATATAAAAAATTATTGACAAGACTCGGTTAACTGATAAAAAAAATACATTAACAATATGCTCAGGTTACATTAAGAGCTGAAGAAGTGGCAAACCATTGATCACATCGAAACCCCGTAACCGAAGAGGAAAGACGACTGCGCTTGCTTGCCATTGCTGCTGCTGCTGCTGCTGCTACCCTTGCTCCTCCTCGTCGCTTTCAATGGTGATCAACCTGGAGCGAGAGAGCGGCTTGAGGTTGTCCATCTCGTGCGACTCGAACGAGTTGGTCACCTCCACCTTGGCCGCCTTTCGGGCATTTCTCATCACTAAGCTGTACTTGTCGCACTTGTAGTAGTAATGGTACAGAGCCGGCAGGACCATCATCAGCGCCAGGAGGATGCCCACGAGAAGGCCGTAGTCGTCAAAGGTGACCAGAAGATAGCCAGATGCTGGGGTAAAAGAAGAAGAGAGAAGTGTCAGAGTATTGGAGTAATAGTTGAAACAGAGTTGATCAGAGCTCACCTCTCGTCTGGACTGCCTGGTCCTCGATGAACTGCTGCAGAGTGAGCTCCTTCAGTGGACTGGCTCCATCGCCGCGCACCTGACGAGTGTACTCCCGCAGAAAGTTCTCCTCCTCGCCGGCGCTGTCAAAGAGGCGCAGGTTGTAGAGAGTGCTGTGTTGAATGCTGGCCATGACCGTGACCTTCAAAAATGGATGGATGTGGATGGATGGATGGATGGAGCGGGGAGGGAGAGAGATGGAAAAGGTGGGGACAAAGCGAAGGTAATCGAGCAGTCAGTCAGGCACTCTCTCTCGTTCTCTTTCACTTTCTCGCTTTTGTTGTCATCCTCTTTTGTAGCCCTTTCTCTTTTCATCTTTTCACTTCATCCATTCATCAACATTCATCGTCTTGACCGATACTGCCGCAGCTCGCAGTAGCTCACCACTCACAGACAAACTTAATGCACTTTTAATTGAACTTGCCTCATCAGCAAGTGCACCTGCTTGCTGACAAGCTCCTCGCTCGAGGCCATTTGATTTCTCCAATTTGGCTATCACCAACTCATCATCTCAGCAACAGCAGCGGCAGCAATGACATTTGTTCTTTTTGGTTGTTTACTGATCACATGAAAGTGACAGTATTCACAGCTGCTCTCACTCTCACTCTCGAATTACCTACTTTCTCTTTCTTTCTCTTTCTTTCTCTTTCTCTCTTTCGCCCACTGTGCCGCCTCGCAACCACAGTCACGGGAGCAGCATCGTCGCCCGTGCCTCTCCTATTTTGTTTGCGATTTGCGTGCAGACGCATTGGCGCCTTCTTTGGCAGTTGCCTGCTGCTCGCAATTCTGCTGATGACAGGGAGAATGCTACACAAACAAACGCACAAGTGCACACTGCTGCACTGGCCACCACAGCCACTCGGCTATCATCATTCACAGCTGAAGCGGGAGATGGTAGATGGAAGATACTACTCTAAACTGTCGTCTTCCTTATACTCCTGCTCTTCGGTAGTTAAAGTGCTGATAACTGGGAAAAAAGTATTGACGATTTAAAAGAGTTATGCTCCCCTTGCTTATCTGTGAGTGCGTCGCTCCTGAGCTCCTGTGCTGCTCAGGTAAAACCGAAGCAGAACAACTTTTCACTACAGCCTGGCCAAACTAGCCTCCACCACTCAACCAATCAACTGCTCAACTGCTGAACAAAAGAAAATACAGGAGGAAAAGACAACAGAAAAAATCCCCGTCACATGAACAAAAGCGACGGCGGCGGCGAGGACAACACTGGAGGAGAACACTTGAGTAGACATCTTCATTTTACAGTGACTGTACGACTGTGAGGGGACGGGGAAGGGGCAAATCTTCTGCAGGCTTCACTACAGACATTGCACTTTTCCTGCACTTTCTTTCTGATCTCAGTGAAACCTGTTCTTTTCTATTAGCCAGTGAACATCGGCACTTTCGATTGTAGCCAACAGTGGCCAACTGCAGCAGGAGCAGCAGCAGCGGAGCTCAATTAAGTACCTCAACCTTTACCACCACCACCACCACCACCACCACCACCACCATCGCCACTGCTGACCAGTCGCCAATACACCTCTTCGTCTTTTTCTCTCTTAGTGACTCACTACCGTCTGACGTCAGACCTCGCTACTGTCATTAGCTTTTTTTAAATTGCACTGGTGATCACTACTCTGATACAGCTTGGTCGCAAAAGTGTACGGTTCAAAACGAGTGGGCAGAGAGAGGAAGAGAGAAGCACAAGTGACTAAATGCCGCTGCCGACGATATCAATCAGTGCCTTCTGAGAAGTAGTGGTGCACTGGCGCGAGCGTCTTTGGCATTTTGATTTCGAAGCAATCAGCGACACTTTTTGAATCTCCGCTTCTTTTTCTTATCACAAAAAGAATGAGTACCAAAGTATCGGCTAATATTGAAGAGCCGAGGTTGCTGTCTGATGATACAGCAGCAGCCGCATCCACAACAAGTGATCAGGGTGCTCTGCACCTGTACTGGAAGAACCTCAACTGCCAGACGCCGGCAAAGAAAGTGCTGGTGAACAATCTCAATGGCCACCTGCAGAGTGGCCGTCTGACGGCAGTGCTCGGTCCCAGTGGCAGCGGGTTAGTAGACAGACTTTGGGTGTCCTTTTCTTAAATCACAACTTTTTTCAACAACAAAAATAGAAAGACGACTCTTTTTGAGTGCTTGGCAAAACGCAAAGTGAGCGGCGTCACTGGGCAGTTTTGGGCCTCCAGTTCGACGAGGTAAGCACGGAGAAACTGTGCTGTACTCACTTTAGCGGTATTTTAAAACAAACATTTTTAAACATTTTCTTAGCGACATAAAAGACGTGCGCATCATATACAATCCCCAGCATGACTGCCTTTTTAGCGTCCTTTCGCCGCGGGAAAGCATGCTCTACGCCTGTCAGCTGCAGAAGTACACCGGTCAGGAGGAAATTGACCTCCTTCAGCAGGAGTTTGTCTTTGCCTCCAGTGATGGCGAGGCGGAAACCGGACCAGCAGGAGGAGAAGGTGAAGGCCCTTCCACCTCAAGGAGTGGACATCAACGGGGGAAAGCAGTGGCTAGGACGGCTGAAGAGGGAAAGGAAGCGGAGAACAGGGTGAACGATTTGATTGATCTTCTGGGTAAAGTTGTCCTGATTATGCTTCTGTTCTGTAACTTATTGTTTTTGCCTTTTGCTAGGTCTTACCTCTTGCGCCGACGTGCGTGTCGCCCACTGCAGCGGTGGTCAGAAGAAACGCCTTTCAATCGCACTGGAGTTGATCTTCTCACCGAATGTTCTTCTGTTGGACGAGCCCACAACGTAAGTTTGCTTCTCTATGTTATTCATTCGTTAATCTTTAATCAAATCTTCCTCATCTTTAGCGGTCTCGACTCGGTATCATCACTACAGATGGTACAGCTACTGAAGTCACTCGTCCGCAGCCACCCTGTCATCATCTGTGCCTCCATTCACCAGCCCTCAGCAAAGCTGTTCAGCTACTTTGACCATCTATACGTCATCAGCTCACAGGGCACCTGCATCTACCACGGACCACGAGAAGAGTTGCTGCCCTTTCTCCAGGGCTACAATCTCAACTGCCCAATCTTTCACAACATTGCCGACTTTGCACTCGAGGTGGCCAGCTGCTTGCACGGGGAAGAGGTATAAAAAAGAGTTTTAGTTTTAAAGAAAATTTTGACTTTCTTTATCTTCTTGCCACTAGGTTGTGCACCAGCTAGCCGCAGTGGAGATGAACCGAGAGGTGGTCGACCCGAATAGGTACCGTGTTCACATCAACATCGATCGGACACTCTCAAAGAAGATGGCTTTTGATCAGCTAAACTCATCTTTGGCACTCTTTAAACGCTCTTCCATCATTGCCCTTCGTGAGCCCTTCAACTACGGTCTCCGGGGTCTTGGACTGCTGATGATCATGGCCGTCCGCCTCATTCTGCGCAATCGAGCGCTGACCATCATCGACGATGAGTGCTTCAACTCGACCAAGTTTGCAAAGAAGATGCTAGAGGTGGGCAGCAACTCTGACAGCTATCGCATCACCTCCTTTCTCAGCCGAGACATTATCCTTCTGATCACCTCGATCATGTTTACCGTAATCATCAGCCTAATACCCTCGTTGATGCTCTTTCCGCTGGAGCTATCCGTTTTTATAAAAGTCAGTTCTTTTAATTTCGTTCTTTAAATGATTTAAAAACCTTTTTTTCTAATCAACAGGAGCACTCCAATCGTTGGTACACTCGCTGGTCGTACTACGTAGCCAAGTCGGTGGCGGACATTCCGCCGACACTCATTTTCCCCCTGATTTACGCCGTCTTCACCTACTTTCTGATTGAGGCACCGCCCGGGTGGTGGCGGTTCGTCGCTTACATCGCCGTCATCGTGGCCACATCATTGCTGGCGCACTCTTTCGCCATGGTCATTAGCGTCTTCTTCATCAACAACACCATTGCAGCGTTGATAGTGGGCGCCATGCTCTTTGTGCCCTTCTTCATTTTCAGCGGTTTCATCATACCAATCAACAAGCTGCCCGTCTACGTGCGTCCCTTCACCTACATCTCCATCTACAAACTGGCCATCGAGTCCATTCTCATTATCTTCTACGGTTTTGACCGTTGCGGCAGCTCTAACAATGCGCTCAAAGTTGCTGATTTCACCGAGTACCTGGGCGGTGGACTGCTGAACATTAGCAACTGCATCACTGAGTCCACCTCCCTGCCCAGCATCCACTTTCTCATCGACAGCTACAATGTGGAAATCTCAAAGATCAACCAGTCGATCATCCTCAGTCGTTTTGAGTTGCGAGACGTTGATCTGTTCATCAACTTTGGTCTCATTGTCGGCTACACTCTCGTCCTTCGGCTGCTCGCCTACTTTGCTCTAAAGTGGAAAAGTATTGCCAAGTAGAGTTTACAAGAACTCACCAAACAACAAGGGAACACGATTTCTTGAGTTTGCTCACCTAATTTATTTTTTTGCAAATTTTTATTGGCATTGTTTTTGTGGGTTTGCTTACATTTTTTATTCTTGCTTTCAGGTGCCTTACTTCTGAAAACAGATACTTTTTTGTGTAGCTTTTTAGATGTTTACATTTTCATACTTATTTTCCATAAAAAAAATATTTTAAATTCTCTTTAAGGGTTTTTCTTTAGGCAAACTTTGATGTTCAGATGTAATATTAAATAAAACAGGGGGAAGTCTGGCAAGCCAGGACTCCAGCGAGCTTTTTTAGCGTGCACTAGCGGCGGCGCACTACTTCACAGCTTCTGTCCTCGGCTGTAAACAAATAAACAAACAAATACTAAAAAATATTTATTCAAAAATGTAAAAGTTGAAAACTGAAAAGTAATATTAATAAACGACAATAAACAAAGCAAAAACAAAACAATAACTTTTAGCTACAAACGTGGGCCGACGAGGAAACGAAACCAAGAAACTTGTCGTTTTGGGTTTCCTCGTTTTCCAATGCGAGCTACCCTTATTCTTGATCCTCTTACCAACGAGCAGAGGAATCAAGAAACGGCCGACAATCTAGCTCGCATCAAAACCAAGCTAGCTGAATATTGGCGCACAGTGAGGGCTGCGGCGCCCATTGCAGACACTTTCGACGATTACCTTCGAGAGCTGCAAATGACTGATGAGCAGTACATCATGGCCATCCGTCAGTCTCTGGACAAGAACCGATCCAAAATATTTCTTCGGCGATTACCTGCTGAAGTAAACATCAACAACTACAACCTTTGCCTCCTTGGCCTGCACAGGGCAAACATAGACATTCAGTTTGTCCTTGATCCATTTGCCTGTGTGAAATACATTCTCTCATACATCAACAAGGCCAACAGGGCATGTCCAAGCTGCTGAGAAAAACAATAGCTAAAATCAACGCACACGGCAACATCACCATTCGCGAAAAGTTGAAGATCATTGCCAAGAAGTTTCTGAACTCTTAAGAAATTTCAGCTCAAGAAAGAGTCTTCTTCTTGCGTGCATTAGAAGTGTCAAAAACTAGCCAAAATAAATGGTAAGTGAGTAAATGGGCGCAAAACTGTTCTTTCTTACTAACTTTTTTCTTCTCAGGTCCTATTTATCAACAAGTCGCCTCCTGAAGGGCGTATGGTGCGCCCAGAAAGGGAGCTACGAACCGGTTCCGCCGGTGATGAAGAGGTGGAATAGCGCTCCTGTCTTGATGCGGCTCATGACGTTCAGCAAAATCTTCCTCTGCTGTCGGTTTAGTTGAGCGATCCAGGCGAAAAAAACCCGAGTTTCCCAGATTGTGGGCATCTGGTACTGTTCATGACAAGGCGGTGGCTCAAGATTAGGCGCCTGTGGAGCTCTCTCTCCTTGTAGTCAAATTTGCTGAGAAACATCCTCGTGCTCAATCTCCTCGGGAGGGTCAAGGTAATCAAAACCCTCGGTTACCGGTTGTTTTAGTAGCGGAACCTCCTCTTCTAGTCTTTGTCTTGCCTCCTCCGTTCAAAATTCGGCGTCCAATTGCTCTTAGTTGTCGCCAGGAAAAAACTGGTTAAAGACATTGAAAAAGTTAGTAAGAAAGAAAAGCTTTGCGGCCATTTACTCACTTACCACTTATCTCAGCTGGTTTTTGACACTTCTAATGCAAGAAAGTAGAAAACTGTCTTTTTGGCTGAGATTTCTAAAAAGTTCAAGAACTTCTTGGCAATGACCTTCAGTTATTTGCAAATAGTAATGTTCCCTGGGTTGTTGATTTCAGCAATTGTTTCTCGCAGAAGTTTAGACATGTTTCTGTTGGCTTTGTTGATGTAAGAAAGAATGTACTTGATACAAGCTAATAGATCAAGCATAAACTGAATGTTCATGTTTGCCCTGTGCAGGTGAAAAAGGCGTATATTGTAGTTGTTGATGTTTATTTTGCTGGGAGATTGCCGAAGAAATATTTTGGATCGGTTTTTGTTCAAAGAATGACGGATGACCATGATGTACTGCTCATTGGTCATTTGCAGCTCGCGAAGATAGTCGTCGAAAGTGTCTGCAATAGGCGCCGCAGCCCTCACTGTGCGCCAGTACTCAGCAAGCATTGCCTTGATGCGAGATAGGTGGTCGGCCTGCTTTTGATTCCTCTGCTCATTGATAAAAAGATCGAGAATACGGGTAGCTCGCATTAGAAAACGGGGAAATCTAAAACGGCAAGTTTCTTAGTTCTGGTTCCTTTTCGTTGCCAGCGTCTGCAGTTGAAAATGTTTTCAGTGCTTCTAAAATCGGAGAAGCTCTTTAGGCCCTGCAGTGCTCGGGCAGGTCATGTACTCGTCAATGAAAACGACACAAACGGCCTCAGTCTCTGGGTCGTCAGGCTAACTGACCGGCGGGTCCGGTGGTTCATAAAGTGCCGTTTGCTTAATCGTCTAGAGCGTAGTGTGAACGTGGGGAGAACCGCAATGCTGAAACTCGGCTGATCTGCCATTTCGCACAAGTAAAAAAAGTTGTTGAAAAACAGTGCGCTCAGCGTGAAGAGCAGAGATGAAATGAGTTTCAATGCGACAAGTGGCATCGAGCAGATGCACAGACCGAAAAAGAAGGAAAGTCATACACTGGTGAAGCAGCAGACTGTCTGGCATACCAGATCACTGCAGTGGTGATCACTGCCTAAATAAGTAATGCGCACACAGCCAAGCATAGCATTAGCAACAGCGCGGACAGTGCGAATAGCAGAGATGAAATGAGCTTCAATGCAGAAAGTGGTACTAAGCAGATGCACTAACTGAATAAGAAGGAGAGTGATTCACTACCGAAGAGTCAGGCACACCAGATCACCGCAGTGATGATCACTGCTTGAATAAACAATTCGCACACAACCGGACACAGCAATAGCAAAAGAAAGAAGAGACAGCAAAACAGTGCGACTGAACACTAATTACTGGAAGCAATTAGGCAACCACTGTTTGGCCACCCATCATGAGGTGCGAGGAATGTTTTAGCGGCTGTAACTTACAGCCTGACTAACATCTATTCTTTAGTAAGCAATCATTTTATCATTTGGTCAATTAACTTTACTTTATATATATAAATCAGTAATTTTTTATTAATGTTGTCCTTGTGCGAATTTAATTGTAAGAATAAAAAATCGTGCCATTAATAAAACTAACTTTAAAAAGAAAAGAAAATTATACCATCTGGTCATAAACTTGTTTGTACAATTACCTTAAAAGATGTATTTTGGTCAATAGTCCCAACTGCCCCAATTCTTATCCCTACTGTTCTTGTTTTACATGATGCAGTTTCCAAAACGTTAATTAACTATTTATCAACTGTGTTAACTAAAAGTTTATACAGCAAAATTATTGACTTACTTTAAAACAGTCTTTTAAAGGGAGGTTTTGAAAAAATGCTAAATTGTTAAAGTAAATTTGGCTATGCAACTTCAAAGAATTTCTATGTATTATTCCGGCAGTTAAACTCATTGTATTGAAAGATGTGAACATAATTATCACAACAAATGACGCTATAAAAATTAAAGTCCAGTTGAGAGGCACAAATAACATGAGATAAAACGATGTAAGAATGGTTGGAAAATAAAATAGGCAATAGAAGCCATATTTTGAAGACCAAAATGTGTTTATTTCACTGATAGAGTTATAAATGGAGCGATATTGATAGGAAATCCGTTCAATTACTTGCAATTTACAAGTTTTAGATGAAATTTTATCTTTTTTTGTCCATGCAAAGTTATATGTCAATTTATTTTTAATAGTTTCAATTAGTGACTCAGTTTGCATGACTATAAAAAGGCACAAAAGAAAGAAGATGAGCACTAGAGACTGACAAATGGCCACATCGATGTAGAACCAAGTGACGCAAAATATTGAGCTGAAAATTGTAGCTGTGAAAGGATACTGCCATTGAGGATGCAAGTACACCTCAACTAAAGTTAAAACAATAGCCAGTAAACAAACTACTGAGTTTCCCTTGATTGCTTGTACTGTTATAAAGTTTGCAAGCCGAAATATTTTAACATACTTGTTAAATAATCTTTTTGAAATATGCCTAATTTGAGGGTACATTTGAGTGGTTTTGCGGTACGATGTTGAACTGAGCATGGCATCAATGAGAAGAAACAATCGAAACCATTTTAGCATTTTTAGATTTTTTGCGTATTTTTGGAAATCCATACTTTGTATAAGCAAAAAACAAAGAATTGAATTTGTCAAACAAGCAATGTAGCCGTAAAAAGTAAAGGTAGACATCAGTTGTAGAATATCCATAAAATAATATGGAAATCTAGGTTTGACAACTTTAAAATTCTCTATAACTTCATCGTAGTGATTGAAAAGAAGCATGTACACAGAAAATCGAAATATATGGACACTGAACCAAAGTTTGCTTAGCACAATTCGATACCGTTTAACTTCGATTGGATTGATATAACTATTTGAGTTGCGAGACGACCAGGCTAAAATTTGCTGGTGATCAAGATACCATGTACTTGATGTTAAAGTATTCAACAAGGGCCATAAGCTTGCAGGAGAATAAATTTTGTTAATGAAAATTGTTTTAAAAATAGTTTTTAAACTAAACATATTGGTGTCGTGCAACTTTGCAGTTCTGAATACTAACACGGCACTAGTGTTTTGAGTTTCAATAATTTGAAAAACGGAAATATAGTTAGGTAAGTATTGTTTGCACGTTTCAATGTTCAATATTGTGCAATAAAAAATTTATTTTTTAATTTCCAAGTACACACAGACAAAAACATTTTGATTAATGAAATTTCAGTTGAAATTAATAGAAAAAGTAAATCAACTTGTTAAATAATATAAAACAATTAGTTATTGTAAAAAATTTGATTAACTTTAATTGGTTTATACTTTTTAGTAAATTTTAGATTCTTAATATTATATTACCGTTTAATTATTTATGATTTCAAAGAAAATCTTTTATTTAAAAATCCTTTAAAAATTGAATGTCATGTTTGATTTGCAAAATTTTTTGTATTAAGATCATTTATTTTGAATTCGGTTTGCTAATTTGTCAAATAGAAGGTAGAAACGTAAAACTAAAATAGCAAACTAAAATTTAAAAAATTAGTGAAACTTTTGAAATAAAAATAAAACACTTTTACTTTAAATGCTGAAAATGGCATTAAAATAAAGAGAGCGCCATTCTGAATTCCAATTGGTGCATATTTTGAGCTCATCAACTCAATAGCTGTGCATAACTGAAAAATGGACACAAATTGCAAGTTACAATAAACAAAAAAAGTTAATTACCTTGATTTTTACAGATAGCTTAATTTGAAACTTTAAATTTTGAAAAGTGTTTAAACTAGCATTTTGTCTTAGCGTTAATTGAATGAAATTCCGATGAAACAGTTTGGCAGCAAAAGAGATTAGGATGCGGTAGTTTATGACAAACATTTTGTTTACTCTTGCTGAGTACGTGTACAATGTTATGTATACCAAGTAAAAATTAATACACAATCCAACGCAAACAACGTAAGGAATTGGCAAAAGTTTAGCGTTCAAAACGAGATAAGTTAGTGCCAGCAACTCTGGTGTGCCAAAACCCGTGCTGTAGAGGAAAAATCGACTCCAATAGCCAGCATTGAATCGCTCTAAATGAAGATTAAAAATGAGAAACTTTTTTGCAAACATCAAAATATTATTTTCAATGGTGTGGATATTGAATGGCCACCGTTTCAAATGCGTTGATAAATTTTCAGAAATGTCCTTTTTCAATTGTCTGGCTAACAACTGAAGGTATCGGCATAGAAATAAAAAAAGCATAATGAGATATAATTGAATTCGAAAAGCTAAAGTAAACCACGAGTGAAAGATTATAAGACCGGTTAAAATGTAAGGATAGAAAAACGTTTGGCTGTGATGACGAAGGATAATATCGAGAGAGTTCAGAGATGCAAGGACGTCGTAGAAAAAGATGGAAACAATCAAAATTGAGTAAGCGACCACAGCAACAATACGAAAGTTTTTCAATTCTATTCCTTGTAAAGGTAAACAAAGGTGTGATTTACCGATCATTGTTTTGCTATGATTATCTAAATGAATGAAAATGTATATCCACCAAGCTTTGGGGTTTAACGGCTGCTTGATTGTTCCATAGAGTGCAAACATTGTCCTCATTATAATGAACGAACTCATAGAGGAGGCAACGTTTAGGTACATTGGAAAGGGAGCAAAGTAACGAAAAGTGTCCAAATAGTGATCTGTGATGGGAATGTTTTCAACTGTCACAATTATGTAGATAAAATATCGAAAACCATTAAAAACCATGTAGGCGAGAATGAACCAAAAGCGTAAAGTTACGAAATTTTTATTTTTGTTTATCTGATTGACATTTTCAGACTTTAATGGAAGTCGATGAGTATCAGAGTAGTAAAGCTGGGTCGCTTGATCTGTTTCAAGTTTATTTTCATCAAGTTGCTGCCCATATGACCAAATATCAAGACCAAAAAATTTGCATGGTTTTAACATTGTAAAGCCGAGATGTGTTCCCAGAGAATTGCAAAAATAGTTGCGAATAAATCTAGGAACAAACATTTTGAATACTAATTTAACTGCAGTTTACAGAATCAGCTGTGCAAAAATTTTTTTTGTAAAACTATAAATTTTTAAATAAAACAAATACTAAAAATTAAAAAACGATCTGTTTTGAACAAATCAATAAATGATTTTAAATAAAAAAATATATAAATCTTGTTAAAGTACCAAAATTGGAAATTTTTTAACTTGCTTTAAATTTTAGTTTTGCGTCGTTTTTAAACAAAAAATGATAATTTAAACAGATAAGCGTAAAATTGATTAGCTTTTTTCTTGTGAAATAAAAAAACTAAAGTTAAAAGTTCAAGTTAAACAACAAATATTTAATTGTTCAGAAAACTAACTAAAATAAAAATTCAAAATAATTATCTTGTTTTCAAATCTTTTTATTGTTCTTAATTACAATTATTCATTTTTATTAATTGTTTTTAAAGTTTAAACTATTAATAATTTTTTTGTTTTTTAATAAATTTTAAAATTTAACTTCCTTAAAAAATTTCTTCGAAAAGAGTGACAACAAATTGTCCCCAAAATTTCCACATATTCAAAAATTGTTGAGTAGCACATTGTTGGAAAGGTTTTATTGTCCTGATTACTAATATGTAAATATCTAAATGGAGCCCAGAGCGGTTCCCGAGAAAACCGGGTCCAAAGTTGACCAAAATATGCTGTTTAGCGACAGCACTGCAGCTTCATTCCGTTAGATGGCGAAAGCAGCAGCAAGTGAAGCACAGCCAAAGGTACAGTTTGGACCCGGTTTTCTCGGGAACCGTTTGGGGCTCCATTTAGAAATTTACATATTAGTAATTAGGGTAATTTTACCTTTCTAATGATGTGCTACTCTACAATTTTTGAGTATGTGAAAATTTTGGGGATATTGCTTATGTGAATTTGTTGTCACTCTTTCAGTTGAAGGTAAACACATGCTGCTTAAAATTTCAAAAAGTTAAAAAAAAATTTAGAATTAAAAATTTTAAAAATGGCATAAAATGGCTTGAGCAAAACAAGGCGACTGCATACAAACAGTTTTGTTGATATCTGAGTTGGCGAATATTTTCAAAAGTCTTTGCAATGATGTCAGCTTTCCAAATGATTGCTATTTTTGTGGTAGTTTACTTTTTCGTCCAGCCTAGTGCCGGCAATGAAAGTTTGGAGAGTGGAAACGTTAGTGCTTCAAACGATGACCACCACGACGTATACTTTGACCATTATGCTGAGCTCAAAGGAGAACCAGTTGCAAAAGCAGGCACCACTAGTTCTCCCGTTCCCAACGGCAGCGGAGGCGGCAAAGATGACGATACCCACGGCAGCTGCTTCCTCAGTTTGAACTCCACCGGACAGGTGCACCAGAAGTGCATCGACAAGCTCAAGTTGGCTGACAGCACCCTCAAAAACATCAACATAGACCTGGACCCTGAGCAGGTGAAGCTGAATGACATTGGCATGTACTGCAGCATCTGGGTCAAGATGGCCGTCTGTGTGGTGAACACTACCTGTGCCCAGTGTGCGGACGAGGGCGCTTTGGTGGAGCACTTCATCAAGGAGGAGACACGCAAGCTGTACGAACGCAAGTGCCGCAACACCTCGGTCACCTTTGCCCCGCTGAACCGGGTCCTCTGCGATGTGACCGTCTCCACAAAGACCGGGTTGATCATCGCCGTCGTCGTGTTGAGCCTCCTTCTGCTCGTCAACTGCACCTTCATCTGTCTGCTCGCCTCACGGCTCAACAAGAAACAGACTGCTGATAAGCAGGAGAAGGAAAAGGAATCGCAGGCGAGCGTGGCACAAGCGGTCGCCTCGAGCAAGGCCAACAAGTCCAGCCACTCAAAGCAAAATCCTGGCAAGTTGCAGAAGCAAAGCAAAGTAGGCAAGTAGGCCAGGTAAAAGGTCATTTAGCCGTACACCAGCAAACATTTTTGCTTTTTACTGCATTGTACAGCATTAATACATTAATGTTTTCATTATTTGCATGTTTGCATTGCATAACAACTTTATACAGGTGAAAGTATTAAAATAGTCACATAATTTTTATTTTTTAATAAACTGCATTTGATATATAAAGTCGTGACTCTACATAATGGTACAAAAGAGTAAATGTGAAGTAAAATCAGATTGAAGTGGATACAGGTTTTCAATTGTAAACAGTTGAGATGAAATTAGTAAAAGTGTGTGTAAATAGAATGATGGAATTTCAATGAGAGTCTTGAAGGTGCAAACTTAGCAAAAGGTATACTGAGGACATGTAGGTTTGGTGTGTCCAGTTCGATAACATTTGAAACAGAGCAGGCCCTTGACGCAAGGGCAGTCGTCCCGAACGTGTCCTCGGCTCTTGCAGTACTTGCAGCGAATGAGCACTTCGTTCATCGATTTCTGAAAAGTGGAACGCTGACCCTTATCTTTGCTGTAGAGTATTTTGTTGACCAAATTGACTGTCTTTGCGTTCTGTGCGACAATCTCAGCCTGTAGAAAGTTCACCAGATTGCACAAACTGATGCCTCCAAGATGAGGTCCGTAAATGGCGAGAAACTGATCGCGCATCTTTAGCTGAAGCTTCTTAAAGGCCAAATTGAAGATAATAGAGTGCAATCGATCATCTTTTTGATACGAAGCAAGCTTGGTGCGAGCTTTTGCTGTTTCAACCAGAAGTGTCTTCACAGCTTCAACGTCTGAACCACTTTCAATTGGGCTCAGACGGGCAAATGACGCCTCGATCTCGTAACGCAGTTTGCATTTCTCCAAATCAAAGCGTCCTTTTGACTGAGAGCTAGAAGAACGTTCCGTTGAATTACTAGCAGAAGACAAAGGCGGCTCAGTCGGAGTGGGCAATAAGGCAAGAGAGAATTCGCTTTCATTAGCAGTAGACTTTGGTTTGTCTGAGGGGATATGAATTTCTTTCGCACCACTGCTTGAAAGATTGCAAAAATGTTTGATGCCAGGCACGACAATGCTGTTGTCGCTTGAAACATCACTTGAATGTGTCACTTCGGAGGAGTTCGGAGAAGTGTTGTATAGGCGAGAGTACATCGAGACGACCTTGGCACGGGCAGCTTCAGCCAAATGCTCGTCCGAATCGGGCAACAGAGAAATCAACTCTTCATACTCTTCGCACTTTTTCTCAATTAGGACGCGAAGCTTAGAAAAGGCAGACATCGAGAGCATGTGATTCACAATCTTCTCAATGCTTTTCATGCGGTGCAATAGTTTTTTGGTTGAATCAGTCATGCTGGCTGAAGATGTTGCTGAAGCTGCAGCGGCCCAATGCGGGAAAGTCCAAACTGTCAATAAACAAAGAAGCGAAAAGCTGATGAATAAACGACGCTTCCGTATGACTAGTCGGAGCTCAAGAAACTCAGTTTATATAGTTTGGTGGAGAACAGTGTGCACAGTGGGACCAGATGAAGTGATAGCAAAGTTCAAAGTCATTTCTGACTCAGAAACAAGTGAGTTATTTTGTGAGAAGGAAACCCGAAAACACTAGAGTAGCGGCAACTAGGGTGCTGGTGACATGACTTTGAACTCTGACAGCACAAAGTTCAAAATCGTAGACTCTCTTTCAACTTTCTAACAAAGGTTTAATGCTTTTTAATCTTGCAAATAAATTTTGCAGTTTTTGCAGTTTTCAACTGCCAACAAAAATCAAACTACTTTTTCTTCTTTTTAGATTTCGAAGACTTTGAAACCTTTTTTGAGTTTTTGCTTGATTTCTTTGAACTTCGTGTGTTGACTTTCTTCTTTGATTTTGATTGCTTTTTGGACTTTTTACTGCTTTTTTGCTTTTTGCTATTTGAACTTCTTCCTTTAGATTTGCTGTTAGTGCTAATAAACCCTTGATTAACAGTCATTGGCAGGTTTTGTCCAGGCAGAACCGCTTGTCCTGGAACAAGTCCAGGAGCTGGTGCGGGAATGACCATTCCTCCTTGGAAAGGCTCCTGTGGTGGTAATGGTGGTGGTGGTAGTGGAAGTGGCCCTCCTTCAGGAGGCGGATCATCGTCCAGGAATGGAATTCCAAAAGAGCACCCAATTTGGTCGTGCGGCATAAAGACAAAATAAAAGAGGAGCGCACCGCCGAGAATGGCAAAGAAGAAACACAGCAAACCAATGGCAAAAACAATCTGAAGTTGGTTTGAAGTGCTGACAGTGACCAGCGATGGAAAACGCCCCATTAGGTAATCTTCCGTTAACTTGATCTGCTCTGCTTTAACGGCCTCATCGTAGCAAGTCACATTTGCCTTACAGCGATCCTTGATGTCTCGCAGAGTTGTTGGAGAGATCTGTTAAAGAGTAATCTGCGTGTTAGCTTTTGTAAGCCACACAAAGTGTGTGTACGTGTACCTTTTTAGCTGGCACCAGAGTGACACCTGGAAAGAGGGAAGGTAGCTGCAAGTTCTTGATAGCCTCTTCAATGAAGTGCCGGCACCAGTCGTGATCTTGACGACAGTGGTTGTTCCAGTCATTGGGAATGGTGAACTGGCCATCAGGATGACTAGTTGAATTGATCGTCACCGGGGGGACGCCAGTGAAAATGGGCGTTGTTGTCGGTATGATGCTCATCGTGGTTGTAAAAAACTAAAAATTGCATTTAAAGTTACAAGTGTTTATATTGAATTAAAGAAATTCCATTATGAGGCAACAATTGCCGAATACTTTTTATTGATTTGTAAACCACCTTGGCTTGTAACAGCATCGACAACATTTCTTTTTACAGTTAATATATGTTGAAGCAAAACTTAGTGTGTTGACAAAATTATTCAGCAAGCCAATTGCCCG
>JAALOO010000149.1_pt1 | contig 59631 bp, 34 predicted proteins | sample 7257641 | NCBI WGS metagenome assembly JAALOO01 (sample SAMN14085613, study PRJNA598686) | mite metagenome | biome: ENVO:01001000; feature: ENVO:01001002; material: ENVO:01001226; isolation source: single female mite from University of Michigan culture on fish food culture... ...
TCTTGTTGCACAGAGACAGCAGAAAAAGTAAACAGATTTTCCTCACAGCAACTGCACGCTGTCGTTTTTTGTGGCGCCCTCCGTCGGTGAATCAGGCAACCGCATAAAAAATAAAAATTAGCAAAATCAATCTTTTTCTGCTAATAAGAAAGAAGAAAAAGAGAAAATACAAAACGAAAAATTTAAATGAACTACAGGCAAAACTCACACTGTCAAAACGCCAGCAACTGTCAACGCGGACAGCGCCACCATGCATAACAGTGAGCGTTTTTGCGGCCCGTTCGCATCTGTCAAAAAACACCGCAGGACAGTTTTTATTGACAGTGTGAGATTTGCCTGTAATACCAGCGAGTGAAATAGGAATTACAAATCACGTACTGCAAAGATCAATCGTCATTCTGCGTGTTCGCTTGCCCGATCGACTTCTCATTGGCTTTCATTAAAATCGGCTTCACATGCTCCCTTTCTCCCTCTCAGTCCGAATCGAAATTGAAAATAACAACAGCAATGGTAGCGCCCAGCATGTTTAGGGGGAAATAAATAAGACGCTTTGCCTGGAAACATTTCAACTTGCCAGTAAATGTTTGAGACTTTGAACATGGTACTGGAAATCAGCACACACACAACTTGAATTTACACTAGTGCTGGTAATTCAAAGTGATGGCGATTGCTGTCTGAACTGTTTGGCGCCTTTAAATGTGTGTGTCCAACAAACGGTGGGTACACCAAAGTCAACGACAATCGGCGATGTGAATGTGTAGTGCAGGCAGGCACACCACAGCAGTACCGTGCACCTTTATACATTGTCGAATAAATGAAAGAAAATGGAGGCTGAGAAAAGGAGTGAAAAAAGCTGAAAAACGAGTAGATGTTGCGCAACTGAATTGGTCAGAACAAACAGGAACTGAGCATAAAAAGCAGTGAATGCCTGGTGCCGTGTAAAACATAGAACCTTCACTGAGAACAATTGAAACTGCTAAAGTAAAATTTTTTACTACAACAGCAGCACCATCACACAAACAGGACTTGCACTGGCACAACACCATCTCATGAAACTGAGCACAGCAATCAGATGATTGGTAAACAATGCCGAAGAAGAACAAGAGAGGCAACAAAGTGAAAGTGAGACTGACAGAAAGAAAAAAACCAGAAAAAAAACGTGCACTCCAAACAATGGCAGGGTAGGTAAAGAGTGTGTGTATACTGTTCTGAAAACAAGAAAATAAAAGCAAAATAAAAAACAGCAAAAGTGATTCACTTTTTCCACTTTGGCTAAATTAGTTTGCTCATGGCTGCTGGTGGTGCATTTGGGTTTAAAGCTCGTACCAGCACAAATAGGCACACCACTGGGTCACTTTAGTCATCATCTGACTCGTGCTTGTTTACACCGTCCTTCTGTTGACGGTGATTGTCGGTAAAAGTAGTTTACCACTGACGCACTAAACCGGTGCGATTGCATCCCTTTTTAGAACATCCGGATTGCAGTGAAATGCAGTGGCATCAACAGCAGCGGCATCCTCAGCGGCATAGCAGTGCAGTGACTCTGATTGCAGGAGAATTCGGAAGTCAAGAAGAAGAAGCTGCAGTTTTGATGGAAAAGTGTCAAACAGCAAAAATATATTGGTGTTAACTCTCAGTGGAATAAATGGCACTTTTTTCCGTTGTGAGATTGTCAAACAAGCCCACACGCACACTGCTTGGGCTGTAATTGGCTTTCAGTTGAAGCAGCAGCAGCAGCAGCTTCTAGCTCTCTTCTTTTCCCTTGTGCGTGTGTCAATGCAGTCGCCACCGGCAGAAATGTTTTTTCTTTACTAGCACACATACAGACACTAGTGGTTTGTCGTACCCTGATTGCCCTTTTTCATTCAAGCTCTGAGCTCGACTTACTGAGAAAGGGTTCATTCCCGACATTCATCCCTTTGAGCACAGGTGATGCTCACTGCAGTAAAGTGCAGCTTCAAACAGGCGACAATCCAGTTCACACACTGTTTGTACGACGGCACATAAGTGAAAAATAAGACCAATACTTTGCAGTGAAGAAATCAAAAGAAAAAAGTGAAAGTGAGATTATGCAAAAATGCAAAATTTCATTTCAATGATTGAAAACAAAAATAGCTCAATTTTTCCTTTTAGCATTTTTTGCATATTATTGAACTTGACTGTTTAAGCAACAACAAAATCAATATATTCCATGAACAAGTAAAGACAGCCGCTGTAGTTGAACTTCCGAATGCGGGTAGTGACCGTGAATAGTGACAATGTCCATTCTGAACAAAGAAAGCAGTAATAATTCTTCACATGAACAAATACAGTGCAAAGTTTTGTCCCCTTGCATTGATGAGGCGTAAAGGACATTGCTGGTACATCGTGATTGTTGATACTGCTTAGAAGTACAGACACGACTTGTCTGCTACACAATGTCGATTAGCAATGAATGAATCAGAACTGGTGATTTGTTGGAAAAAAAGTAGTTGATGCAGTTGCAGTGACGGCGATGGCCAACTTGGGAAGACACGTTTTGCCTGTCGCCGGCCATACATCAACCAATTGTGCTGTGCACTTTGTACGGAAAAGTAGTGCTCTTTTTTGTTGGTGCCTGCACACGGCGACAATTAATTGTCGGGATCAGAGGGAGAGACTAACCATAGGGCAGTGCTGCTACTGCACTTGAGGGTACTGAACTGCATGGGCTAAAGAAAAGTAAGTAAATAGAAAAGAAGGGACGCAACTAAAGAAGTTTGTGATGAGGACAAAAAACAGCAGTTGAGGAAAAAAAGTGCTACTATTGTGATGCAAAACTTGCACATTTTTCTTTTGCTTTTTTCTCAGACAAGCTCGTGTCGGTCATTTGTCTGTTCGTCTTTCCTTTAGGTCCTCTCGTTTATTACCACTTTATAAGTAGCCATGCAACCAGCTGATCACACGTAGTGGATGACCGTCGGTGCAAATGAGCCTACAACTGATGTGGCGAATATTAGCGAGCACATTAACCGAAAAAGAGTTTATGGCTGCTGTTAAAGTGCAGTGGTGGGCAACTAGTACTGGACAGTAATTAACATTCATCTAAAAAAGAAAAGAGTGAAAGAAAAAGAGCAAAAATGAGTAGAACAGTAAACACATCATCAGAAAGTGAAGGGAGTGCACAAAAGCACACAGTGCTGGTGCACTGAAGTGAACGCAATTAAATCACCGGTGCATTTTCAAGCTTTAAACGGAAGAAACTTTTACTGCCAATGCTTTTTTTTCTTAGGCAAAATGCCACTGGGCCTTTTCAAACCACCAGACTGATGATGCTCACTAGTCACTAGTGCGGGCATAAACTGTTCAGTTTAGAGGAAAAGAGAAAAAGAAAATGATTGAATTAAATTTCAATGGCACAAAAAATTCCTCCCTCTACATCTACACACTATGAACACGCAATTAAATAGCCTTTTTAAGAAGAAAAAGAAACTGAATAGAACAAAAAATGCTCATTCGTTAGCCTTTTTTGAAGCGGCAATGCCAGTAAAGAAGAAAAGACTCGATTAGGCAAATCATGAATTTGGCTCGTTCCTGGGAAAAACAGTAGGAGAGTGAGCGTAGAAAAAAAGCAAAAAAAGAAAAAAGAACAAGAAAAGAGTGAGAAAGCACCAGTGTCTGCCAAAACTGATAACAAACAGATCTTTTTTCCGAAGTTCTCTACAAGCAATTAAATTGCTGATCAATGCCCTAATAAAAAAACAGGAATTGCAATGAATCTAGAAAGCAAGTGAACAAGAAGGAAGACAAGAAGATACTGTTAGCTAGAGGAAAAAGTTTTCTAACCGACAGCGGAGAGGATTTGCTTAGTGAGAAAAGAAAATAATTAAGCGAATGCTTATCAAAGAGAAAATAGTAGATAGGTCAGAGTGGACATAGTAGTACAGCTGTGGTGGACACTGTACCCACAGTGAAGTTCTACTTGGGATTGGCGCAGATCATGGCCAGGAGAGAGGGAAAAAGGTTAGCTTGCCCTTAATCGAGACTGATTGGGCAGAGCCGATGGCAAAGCTGTACTGGTGCTGTTACATGATGGCTCGATGCACTCATTATTGTGGGCTTTTCTTCTGTTTTTCTTATTTCATCTTTTACTCTGAACCGCATTTGACTTGTTTACCATTATGCTGAAAGGGAGTCAATACAACTGAGTTTGGTAAACAGTCGGATTTCCGCATTTTGCATCAACGAGCCGTACAGCCCTGCAGAATCAACAGCAGATTAATTGGCACCAAATGGACGGAAAGGCAAAAAATGGAAAAACTAAAGCAATCAAGAGAATGAAAATGGCAGATTAAACAAATGATCAAAAACAAAACTCGATTGTCAGGAAAATGATGATGCATTTTGTGAAAATTTCTCTTGAAAATGAGCGAAAATTCATAAATAGATATATTTTTAAGAAATAGCGAAAAAATCAAAAACAAAAACTACCTGAAGGCACAGAGTACTAAGATTGACAGCTGCTTTCAAAAGACCAATATTCTGAACATAGTAGAAAGGTGGGCAGTTTGCCTGCAGGGGCCAAAAGATAGCACAGACGACGACGAAACACCAATTTGGGTTGATGAGGTCAGTGTACTGGTTCTCCTTGTTGTGTTTCACTGTTTGTATACCAATAATAATTGGCTAATACATTTATGACAATCAAACAATTACATGCCGTTCTAAGGAGAGGCTGATGCCGTTGGAGTTCCACCGCCGGTGGTCTCGGGCGGCCAACACTTCTCGCACTGCGTTTTTTTTGGTGGTCAGCTTGTCAAGAAAAACGAAAAAACGGAGACAATGAAAGTTTGCTTTCACTCGTCAACAGAAAGCGTTCCCGCGGGGAGACGGAAGTGCAAAGAAGGATGCATGAAACATCAGAAAATGAAAATAGGAGATGAAATCTACCAATGATTGAATGAATATTCAAGATACTGATGATGAATGCAAAATAAATTGGAGTAAGTCAGTAAACGGCTCAGTTGATAAGATAAAAACAAATAAAATAAAATTTTAAACATTTTCATTTTGAAGAGCAACAACAGCCGATGACACTGTCTTGTGGTGGCGTCATTTTTGCAAAACTTGCTTATTTGATTTGTAAATTGTCTACAAAAGTAGAAACCTTAAGTTGAAATTATTAATAATCTTTTAAAGCAAAGTATTATCGATTGGGTGGACAGTTTGAAAGAGGAAGAGAAAGAGGAAAAGGACACTGGGCCAAGCAGCAGCTCCAGTGCCAACAGTTTCAATCAGCACTAAAACCACCCTCGAAGCGAATTCACTTACGTTTGGACTTGCCGAATCTCTCGATGCCGATTCTATTAGAAAGCCATTAGTGAGATTTAGAGCTCACTCGTTGGCTCCCTTCTGGTCGCTTTTTGGCTTGTCGACTTGTTTTCGGTCTGTTTGACTGTCTGTCGAAAGAAGAAGAAGAAGAAGAAAAGTAGAGGAAAGCCAACATAATCCCGCGCTGAGAAACGGTAGAACGGATTTGTGGATTTATTTATCGGAATGGCAACGGAAGAAGAAGAGGAGAAGAAAACCGAACGGGTGGGTAGTGAAAGGCAACACACAGAGAGAGTGAACACCGGACAGCAAGATAAATCACAAAGTGGAAAAAAGTTGTGCTCTTCTGCCGACCGGCATTGGAAACGGCAGCGGCGCCGTCTTTGTCTTTGTAGGCATTGACTTTGACTCAGTTCTCAACTTGTACTGTCATTGCCAGGCACACCGGTGTGTGTGTGCACTGCCATTCACTGTGCCATACAAAAACCGAATCGACACAATGTTGGTGATGAGCATCTTCCTCTTCTTTCGTTATACCAGCTGACTTGTGATGTGTACGGCAGCAAACGTACCGATGGTGCACCGAACTTTGTCCTCTTAGTCCTCTTGTCTACTACATCTACTAATTGTCCTTCTTCCTAATGCACCAAGATTCATCGCCCTAAGTCACTGAACAAACAGCACTATAATAATAACAAGGTGTAGTCTAAATATAAAAGAAGAAGTGAAGCACAAACAAACAACAGACATCTTTCCGAGCAGAGTTCACCATTTGGTGCCATTGCTGATGCTGATGCGACTTGGAATACAGTGAACTATTTCGCAGTACATTTGATTTACGACTAGCTTATGCAAACACATTGTCGCCCATTAGAAGTAATAGTCATGAAGATATGAGATTGCTTTAAAAAACAACAATGCAATGGTTTGTGAGTTTCAGTAGCTGCAGTAGCAGCCATTTAGCATGACATTACTAATATAGTGATATAGTGTAATTATCGACAAAAGTCGCCCCGACAAAGTTGCAGAAATAGGTGTGGGCCTGGGCCTGAATGGCCATTACCAGAGTGTTCATTGCTCGAATTTGGTTGGCACTCTAAATAATCAACAGCAAACAGCACACAATGCACCGAGGGTCCAGGCAAATAAAAGGGCATTCAGTAACGAACAACAAAGCAATAAAATAGTTGCAGTTTTAAAATTGGTACAATGAAGTTGTACAATGTAACACAATAGAAGGTGCTTGAATAAATCAACACAAAGGTCACTCTGCTTTTGCCTGATCATCTCAAATAGATGCTCTCAGCAGGATTAACCACAACAGACCATTTTCCAGATCTGCTGCAAGTAAGCAAGCCTGGCAAACACCTTCTACCACCCATTGACGAGCATTGAAGAGGCATTGAGAAAGCACTCTTGCATTAAATCTGAATGAGCATATTCATTTATGACTTGCTCGCACACTTCAGCAGAGAGGAAGATGGATAGAGTGGCAGACGCAGCATAGTAACCAAATATTACATATTTATATTATTCCTAGGCCAAACAGATGAAGTTGGTGCCCCGGTGCTCAATTGGCGCCGTTGGCACATCTCGAACTAAATGTGAACTGCCAGAATAACTGATGCTGCCGCAGTTGCCGTTGCTACTTCTGCAAGCTCGGCAAACTCTGAAAACTGCAGCTTTGGCAGCCTGCATATGCCGCAACATCTTTCTGCCTAGGCGTAAAAGTAATTCAATTGCCAATGCTCAGTGGAAATTAGCCACCACTAGAACTCGACTGAAATTTAACACAGTGAGTGTATCAAGATGTACTGCACATTTGCATAGGATAAAGGCAAAGAACACTACTGGTCACTGGCGGAACTGGTGCACTTTAATCAACTGGCCATCCCAAAGTGCCGATGCAGCAGCACTTGCTAAGCTGCCCTTGCAAACATGAAGAATTAATTTCCAAATGAGCCTCAAATATATCAAAGTTGATTGATCGAAAAGAAAAAAGCAAAAAGAGCGGTGTCAGAGTGTTGGCGGTGGTGGTGTCCGAGCTGGCATGTGGTGGTGGTGGTGTGTGCTTGCGGTCGACATCATCAACTCGTACAAATCGACCATCGTCAGCAGATAGATAAATTAATCGAGTGCCACACCACACATTTGTTCTCTCCCTCTCTAATGAAGAAGACATTTGCAAAGCAAATCAAAAGGGAAAGAGTGAGCAAATGAGAAGTGCGAGCCGATTAATTGCGACGGTGATCGATTAATATGGAGACATGACACAGCTTGCCTGAAGTGCCCATGAAAGGGGGCAGTGAAGACTCGATCTCCACCAGTGTCGGAGGTTATCGATTTCTTCACTCTCTACCATTTTAGATAAACCTGACCATTTTTCCATTAAAAAAGCGGCGAATAAGTGACCACACATTTAAGAAGGGGGCGGGAAAACCCTAATGAAAAACAAACTACAGCATATTCGGCCGCTTAGTCCTGGTAAAGGTGCCGAAGCGGACGGCAGATATACAGACAGTGTGGTAGATACCACAAAATAGCAGAAAATGGTAGAGGCGAGATTAATTGAAGCAAATTAATCGAGATTCACTTAGAAGGCTGGCAAAGCAAAACAAACACACAGCAGTCAGCAAGGGAGGGAAGAGCTGGTGTGGCAAAGCAATTGGCTGGTGGTGGTGGCTGATAGTGGCTGTATTTGCTGGGCTCTTCGCCAGTCGATAAATTATTCAACGGTCACACTGGTAAAGCGGAACACATCGCCTGCTACACTGAGAAACAAACAGACGTACAGACAGACAGACAGACTGTGAGACAATCAGCGGCGCAGAGTACAAAACGAGTGCTTACACTCCGTCACTGTGTACAGCAACAGCAGCAGCAGCAACCGATCAATCGATCCGATTGCCATGATGAATGGCTGGGCACAGACAGTAGAACAGTGGTACCACAGTCGTACAGACTACCGCCCTAGCACTTTGCCAGTTCGGTGCACTGAAAGTGCTGTTCGCCAGTGGCTTTCACTGGCGAACAGCAACGGCAGACCAATTCAAATGCCCATCGGCACATGGCAGTGACCACCACTACTGCACGAACCAGCACTACTTCCCATCAGCTTCATCAGCAGCAGCACTCACACCAACACTACCCGCGTGATTCGTTAAATTGTTTCCAACTAAAGTGCAGGCATGCCCGCTTCCCGATTAACCGTGTGAGAGCATTTTTTTCTTGTGCTGGCAAATTGCGCAAAAAAACCTCAGGTCAGGTCGGCGGCGCTCATTTTGAGGGGAGAAACAAAGAAAAGAAAGTCAATTTCGATTCTTTTTTCTCGGCACTGGAATGAGCAAGGAGACAGACGGCTCAATCGACCATTTGGCTCGGTGGCTGATTTTAAATTAAATCAAGCTGTTTCAATTAAACGAGTGAGCTCAAGAGAAAGGGAAGGGAAAGCTTAGCGGAGAAAGTGATGCGTCGTCGTTGTCTTCGTTGCCATCGCCAGGCATTGCAGGCACGCAAGAAGCTTCAGCATCATTTGATGGAATCATTACCACTTGGGATAAGATGACGAATTCGGCGGATTCTCCTGCTGTTTCTTTTGGTGGTGAAACTCGCACTGCCACTACCACCACCACAACCACTGCAGCCAAATGTCAGCGGAACTGTGTGTTGTATTCACATAAAGAATTTAATTAATTTGGCCGCAGTTTGGCAGTTCTGTCACACTGTGCAGTGTGTGTCTCAACTCTGCAGTCTGGTCTCTCCATCCGTCTGCTCGTCCGTCCGTCCTTATGTACGCATTCTGCCCGACCATGTGCTGCAATTTTAAATGGCAACTGAACATCCGAGTGGCTGACGTAATTCAATTAAATGGACAACCGTAAAGAAATGTTTCGGGTCTTTGGGCACCTCGAAGAGTTGCGTAGAGTAGCAACGGCAAAAAAATTAAAAATATGCGCCAGCGAAAGTTTTTCAAGTGCAATTAAAACCCCCTGCTTTCCAACACGAAATGTGGACAAAGGAAGAACTAATTTAAAATGTGAACAATTGGGTGAACTAGATGCAAACGGATGAGGTCGCTGTCTGCAGTCAAAGAAGAGGAAAAACAGTTGACAAATTAACAAAATGACTATTTAATAAGGTTGTGCCAGGAGGGTACCCAATTGTACAGATCAACTTATAAAAAATCTAACATGTTTTATACAATTTAACAAAAATTCATCCTCTAGATTTTGAGCGAGTTGGCAGATCAGTGTACAATAAATTATGTGTTGAGTGCATTTGAAATGGCAAGGGGATAACTCTGCTGTGCAAAAGATGAGATTAGTTTTGAGTTGCAAAGATGATGTAAACAAATGTACAAGTGTACCTTTGATATGTTAGCCCATGTGGCTTTCTCGTTGCACTCTGGACCCGTATGCCATTGAGACAATGTTATAAGAGTCGAAAAACCGATCCACGCAAAAGTTGAGGCACTTTTGTTCGCTACTGTCCAGGCTGGTCCCCGGCTTGGAGACGCACTTGCTGAAGCACTTATTGGTTAGTTTGGACAACAGTTCTTGTGCAGTGGCCACGGCGATCTGCTCCTTTACCGTGTCCATGATTTCCGCCTTTTGCGTGGAGGACAAATTGGAGGAGTCCATGTTGTTGTTGTGGTGATGAAAGAAGAAGTTCTGGTCAGTTTGAAGTTAAATAATGGGAATCAATAAACCCGGCGAGTTCTTCAAGCAAAGGACACCAAAGAAAATATCACATGTGCCAGTTGTCGATTTTGTAGAAAAAAGTTTCCACTCATTCAGAACCCCAACTTATCTTTCACTGTACGCGGACAGTAGCGACTTCTGTCTGTCCATCTTCATTGTCAGCACAGCGTGAAAAAAAGTTAGTGCTAGAAGTGCGTCTAAACTTTTTGCAGGAAACTATCGAAACTATCGAGAGAAACAATCGGAATAAAATCAAACACATGTTTTGGTGTGTTTTGTTTTGATTTTCGCCAGCAAACATTTTCTTGAATGCAAGAGGATTCTCTCCATTTTTCGCGGTTCTTTCAAGATGAACAACCTTAAGGGGCTCCTCAACTTGACGACGCAGCTGGCGAGGAACAGTGCAGCAGGAGCAGTGCCCAGTTTGACGTTCCAGTTCCAACAGCTCCGGTTTAGGCGTGTTTTCCCTCTCATTCGAGGTCATCCTCACCCGTTGCCGGCGAACATGGTTCGACCAGAGTCGTCAAAGTACAACTGGGAGCCAATACTGCCGGCCGATGGTAAATACACTATTATGCCTCTGAAAATTAAGAAGCTCGCAGGTCGCCATCCGGAGACTGGACGTGTCGTCGTGAAGACGCTTGGCGGCGGCAATAAAAAGTACTTTCGCTGGATAGACTACGATCGGTCTGCCAATCCGGATGGAACGCCTAAAGAGGAGAAGGTGTACAATATTCGGTATGACCCCTTACGCTCCACAAAACTGGCTCTAGTCGCTGGCGGTAAATATCATCTCTTTTTGCATATAAAAAGTGCAATCAAAACAACTGACGCCTTTTTTGTTTCCTGTAGAAAATAAGGTCCGCTGGATTATGGCCACTGAAAAGATGCAAGTCGGCGATGTGATTCGAACGTTTTGTGATATTCCGCGAAATCCCGTTCGACCACGAGAAGGCGACTCGCACCCCGTGGGCGCCCTGCCCATCGGCGCCAAGGTGCACAATGTTCAGATTTTGCCCAACCACGAGAAGACGACCATCCGCTACGCTGGCCAGTACGCCGAGCTCACTCGACGCGTTGGACGGCGCAATTACCTGGTGGAGAGTAGGGGTAATCGCGAGTTTTGCATCGACCAAACCTGCATGGTCACAGTTGGCCGCCTGTCGAATCCCTATCACGATGAGATCGACTTGATGTGCGCCCAGCGTTCACGGTGGCTGGGCAAGCGGCCCAAGTCAGGCGCCTGGCACAAGAAGGACGGCTACTGTGGACGGAAGATTAAGCCGCCGAAGCCAGTACGTGACCACTTTGCCACCGCCATGGCCATGCAAAAGTCCGGCAAGACGATGAGCAATGTGGGCGCCGCCGAGGAGCGCCAAGTCTTCACACTGGAGCCATTTTAATGAGATGGTGGTGGTGGTAGTGCTGATTGTGTTATCACTGCAGGAAAATTCTGTATTCATAGATTAAAGCATTTTGGAAGAAGTGGTTGCTAAATTGTTTACCCCGGAAGAGTGAGACTTATCAAACTTACGACTGCATAACTCAAAATTCTAGTTGTTTTAGAGCAATTATATTCATTATTTTATCTGAAGAGAAAGAAACTTCACGTGTACCACCACCAGCACTTTGACTACCTGTTTCAAGTCAAACAAAGGAACTGAAAAAAATCTTCATTTGTACACGTCAAGTATATTTGAAGGATACCGAAGATGCTGATAAGGCGTCACCCGTCGTCGTCACATGTCACATTATTAGGCTAATTACGAATGAGGGAGGATGAACAAGGTAATGTGAGAGAGAAAGAAAGAATGAGAGAGAGAGTGTGTTTGTGATTGCACACTTTGCCGTTAATTGGTCTATTGTTTCGCATTGTAATAGATTACAGTCGGAGACAGAGGTAGAGAGAGAAAGTGTGAGACTGTGAATAGACATCGTCTCAAAATAAAGACACTCGCTCATCCCCTCAGCTGGCCTCTCACTCGTACCTCAACTGCCACTCTGCTTCGGTGGACTGTCTGTCTGTCTCAATCTCCTCGAAAGATGCCTATTTCTATTAGATTTTGTTCACAGGCAACTGATGGTCGACTGCATGGAAAACTGCCTGTCTGTCTGTGATTGTCGTCTCTGAATGTCCGCAATGAGCACCACCACCATTACCATTCGACGACGCATTCCACCGCCATTGAACGACGACACACCGCTTGAGCTCAACCATGAAATCTCCACTTCGATTTGCTGTGCCTTCTTCCTCATCTCTCCTTCCGCACCACATTCTGCTCCTCTTTGCCTCAGTCCTCCTCTTTAGCCAACAACTTCCTCTGTCCCTTGGCCTGACACTGAGCAAGCTGTTGGACGACCCGACCAGTCTGTTGGTGCCCAGCATCACCGGAAACGCTGGTGCCCCTAGGCACTGGTTGAGGGTGACACCTCACCACTCTCGCCCACTGTGGTTCAGTTTGCCAGGCATGGTCCCCCTGGCCTCTGACCCGCCCAACTTGAGCAGCAAGCCAGTGCCGGCCAGTGCTAATCGATACAGCACCAGTAATAATTATCAACAATCATCTTTGGGCTGGCAACCGGCCAACTCGGATCAGAATCAGAAAAGCGCCAAGACTGCCACACTGGCTGACGTCAATTTCCCCAACAGGTAGCAATTCCCTTTTTGAGGGTTTTTTCTTCTTATCAGTTTTATACTTAAAGTTTCCCCTTTTTAAGTGGCTCCAATCGTGACGCTCCGCTGATATCGACCAAGGTGCTCTCGAAGAGAAATCCAGCAAAACAGCAGCAGCATTCATCATCATCCTCTTCATCTGATGGGAACCGTTATCAAGCGGACAACTTTGACCCCTTCAGCCGAGTTGACCTTGAGGACTTTTTCAACGACTCACCACCGGAGGAAGTGGTGGCACCAGTTAACAGCGGAAATGTCATCAACACTGCCGGTAGTCGTAGAAGAGGAGGTGGAGGAAGAAAAACAACTGGTGTTAATGAGCCAATGGACATTGATGGCTTTCGGGACATGCTGAAGATTGACCAGCTGGAGAACATGTTTGACATGGACTTTCAATTTTGACTCTATTCAGTAAGGAAGTGTAGCCAAACTGGAGAGCAATCATTTTTCGTATCTTTTAATCTATTATGTAATGCTGGTGATTACATAAACACACATACAAAAACACGCACTCGAGAGTGCACAAGGCTGTGCAGTAATTAAATAAATAAATAGGAAGGGACGCCAAGAAGAGGGCGACGCAGTGACGGATTTTTATCAAAAACTTTGACACGTGAGGTAACAACACTGGTGATAAACAACATGTGAGGTAAAAATAAAAACACTGGAAAGACAAGTTGGGAAGAACAAGAACAATAGGAAACTGCTCAACTGTAAGTAGAGTGCAGGTGCAAAAGACACCGAAGAAGAAGACTAGAAGCCAATGAGGCTGGTCACACTTTTAATCAGTCTGGTGGTGAAGGTGCAGTTCTTGTGGCTGGAGGCGAAGAGCGAATCACCGACGTTGGTCAGCATCTTCTGCTGTCTGTTGGCCTGCCAGTTCTCCTCACTAGGCCGGCTGGCCCAGCTGGAGTACTGGATCTGACTGAGGGGGCGACCCTGGCGAAAGTCGGCAATGATGGCGGGAATGTCCGCCGCGTAGATCGGCTTCACCAGATCACGGAAGCAGTACTTGGAGATGATGCCGTAGTTGTTGCCGTGGTTGTTGGTCATGTCCGGCCGCTGCAGATGGCCGTCGGCGCGGTGGCGGGTGGTGGTGATGATCAGCTCGGTCTCGATGAAGAGCCAGGCCTTCTGGCTGTCGATCGGTTGAATGTACACGCTGCGACGCCGTCTGGTGGCCACCTGCTGGTGCATTCGTTCGCTGCGCAGCTTGAAGCGAAGCTCCGCGGCGCGGTCATTTTCAGTGCACAGCTTCATTTCGAAAAAAATTGGTAATGCGTTCGAAGTTTTGAGCTCTGTCTTCAGTCAGTGTCGCACTGTTTGACTGATGCTAAACTGAGGTTCAGGCTTGAGGTCGAAGGCACGATCGTATGGTGCGATAGAAAAGGTCGGAACCAATAACAGAAGACAGACACAGTAGAGCTGCTGGTGGCGTAAGAAAAGTGTGCCGGCGAGAATAAACACCAACGCCCGTAGGAACAGAAACAACTGGCAGGCAATTGATGGCTGGATGTCGTAAAAAAGGGGAAATAAACAGCAATAAACAAAACTCAATCACTCGAAGAGGGCACAGACGCACAAGAAGAGTGTTGGTTGGGGCGGAACTGTTTCGGTACTACTAGACGGGGCTGACACCTTAACCTCAGAAGAGCACTGCCGATGACATTCCGGGTGAGTGAAGGCGCCTGTCAATATTGTGGCAATGTAGTGGAGAACAAAAATACGGGACAAGTGAAAAAAGTACAAACAAAAAGTATGACAATGAGCAAACGAGGGAAGAGAGAAAAAGAGCCAACTAACGGTAAAGGCGAACGGTGACGTTGTGTTGGCAGAGATGAGACGAGAAGTGTGGAAGAGAGAGTGGTTTGAGTAGCGCAGACTTGAACGAGCTGCTCTTCGATGACTACGTGCACCTTTTTGCTAAGGTTGCCTGGTGATCGACCGGTGACACTGAGACGCTGACAGCAGACTGTACTGGTCAGCAGCCGGCACAAAAGATGTGGCACCTGACGACTAATTACTTCTTTATCAGGTGTTTCGCTGTTGTAGTTGCTGCTAATTAGTTGCTCCTGTCAACTGGCCCACTGAATGGCGAGGTTGTTGCTGTGGTATCGTCGCCGCTGTGCATGAGAAGGCAAGTGAGTGGAAGCGTGGAAGAGTGCAATGGGCAAATCAATCGTTCCGAATGAGAGTCGAAAGTGCAGTTTGCAGCAGTATTTTTTGCGGCACTCTACTCGAGGAAGGAATGCTAATGTTTGCTTGTTCCCTTTCTCTCTTTCTTTCTCCTTGTACGTCTGTCTCAGTGACTGAGTGTCTGTTCAATCTGTTCAGTCAGCTGCGGCAGTAGCAGTAGGTCATGGCTCGCGTGCCGAGGCAAAATACATTTTCCTTAAGCTTTCAGCAAAGCTGGCAGCAACTGTGCCACGGAAAGATCTGCCCTTGGCGTGGGAGTTGTGCATTAGTGGCACTCTGCTTGCCTGGGCCTCACTCACTCACTCAGTTATGGTCTGGGAGACACTCCTCTAAAGTGCTACTGTCGGTCACTGACTGACTGAGTGTGTGTCACCGCAGCTGACCACCACAGCCACCTCATGACCTCTTATGGTTATCAGCAACAGCATCACTCTCTATCATCGGTGATTTGTCAGCAGCAACAGGAAGAGCACTATCAGTAGGCTACTCGGTGCCTGCACTCACAGTGGGTTGTCTCCTGCAGCAGACGCTGATGAGTCGACAATATCGCCCCCTCTTTCTCTCTTTCCATTTCTTCTACAAACTCACGAGTCATAAATAGTCGTGAGCTGTCAAGTCGATTGCGCCGCATCGATGCCTTCTTTCCAGAATGCTTATGTCATACACTGACTGTGTGTGTGTGTTGCACTACAACTCTGTCGTTGTTGTCCTTCCTTGCAATCACCCACTTTTAGTTGGAAAGGAAAAGAGAAATAGAGTTATATTTGACAATTCTAAGCAAACACTGACAGACAAACAGACACGGCCTCTGTGGCAAAATAACACGCAGTTTTTCTTTCTTTATACAAGTTCTCATCAAGAAGAGACAGAGAATGTCCAAAGTGTTGATATGACAAATAAATGCAGCTTGGCCACACACAAGTTGATAGTCCGTTTCTGGTGGTAGATAGAGAGTCAGCTTAGATGATCATCAGTGGTGGTGGAAGTAGTGACAGGTGGTTGGTGGTGTGACAGGGCACAAATCTGCCTGAATCACAATGGTTGTGTGTACAAGGGGTGATAAGAAAAATACAGGAAAAAAATTATATAAAGTAAAAATATACATCAAGGTTGAGAGGAGAAGAATAAAAGAAGAAATGGGTAAAAGAATTAATGAAGCGAATGAGACAATAAATGGCATTTGGCATAAAAATACAGGTATTGCAGTTTTGTGGGGTTAAGTATAAAAAGTTGAGAACAAAATAAATGGGGGAAAGCGAGAGAGAAAAGCAAATGCTCAAGCAGCACCTGCCGAGCACCAACAAATAGAGTGGTCCGCTGATTGGCACTGTGATACTGGGGGACAATCTCGTCTCTTGTACGAACTGCCCGGGAGGAAGGCACACAAAATAATGGCACACTTGTTGAGAGTTGGCTTGGCACGAGAAGCACAGTGATCGAAGGTGGCGATGGACTGGCGGTGGAGATAGATGGGAGGAGAAGGAGTGATCGGAGATGATGACAATGGTGGTGCCAGTCTGAGGTCGTTGAGATGGCGGGTCGTGTAGTACGTTCTTGCGTTTACGGTTGATTACATTTGTCTTTACTTTGTCCGTTTAGGAGACACTTGAGATCGCATTGGCGGGTGAGCCCATCTGGGTGAGCACCTTGTCGAGCCACATCAGGGCGCCGCTGAGGTGAATTTCAATCCAGCAGGGCGTGGAGGTGACGTCCTGGCGGTGGTACTCTGCACCCCAGCCCTTGACGAATGACATTCGAATGGTGCACATTTTGACCAGTTCAAAGACCGACTCAAAGCCCTCATTGACCGCCTGCGAGAGCAGCGCCGCAAACTCGGCATTGTTGAAGATCTTCAGCGTACAGCCGCTGGGAATCTTGCAGACGGTGGTGGGGTGAAAGCCATTGGAGCGGTTGCAGTTTCGTGACTGAACAAAAATGGCCGACTCAGAGAGACACTCGGCGAAGACCTCGCCGCCGACGTAGTACAGGTGGACGCCCTTGCCAATGTGACGACGGGTGTTCTCAATGGTCGAGTTGCGGTTCACATTGGACAGCAGACCGAGGCACATTCGGTGGTTGTTGGTGGTGGGGTCGGTGAAACCGTCAATCGTCACCGAGCTGGTCTGCGCACTGAACATCTCGCCGACTCGCGAGTTGAGCTCGTAGTAGGCAATCTGGCACCAGTACTTGGGCTCAGAGTAGGCGATAGGCTGCACGTCAGGAGTGATCTCCACGTGATGCGGCGGAGTGTACGCCGGCGGGGGCGAGTCGGCCATCACTGGAAGTGAACAACACAGTTAGTAAGTTGTAATAAGGAGTCTAAACAGGACTTACTGGACATGAAGGGCGAAGAGGGCCCATTGGAAGATGGAGGCGATGGGGATGACATCAAAGAGCTGGGAGAAGGACAGAATGACTCACTGTCGCTGTTGTAGGTGACATTGCTGGGCATGCCATTGCTGTCTGACAACTGCAATAGGGGGAACAATGAAAATGGGGCTGCAATAAAAAAGCAAAGGAATGCGCAACTTACGCCTCGAAAGTTGGAAGGAATGGGAACAGCGCCGTTGTTGTTGTTCAGAGTGTTTGGAAAGTCTGAGTAACGGGGAACCAGCACTGGTGGCAGTACTAGAGAAGGGAAGGAAAGAGAAGGTGGTTAGGCATTGTAGAGGTTTGCACACATCACTTTACACCAACTTACTCGGTGACTCAACTCGTCGGTAGTGATACGGATTAATGCAAACGTCCTTTTGCTTTGAGGAGAAGGGAAAGAGGCAGTGCTCCATTGGCTTCAACTCGTGATGCGATTGCAGATCAGGCCAACGCCAGACTCGGCAGTAGATGACATGTGGAAGGCCCTTACGGTGGGAGACCTGCAGGCGGCCATCGAGAGATCGAGGAATGGTGACACACTTGGAGGGCTGTCCCGGATGAGATAAGGCGTACTCTAGGTCTTCGATGGCGCCCTTTGACTTCTTCAGACGCTTCACAAGCGACTCAATGGCCTTCTCAGCCCACTTCTCCTCCTCATCGCCTTGTTTCCAACCTGTTAACGGCATCGATTACAACATAATAATAGTAGAGCAATTAGCATAACAAAGAAACACAAACAAAAGCGGTGGCGGCAGCCATTAGTGATAACACTTACCCAGAAGACGCTTAACTGATGGTGATGAAAAGTTAAAGAGCGAATTGAAAGCCATTTCTGATTAGTAGTGATGAGTCGCGCGGTCCACTCGTGGAAAAGAGGTAAAAAATGGATGACAGTAAAATAATTCCAAAACGCTTGTCAGGATGTGATGGGGATGTCAAAACAGTGTGCCACAGACGACCACAGATGAGAGGAACGAGGGAGATGAGAGGAGGTGAAATTACCGCTGAACGATTTGCATACAGGCCGTGGAAGATAGCAACAGCAGCAACCAAAACAGTAGCAGTTGAGCCTAAAAAGGAGTGAGAGAGAAGTAAAGCGTGTTAGCTCTAAAAAGTGTTTTCCCCCACAAGTGCTGCTGCTGATGCTCCTCTACCAACTACAATTCTCCAGAGTGGGACTGAGAGAAGGGCGCAGAGAAAGAAAAAGTGCTTTTAGAGTCGGATTTCAAAACGGTGTGTGTTTGTCTGTGGTGAGCAACTCTACTATAATTTGGTCAGAGGTAGTCAGCAGAGTAGGTAAGAAGAAGTGTATGTGAGAAATGTGCGCGCTAAGATATTGATTATCAAGATCCATAGTCGATTGCAAAGGCAACAACTGTTGGCAGTGGCAACGCCGGAGGAAGCAGCAGCAGCAGCAGCAGCAGTAGCCTTCCCCTCTCCTGGACCACTAACGTGTCTCCCCTTCAGCGATCTCAGCCAGTCAGTGCACAGCCGTAAGGAATCGGATGGTGGTGGTGCGCAAGTAAATGCTCAGGATGGATGGATGCATACATACTGCAGAGAGTAACATACAGGGCTGAAGTATGCACACACACACACTGCCACATTGGGTAATAAAACAGTAAGAACAAGCAAAGGAAAGTGCAGGTGCGCTCTGCCTCTGCTGTTGATGTGTCTCGAGCAAAGAAAGAAGGAGAGAGAACGCGAGATAAGCTCCCGATGAGGACAACAATTGGGCACTGGCAGCTCCTTACACACACTGGTGGAGCCACACAGTCCGGCGCAGTGAGACAGTTTATCGGGCGGTCGGGAGTGTGTAGTGCGCGATTAGCCTGCCTGCCTTCACTCACTCACAGTGTGTGTCGAGAGTTCTCCTTTGGTTCCGTGTGTGCGAACGGTGGCCAAGTTACGATTAGAGTGATTTCAATAGAAATCAATACGCAATGACTCTGGTGGCAGTCAGAAGTGACTTTGAACTGCCTCATAAACGACGACACCTCACAACTTTGCTTGCACAGCCTGCAGCATAGCCACAGCACATTCTCTTCCTGAGAATCATCGCACAGTTATGATATAGTTCCCATTGGGGAACAAGGAATTAGGAAGCTGCAAAGCTGACAGTTTGAAGGTGATGTGCAAAAGCTCTGCTGCAAGCTGCCAAGAGTAAAGTTCCAAGAGAGAGAGAGAGAGAGTGCCAGTTAGGAGCACCTAGTGGTGTGTTTGGTTTGCGATAAACATTTGCGCCTTGATGCGATGACGGTGATCATCATCATCATCATCATTAGGTGTCTCCAGTGCCCTGTCATCAGGTGTGCGTACGTGTCTGTGTACGTTTGACGACGTCGAGTAGAGAGAGAGAGAGCAGTGAAAGTGAAACATGCTGCAAGAGACGATAGTGTCAGAGAGATTGTCGTGATGACACACGCACGCAAGCACGCAAGCACACTCACCCCCAACCCTCACCCAGGTGGTGGTGGACAGTGCAAAGATGACAAGGAGCAACAGGTGGGGCAGCTGTCGGAGAGTGGTGAAGGAGAGAGTGGGTGAAGAAGGAAAGCCAGTGGGGCACAGCTTGCCAATCAAATGGAGAGCACCGGCAGATAACCGAGCAGAGGATGCGACGGTGACAATTAATGGGTGCGCACAGGAGAAGGTGGTGGTGGTGGCTGAGCGAGTTGAACTTGACCACGACCGGTCAATTAGTGCATGTTTAATGGGCTAACAGAGAGAAAGATTGTCCAGAGAGATAAAAAGGAAGTCAGTGCCAGAAAAACAAAGTAACAATGTAGACACTGAAAATGGACTACATGAAACTGCGAGCACCTACGCCAACGAAAAAGATGTGACTGTTGACATTCGCACACCAACGCAGGAGAGATGACGGTGATGGTGGTGGTGGTGGTGGCGATGATGATGGTTATGAGAAGCAGTGACAGCTAATAAAGAGGCAATGACACTTGTGAAGATAGCCGGCGACTACTGCATGGGCACTGAAACACATACACACACACAACCACTGATAGACACTCTTTGCACTTGTGGAACGAACATGTGCACCACACACACACAACAGCACAACAGGTGACAAAAATGGCTGCTTACGGTAGTGGCGGTGGTGTGGCGGTAGAGGTAGTGACAGTTGCACTGACCACCACTGAAGAAGAGTTACTGAAGAGGAAATTGCGCGCGAGATATTGCGCAGCAGCCTGCAGGACAGAACAGGCCTGGACAGACACGTTGAGGAGATTGAGATTGTTCGATCAGCAGCGTGCGTGCGCGTTGCTGAATGCTTGAATTCGAGCCGTCAACTGAACTGAACTGAAGAGACTTCTCTCCAGTGCTGGACGATGATGGCAGAAGAACTGGAGAAGGGGGCACACACACCGTAGAGGAAGACAGACTTGGTCGTTGTAGCTGTTTGGCCGACGAGACCTGTCTTGACCAATGGGAAGACCGGGACTGAGAAGTGGCCACGGCAGGCACTGGCAGACACTTGACAGCCGACAAGACGAGCTGTTCGATTGGAACTGACGACGACGACTTCACAGTGAGTGAAATGAAATGAAAAGACTGCTTCTGTCTGTGTGCATGTGTGCGAGTGTGAGTCAGTTCAGTCTCTTCACAGTGTGAACAAAGTCAGTCACTTGGTCGTCGCTGAAGCAGAAGTAGAAGTAGAAGAAGAAACAGGGAACAGACAAGGAATACTGCTGCTGCTGCTGCCTCCTTTCACTGGTGTCAGCATGCAGTGATCTTGCCTCGCTTCGCTCTCTTCACTGGCACTCTCTGTGGCCTCGCGGTGTGCTGATCAGCGACGATGACGACGACGAAGACGACGAGGAGCTAAATGCCCAAAAGGCAATTGCTGGGGTAAGTAATCGAAGACGCGAGACTTCAGTGGCCACTTCTTCTTCTTCTTCGCTTCAGCCTGCCGTCCACTGCACCGACGAGTGCCCTGGCCTCGACAGAGACGGTGCTGCTGCTGATGGCTGTGAGCCCTTTTCAAAGCCACCCTAAATGTTGATGGCTCACTAGCAGCACCGGGCACTTACTTGGCCAACTGAGTGGAAGTAAGGCCACTGGGCCACCACCACCACAACCAATGTGCGCAATTGCTACTGTGCCAAGATAGGATGCCAATGCTGGCGTGCCTTTCAAATGAAAGTCGGGGGCGGAATGGGCGAGGGGACGAGTCATCGATCAAAGATGTGCACGATGAAATAGCAGTCTTCTAGTCTCTCTCTTTCTCCTGTTCGATAGGCTGGCCAGCAACAGAGCTTGTCAGGGCACCCTTCAGTTTATAGCTGAGCGACTCTTAATTTATGTTCGTGCACTGCAGTGGCTGGCTGGCTCTAATGCTCGTCACAATGAAAACAAACAAAAACAACATTGCGTCGAAAGTGAATGCGTGCAACATTGCAGTCTGTGTCTGCCTGCCTGTGTTAGTGTATGTGTGTGAGTGTAAGAAGCCAGTCTAAACAAGACGAGATAAACAGTTTGATAAGGAAGAAACTAGACAGAGGGAATTCGCGCGTGGAATGCAAACACAGTAGGGCTAAAGACCACCACAAACATTTACAGAGCGGCAGTCTTCTGAGAGGCAAAGCAGACAATGCACTGCCCTTGTTGGCATCCCTCTTCCGCCTTCCCCTGACATGCTTGAAGACCACTGGTTGCTGAATCAAACCAAACTCACACATGGCACACTGTGATATGGCTAATTTAGCAAACAAAACAAAGCAGTCCACCGTATTCTGCAAGCAGACTTTGACCGTCACTACTACAAGTGACGCCAAATTAAACGTCGTCCCCCATCATGCTAGACAGTGCACAAGAATGGGCAGCGGAAGGAGAGGCATGAGAACGGGAGGGCAACAAATTGTTTGCAGGTATTAGTTAGGAAAGGGAGTGCGAATGGATTCATTGGCAAAGACAAAGTGCAACTGACTGAAGGGCAAATGGCAATGTCCCGAGAAGAGGCTATCATTAGAACCATTAGCAAGGGGCTCAATGAAAGAAAATTGTGCCGCGCGCGATTTGCGCGTCGTTTAAAACAATTCTTCAAAAGCAATCTTTGAATTGGACCAAAATGAGTGAGAGTAAGAGAGAGAGTACCTTGACCGAACTGCCCACCACTTGTACCCGTCACCGGGACCAGGTAATCATAGCTACAGTGTCAGCTAATCTATCATTATCTAGTACACTTTGCGCTACTTGCATCGTTTTGCAACCATTTCCACCATTACAGACCTGCTTATTTAGGCAGTTAGTAAAATGCAATCATTAGAGAATGGTGGCGGTGGTGGAGCAGGCTGCTGCTGCTTCTGCTGCCACGAAAGATTAGATTGAATCGATGGCAATGTGAGATGCGTTCGCGGGATGAGCCAGAACACGCCAAATTAAGTCAAAACCGAGCTTTTGGCGTTAGAGACGGCGTCGCCAGGCAGCATTGCCTGCAATGATTGATCGGTCAGTGAGCAGCAGGCTTGTTGAATTAAACACCAAGCAAATTCCTGCCGTGAAAATATTAATTGGAGTGTATCATGCAAAGCTTGTGATTGGGTTATTCACAGCTGACTATATCGAGCGTCTAGCGTTTCCCGAGTACGGGCAGCGAGAATGACTTCCACTGCGCGCCACTGCACTTGCCACTAACGCAACCATCAACAGGCAGGTGTGAGAAGCTCATTGCCTCAGAGTACCCTCAGTGCTCAGGTGATGGTGCAAGGTGTAAGGAAAGTGCAAGTAGGCAGGCCTTGGCAGTGCGCGCGCCAACAGAAAGAGAAAGAGCAAGTGAGGAGAGAGTGCTCGTAGCAGTGGTCGTGGTGGTGGTGAGGTACTTGTCAATGCCTGAAGGGCTAATTGAAACTTAAATAGCTTACCTTGTTTTTGCCAGCGAGAGTGAAGTGTGTAGTGTGTGAGCCACTTGAGCAGAGAGAGTACCTTCGCTTTTCGTTCTTCGTTCTGCGAGCTCGCGCGTTTCAGTTTCGATCACCACCACCACCACTGCCGCCGGAATGGAATGCAAACGTTCTTGCAGCTGCAGCAGCAGCTTCGAAATGGCAAAGTCGTCAGATCGTCGCGTTCTGATCCTCGCCGAGGCTGCTGTCGAAGCAGCAGCAGAACTTTCCTCGAGGATGATGGCCAGCAGACACTGGTGCGGCTGTTGTTGTTGTTGTCGTTGTTGATGGTGATCGTGGTGGTGGTGATGGGAGGTAATGGCGGTGGTGATGGCACTATCTGTTGCTTCTTGCTGATGTTGTTGCTGCTGTTGTCGTCTCGCTGTCGTCGCGTTGTCTGGCGGGAGGGACAACAACAAAACGTGGTGCAGAAAACATTTTTTTTCGACTCGCTATCAGAGCGGCTATTTTCACCGCACCAGCTCGCATTTCCGCTTCAAAGATCGAAAACGAAGAAATTGATCTCCTCTTCTTCTCTTTTCATTTGGCCATTTATTATTCTCCCTCTCCCCTTTGACCCTTCGCCTGACGAGCACTGAAGGGCAAAGACTAACAATTCGACCCTTTGTATGTTAGAAACATGCACACTGTCTAGACAGTGCACATTTACAACCGAAGCAGCAGTAACGAATCGAGTCGCCTTGACGCTTTTCGACAACCTTCTCCTCCTCCTCCTCGGACCTTCTTCGGCAAAGTGCCTCAGCGAGAGAAAGAGCGTTTCAGTGTTTGCGCTTACAGTAGCCACCTTTGTTGTTGAACACTGGCCATCTACACTCACACAGAAAGATTATCAGACAACGTCTCCTGGAGCAGTAAATAGGATTAGAGAAGGAAGGAACAGTAGCCCGCAGGGGACAGAGAGGGCCTAGCAAGACACAACAGCAGCAACAGCAGTAGCAGCATATTAGCACTTGGTCAGCGCCGGAGACAAGACAATTCGGGGAATTGTGTGAGCTGCCTGCCTGCCTGCCTTCGTTTGCTGTCGGCTGTTTGACGCCACTAATGACTTCTTGTGGGACGACGGTCGTCGCCTCGGCTGGCACTCTCTGCCTGGCAGTGGCAGTAAACGGTGCCATTAACTGGTCGATTGCACTCGGAGGTCTCTGATCTATCGATTGCCATTAACAAGTGTATGCGCAGGGCACTACCGGCACTACTGTCGCCGCCGCCGCCACCGCCGACGCCGCTGGAGAGGAACAGGCGGAGAGCACGTGGCGGTGTCACTGCAACACAAATTGTGTCGCCCCTTTTCCATCAGTTTAGGCAGGACACACCACCGCACTGGTAATCACGGCATCCAAACAAACACTGCCAATGCCATTTAAGAGAGATGCAATATAGGACCATTATATAAGACACTGTGACAGTGACAGTGCCAGTATCTCACCTACTCCCGTAGATAGTGGTGCTCCGACTGTTGCTGTTGATGCTGATGAGTCAATTTGTCTGCCAAAATTGGCCTACCGATGCTGTTGTTGTTAGAAGTAGTAGTGTGCCGTCACCGGAACTCTAAAACGGTCCTGTCGCCGTTTTAAGCTGCACCAGCTGCAGCAGCACTATAGAGCAGCAGCACATCAGCCAGTGCACTACTGCCACTTTCTAAATAAGTTCAATGTCAAGTGGGTTCGGTGCCGGTGTAGAGAAGCTGAGAGAAGCTGAGCGATAGAGTGTCACTGGCTGTGGCTAAAGACGCAAGGCGAATGCAAACACTTCACAGCAAAAGAGGCAGCAGATCAAGTGACAATTAGCATGTGCAATTTAGCAGTTCATTTGGCACTGCATCACTGCAGACACAACAAAAACAACAACCACAGTACCTCAGCTGAAACGGAAAAGTTCGGTGCTTGTGAAACTTGGTCACTGGTTGGTGTCGGTCTAAATCACTTTAGTTTGGCAGCCATCACTTGTTGAGCACATCAACTGCCTAGTCTAACTTTGAGCTTCTGAACTGCATAAATCAGCAGAGTGATGGGAAATGCGTAAAGGTAATCATCAACGCCTACTCACACAAGCACACACCTCTGAAAACAACAGCAGCAGCAACAGCATTAGAGAGTAAAAAATGGATTTTAAAATTAGATGCGCCAGTCTGCCAATCAAATAAACTGACTGTTTACATTAATGTCTGTTAAAACGGAGTTTTTTAAAATTCAATTGAAATTGTTTCATAGTACGATTGCTTTTAAATAAGGTCAATAGATTCTCTCTCCTTCCATCATCAGCTGCGGCGCCAGATATCTGTGCATGCAGAAGGCAAATCGAAAACGCTAATTACCAGCTAAAGCGCACAGCCAAAAGCAATTTACAAACTGGCAATTAGCTCTCTTTTTCTATGCTTGGATTCAGATTTAGCTTGATGATGCGGTGTTTAGGAACCGAAAAGCAACAAACAACATGCTGTACTGTACAACGGGGGAGCAACCCCATTCGAATGACATGCCAACTTTGCCAGTGTTTCGTTCTCACTTTCTGAACAAAACAATGCACCGGTCTTGTTTGCTCAGTGGAACATACCACCACTCTAGTCATTACCAGCCACTATCAGCCGCATCTTCAGTTTGCCACCACGCGACACTAGAACGGAAATCTGGTCAGGATCTGAACTTTAAGCCTCAAAAGCTAGCAAAAGGGCACAGCGTCGCGGCATTGGCCGTGGGATGAGCCGCAAGAAAATCAGTTTTAGAAAAAATGGTGCTACTTCCGCAGCAGCAACAAACAAAGCTCTGAGAATAAACGCGCCATTAATCAGACCGTTTTTTACTGTGCTGCAGCTGCTCGCTGCCAATTATCGCTAGTGTTGAGTGCATCTTTCAGTCCCCCTTCTTTCTGCCTATATTTTCAAGCAGTTCATCATCACAGTCAGAAGGAGGCAGGAGTCAGGAGGAAGCGTCACATGAATGAATGGCTGATATATTTTCATCGTCTTGTTTGTTCAATGTATCTCTTCAAATCTTTTCAATTGACGCACACTTCAAAAGGTTTCAATAAATTTTAACTTTGAGACGTGTGGACTAAACGGTGGAAAAAATTTTGGAGGGAGGATTTTTCCATTCGTCTAGTGCAGCGGGTGATTTAGACACTGCCTGCACCAGAAGATGTTATTGACTTGGGCGACACGGCGAAACTGCCTCAACCCAAACTGCTCGTGCTCGAGGAGCAAAGTCAACTCGCCGTTTTCTTCTCTCTCCTGTTTTCGCGGGGAGTGACGTCAGTGGTGGTGCATCTGCTTAAGAAGCTAAAGAATACTGAAGAAGAGAGAATCGGTACATCAGCCAAAAAGACGTCGCCACAGCCGCAGTCGCTGGAGAAACAGCGCCTCTTCTGTCCTCCTCTTCTTCGTCTTCGTCTTTGTCGTCATCCTCTTCTGCATATATAAGCGTATATAAGCTCATCTTTGTTTGTTTCTCTACAACCAGAGCAAAAAAACGCACATAAGCTTGCACCAACCTTTAATTTTAGCGAGATTTTTTTGTTTGTTATTACTCAACCACAACAACCTGATAAAATCTCCTTCTGATCATCACCACCAAAAGAGAGAACATGCTGCTCACCGACTCCAACGTGGAGTGCTGCACCAGCACTTCACCACCAGTCCCATCACCACCGCCATCACCCCCAGCACGCGACTCCTTTGACCGCATCAGTGACTACCTCTGCGAGGACATCCTCAGCCACCTCGCCCCTGAGCAGAAACTCCGTCTGGAGTGCGTCTCACAGCAGTTTCAGCGGACCATCTTCCGCCGGCAGCGTCGACTGGTGATCGCCCCGGGCACCAACGAGTGGTCACGGGTGAAGAACGCCATTCTGAAGCGCTTCGTGGGCGAGTACAATGTGAAGCACCGCATCGACGGGAAGCTCTTTGACCAGCTGCTGGCCAAGTTTCGCCACATCGACGACGTCGTCATCAACTACAACCTCGACACTGGGAACATGGACGAGCTCTTTGCCAGTCTGATGGAGCACTGCATCCGCATCCGCCGCCTGCACGCCAACTTCTTCAACATCAGCGAGCGGACGCTAGATCAGTTCGGACAGGTCTTTGGGCACAGTCTGCGGGTGATCAAGTCGAGCTACGTCAGCAACGGCAAAATTCCCTACAGCTTTGCGCTGCTCAAACACTGCTCCAACCTGGTCTCCCTAAAGAGTCACGAGTTTCTCAGTGAACAGCTGTGGAACAACGTCTACAACACTATGGTTGAGGAAGAGGAGGAGGTGGAGGATGACCAGGAGGAGGATCCGCAACAACAACCTCAACCCCAACAACCTCAGCAGAAGGAGGTTCTGCCCAATCTCAAATCGGCGCAGCTGAGTGTGACCAGCGAGGAGGGCGTCAGCCAGCTTGAACGCTTCTCAGATCTTTACATGAACAAACTGGAAAAGATCCAGGTAGAACTGGTGGACTACATCTACCGCAGCCACTACCTGGTCAACTTCATCTTCCCACTTGGAATCTGCAAGTTCCGCAACCTGCGCCAGTGCCTGCTCACGCTCAAGTACAACGGCGGCTACGACGCCGACTTTGTGTGGATCAACAACGGCCTGAGCGGCATCGCCCAGGACTGCCCGCTGATCTGCCACCTGGGCATCGACTTCATCGGCCACCAGGACTTCTTCATCAACAGCTGCCTGCAGGCGCTGCCCTGCTTCAAGACCCTCCCTCGCCTGTCCCTCTCCGTGAGCATGTACAACAAGGGCCTCGCCTTCCCGCCGATGCCCTCCGTCCAGCAGCTGGACCTCGCCTATCCCCGCCTCTACCAGTGCACCCACCTGAAGCAGCTGGTGCAAAGCTACCCGGCGGTGACCACGCTGACGCTCAGTTGGATGTACTTCTTCAACGACGTCCTCCTCAACTCGCTCATCGGCATGAAAAAGCTGCAGAGGCTGAAGATCGGCGGCCTCTGTCCGCCGGACGTCACAACGAACGGCCTGACCACCTTCCTCAACACGGCGCCGCAGATTCGCTCCGTAGTCTTCGACAAGAAGCCCAAGGTGACCACCAAAACGGTGGAAATGTTGGTGGAGTTTGTCGGCAAGCGGCCCTCCGTCTACTACGACTTTGACTTCTGTCTGCGTGACGGAGAGCCCGAGGAGAGGCGGCAGTTTGAGCAGTACTTCAGTCGAGTGCCGCTGCCCAAGAATATGGCCATTCGTTGAAGGCACTTTGGCATTCGAGTTACCAATCTTTCAACTTTATTTACTTTCCACACACACACACACTTGAAACACTTTGTTTTTGTACCATTGTAATTCTCTTCATTTCTTCAGTCATCCCGACACATTCGAAATGCTCACTGTTCTCATGTATAATCCCCTCCCCTCAGCAACTTTGCCATAGGCTTGGCTGTGATGTAATTAGCGAATAATAATAAAGCAAGTCTTCTTCTTTGGCCCATTCACTTTGCCATTTCAGCAGGGCAGCTTTATATTTAGCAAAGAAAAGAGTTGAGTTGAGTTGAAAACGGGAGCCACCGCCACTGCTGTCAGCGAATGCCGATGAATGTGATGCGGAACGCTCACACAGACAGACAGACAAAGACAGACGCTCACCAATTCGGGCACAAAGAGTGATGGCGATGGAAGAAAAGTGAGTGCACAGACACACACACTGTTGTACAAAGTGGCAACTGGTGCCACCAGAATTTAGGTCAATGAATCACACAACAGTGCTGTCAGTGAAAAATGTTTATATTTGTCAGATTAGTGTGACAGGACAGAGAGTAAGAAAAAGAAAGAGAGAGAGAGAGAGAGAAAAAGGGTTTGCTGTTTGTTGTGATCGACTTACATTGTCTCGAGGTGTGTACTGCGATGCTGTTGATGTGCTTGAGCGCGTGCTTGGGGCTTTCACTGGCGGGGATGATGGCGGCAGCTATGATCACTGTGTGTGCACTACCACCACCACCGCTCAATACGTCTTGGCAGCCGTTCATTTCTGGTGACGGTCGTTGCTGCGGGCGACAGAGTCACACCAGCAGAGAGTCTATGTGCAGTGAACTGTGTCGAGGCGTATCAAAGCATCGGGGAGTCACATGACAGGACCATTTGGTGGAAAGGGAGAGGGAAAAGTGCGGGATTAAATTGTTTCAGAGTGTCTGCTTCTAACTCCTCACAAGCTGCTGCTGCTGCTCCTGACAGAGTCTGCTGACTCGAATGCGTACAAGCAAACACACAGTGTCGCTCTCTGCCTAAGTGTCACATTTAGCACCTCTCACAGAGTAATGCGGACAATGACTACTGAGCAAATGGAGAGAAAGAAAGGAAGTAGTGATATCAGTGTCACCGTTTAGCGCGGCTTCACAAAAAAAAGTTGAAGTTGGCAATGGTATTGCATTGGCGTGCCTGTGTGTCTCTGACTAACTGAATTATTGCTCAGGTGTAATGTTAGAGAAGAAAGATGATAAAAAGTCGAAAGAAGGAATGAACAATGGCGAACCAATTGAACGTGGAACGGATATGTCGACAAGAGAAGAAGAAGAAGGGGAGTATCGGCGGAATTTGGCGTCTTTGCTTGATAAAAAAACCAATGGTCACTTTGTTTCTTCAACGGCATGCGAAAACTTTTTCAACCACTCAAAGTTATCAGTGCTGTAGTCTGTAATGAAAACAACAAGGCATAAAGAAAATAGAAGCGACTTGAGCCTCGATGACTTACTGAAGTACTCTAGCCCGATAAAGTCATTGTAGTGAGGAGCCAGTTTCTTCAATATAAAATCGTGATTGAGCTCTCCCTCATCAATTGGGTTGTCGCGCAGAGGTACCTGCGATATTTGCACGTGCCCAATGTGACTAGACAACAGCTGTAAAAAGGTAGATTGAATTAGCAAACAGATCACACATTTCAAAAAGTTGCACTATGCTTACTTCCAAGTAATGAAGAATGTTTCCGTGAAGGCGTTGAAGATGATAAGTGTCGAACCTGTTTAGAGAAGATTCAGTTATATGTTATTGAAGGTTATAAAGTAACTTACATGATCTTCAAGTTTGGTTCATTCAGTTCCTTGACCAACGCCAGAGCAGTGTCGTAAGAACGTAGGTAGTAATTCGGTCGAGTTGATAAAGGTTCAATCAAAACGGTGACATTGAGTTTGCTCATATATCGTGCACCTTTCACCAGCAGCTGTTTCACTTCAGCACTTCAACAAAATGCCCCAAATTAAACCAGACTTTCATCACCGACAGTATTGACACTTACAGTTTGCTCGGCTCATCGATGTTGGCGTCAACAAGGAGTAGATGGACTTTTCGGGCATTCAATGCCAACACGTAATCACCAGTTGTCTTCAAGATAGAGTCAAATTCCTCAACAGTCGGCATCCGATCCTGGTACTTATCAGCAATCGCCGGGCTATTGATCAACACAAACTCTGGTCGCGATTCAGCATTGAGCTTCTCCAATTCACCCTTCCACTCCTCAATCTTGTTCTTGTACGGATCCTGAGCCTCGACCGCCTTAAACTGGTAGTCTTTTCTGGAGTGATGATAACAAGTTAGTTGCACCGACAACCGTACAAAAACAAACAAATAGCGCTGAAAGAGCACTTGCCTTTTGAGAACTTCTCGAAAGCTCTCCACATGATCGGGAATGTCTAGAAAAAGTGAGGAGATGTTGGCGGAAAACTTCAAGTTTCGGGTCAGCTCAAGGAGACCCATTTTGGCGAGGTTCGGCATCGCAGCGGCGGTGATGGTTGATAAGAGTTATAAGATAAGGTAGCAGGCGGTCAAAGAGGTGAATGAAGGAAAGAAACTGCAGTGCATTGATTTCCACTGGCATCTCCTCTCTCACTCTCACTCTCTCGCGTTATTTGTTTAGCATTTTTTTTATTTTGGCGATGTGATTCATAGACGATGTGACGGAACACTGGAGCGGTACTTTTGAAGTTCCCGCACCACAAAAAGTGTCCAAATCAGTTTATAGCAAAAATATTTGTTGAAAAAATAATGGGGAACAGGCGTTTTTTAAATGTCAGCATGACTACTCAACATTCCAACTACCGGCATCCCAAATGATGCCATAGAGGCTGTTGTTGTCTTTGAACTTGCTCATCTGCCTGCCCAGTCGGGACTCAGCTCGGGCGTCGCTAGATGTGTAGATAAATCGGTCTAGCAGATTTCGATAACCTCGACCAATGGTCACAAATGGCCGCCTCTTCTTACTCTCCGGCAGTCCGTGCCCTGGCGAACTGCTCAACATTTCCCCAGCACCCTTATCCGCCTTGCTCGTCTTTCTCTTGAGGCTGCTACTTCGCTTGCCAAACGGCCAAACCTGATGTAGACTTCGAAGTGCATTTCGCCCTACACTGGGCTTCTCCTCTTCAAATGACAGCTTCACCTCCTCAAGTCGAATCGGCTCTGAGGTGACAGGAGTTTCTGGAAAAGGAGCAAAGTTATCCGGAAAGGTGATGATGAACTTCACTTCGTGACTGTACGGCCGGAAGACGGTGACCGGCTTCAACGAGTGTGACTCGGCGACGATAATGCAACCTGAATTGGTGCCAACGTACAGCTCCTCATTGTCTTCATTGCAGGCGATGGCTGTCACCTGACAGCTTCCAGCTAAAATGAAAGTTTTTTTTATGAAATTCGGAACAAAAATACTTTTAAACAAACTTACGCTTGAGATGGTCTTCAATGCTGATGGACATCAAACTCTCCGAGCAAGGTGCCAGCTTTGAGCAGTCCAACCGGTGAACTATTTGCCGCTTGTAGGCGTCCCACTGGTAGATGATGAAACCTATATACCAAACAAAATTAAACTTGTGTTCACTCAATCTTAGTCAGAGAGAAACTTACCAGTGAAAAGAACAGACCAAATGAAGGGCTCAGTAGAGGAGGCCATGAGCATAAAGACGTCATTGCGGTCTGCCAGCGGCACACTGGAGCCAATGTAAATGGCGTGCAGTGACGACCTCACAAAGCCGTCATCGTAGTGGTCAACCACTATTTGATTGCGCACAAACATGTCCTCCGGTCGCACCTGCACAATGGCAATCTTCCCATCCGGCTGGCCGCACCAGATCTCCACGCAGTGCTCACTGGTTCGAGAGCACCTTCCCTTCTCCGTATCACTAACCGTGGTGAACTTGTCCATGTGAGTGATGCAGAGGATCATCGACCGGTTATTGTCCACCTCCTTCACCTCCAGGTCACTGGAGCGAAAGTAGGTGCGCGTAATGGATTCCTCCAGTGCCGCCTGCAACTTGTCCAGTGAGAGGAGCCACAGTCGACCGCTGGTCGAGCCTATGACCACCAACCGCGCCTTCGCCAGCCAGCAAATCGTCTTGATGGCCGTCAACGAGGCGGGATTCTCAAAGTCCAGCTGAATCATGCAGATGGCCTTGAACTGGTGGTCCGCTGCTGAAGTGCTGCTCCGCTCGTCCCCACCATTATTCAGACTGTACAGGTGGAGACGAGCCTGTGAGTCACCGAGCCAGAGCTGTCCATTCACTACACAGGCGCTGATGATGGTTCGATTGGCCAGATTGTCGCACGTCAGCCTGTGCCCCGTGGTGCTCCACTTGTGGTTGCCGCTGCTCTCCACTAGGTCAATCTGCTGGCCCACCTTGCTCAGACACACGCTAAAGTTGATGCCCTGCTTGGCACTGCTGCTGCTGCTGTTGTTGCTGTTTACCACCAGCTCGCCTGAATCGGCCCCGCCGCCCAGGCCGGCCTCCATCTTCTCGTAGCCAGTGGCGCAGATTATGGCGTACTGCTCGGGAAAGTTGATCACATCGAGGAGGGAGCAAAACTCAGGCGATGAGATGATGGAGACCACCTGGGAGATGGTGGGCCGCTCACTGGGCTCCTGCTCCCAACAACGCACCATCAGATCGACAAAGGACTCAGGGAGACAGTGCAGGTCACGCTGGCTGAGCGCCGGCCTGATGCCATCGAGAATGCTCTCCCGAATGGCAAACTCCTGCCCTTCAAAGGGAAAGCGCAGTGTGCAGAGCTCGTACATAAACATGGCAAAGGAGAAGCAGTCCACCTTTTCAGTGTATTCCTCCTCGCCATTGTGGAGCATTATTTCAGGTGCCTAAAAAACAACAAAAAGTTAACAAAAAATGCAAAACTACAAAGAAAAAATCATCTTACCATGAACCCTTCAGTGCCGCCAAATCCTTTAGTGCCTGTGGGCAGTGAAGACCTCGAGATGCCATAGTCAGCCAGCTTCAGATGCACTTCCGCATCCAGGGTGGAAAGGGCGCTGGGAAATGACCAGACGAGGACATTTTCCGACTTTAGATCGCGGTAAATAATGTGGTGCTGATGGAGGTACTCCAGCGCCTTGGAGATCTGCAGAAAGGCCTGCTGGAGAACGTGGGCGGCGATGCGCACGCCTGAACGCCGGTACGCCTTGGTGTGCGTGTCCAGAGAGCCCTGAGGGGCCAGCGTGAGCACCAGCGCCAGCGGTTTCGGACAGATGCCAATGCAGGAGGCAATGTTGGAGTGCTTCAGCGAGGCGAGAATGTTCAGCTCAGTACGGGCAGTACAGTAGGCCTTGCAGGCGTACTGCAGCGGATCGCGCTCCCACTTGGACTTCATCGCCGAGTAGGCCTCCAGGTCGTGCTTGCGAATGCCACTCGACCACTGCTCCAGGCGAATCGGCTGCAGCAGCTTCAGCGCCACCTCAAAGCTCTCAAAGGCGGCGGAGGCGGTAGTTGTAGTGGTCATGTCCTCGGTGGCCGAGTTTGGCAGGTAGAACTTCGAGTTGGCCACCGAGCGCTTGGTAAAGTGCGGCGGCGACAGGGCGTCGTACCTAAAGTGACTGGTGGACTTCCGCTTCGGACTGTAGAACGCTCGAAAGACAAAGCCAAATGAGCCTCGACCTAGTAGCTTACCGAAGCGTAGCTGCTCTCGCTCAATGCAAAAGTTTTCCTTCAGATCGGCAAACATCACATCCGGCGCCAGTTTGTCCATTCGAAGGCGGGCATGTGCCGGGCACTCCAGTCGGCGGTCCTCGTACACCGCCAGAATGCACTCCTCCACCATGAAGGCGTACACCGGGTGGTACATTGACACCGCTGCTGAGGTCGGCGTGGCGTCCTCCGCCACCGAGATCTCCGTGTTCAGCGTGGAGATGGCCGAGTCGTGAAACTCCTGCTTCACCTGCGACTGCAGCGTCGCCTTCTTCACCTCCGACTTGTAGAAGTCCACCAGGTTGGAGTCCACCTCGGCGGTGTCCGGCGACAAGACTGCCTCTGACTTGCAGATCTCCAGTTGATTTGCTCCAGAAACTTTGTTTTGACTAGCACACCTGCTCTGTGTTGTGTCGCTCGTCTCCTCAACAAAGCACTGCATGCACAGCGTACAGGGCACGATTCGAGTGATCAGAAAGCGGCCGTCCGATGTGTGAATGAAACGAGTGCCTAGAAAAGTCATAAAATCATTTCAACATTTTCGATTTAAAGAAACACATTCAACTACTCACCTAGGGACGGGTACCAGTCTTCGAGCAACGTATCAATGTGTTCCACCAGAATGACTAGAAGTTTAGTGAGCATTTCCATGTTAGGTTCGAGGATGTACTGGTTTCGATGACGAGATTCACTTTTGATATGGTTGTCGTTGTTGTTTTTCTCCTCCTCCCCTTCAGCAACATCGACAAAAGTCTCCACCTGCAGCGACTGATTGGGCAGGTAGATCTCAATCAGCGCTGAGCCCTGCGGCGCAATGTACACCTCCGACCAGCTGTTTGACTTGAGGGAGCTAGTGTCGTGGCCGCTGGCGGCATGAGCTTGAGCAGAATGATGGCCACCCTTGCCGCTCTGTTCCGTCTGCTGACCCAGGTAAAATTTGATTCGCTGGTAGTCATACGGATAGAAGGACTTGCTGGTGAACGAGGTGCTGATGGCAGGGGCAGTCGCACCAGCGGTGCCACCACTGGCCGTCGGGCTGGAGGCGTTTCCACTCAGCCCGTACTCCTTCACCCGCAGGAGAAAGGTGTCCAGGTAGCAGAGGCCAAAGCCCGTCTGCCAGCAGTGCCACTTGGCCTGGGCACCGCCCAGCAGCCTGCCCAGCACCGGGTCGGCCTGTGCCGAGGGAGGGATGTGGTAGAAGGAGCGGACAATGTCCACCACCGATTCGTCGGCGAGCATTCGGGTGATCAGCCGCGACCAGAAGCCACAGGGCACGTAGGAGAGGAGGAGCATTCGGTGGATGGACTCGCTGTGACGTGCTAGTGCCGTGGCAATGCAAATGGGTTGAGAATCTGCCTCAAGATGGTGATCATCATCAGCGTTAAATGCCGGTGTCGCCTCCTTGCAGGGACTTTTCCGCTTCAAACCTAACTCCTGAAAGTGAAGTTGGTTTTTCAGCTCAAACCGAAACAGCTCGGCGTTGTTCGTCGATGACCGACGCATCTTCAGCCGAGAACGTAGAGGAATCTATAAGTGAAACAATTGTAAATTTTGAAAAATTTGTGAGTTACACAGACCATAATGTCCGACCCAGGGTGGCCCGACTTGAGCTGCTCCTCCGTGGGCAGCAGCGACGGTATGAGCAGCGTCCGATTGTCCCAGGTAAGCGCCAGCTCAAACTTGTTCAGCAAACTAATGAGGTAGTTCTGCACGTCAGCCGGCGCCGAGCTGCTGTTCTTGAAGAGCTGCAGCAGGTGCTCCGTCTTCATGACGCCATTGCGGGCAAAGGGGTTGATCTCACGAATAGTGACCACATGGGCGAGCACGTCACACAGCCACTGCGGGTCCAGAAAGTACAGGTCCTTGAGGTTGGCGTCCTCGTAGTGCAGCATGACGCCATTTTCGTGCAGGAAACGCGTCGCCTGCTGCAGCTCGGCAAAGTCGCGAAAGGCGAGGCTGTGCCGTTCCTTCATCGCCCGCACCACCTCACTCCGATACTGCTCCGTGTGCAGAACGGGTTCCGCTCCGGCAGCCTTTCGCTCGCTGGCCAGCAGGGAGACCACCTCTTCCAGGGCGAGGTACGTGGCGGGCACCTTCTGCTCCAGCAGGCGGTCCTTGTTGCCCGAGGTGCGCATCTCCGTCGCCGTCTCGTATATGATGTTCGCGAGGAGGCGAATGTTGTGGCGCGTCTTGGTGCTCACCTCGATGGAGGCCACCACCCGGGGCAGGCCTCGCTTGTCCGCGTCCACCGAGTCGGCCATATAGCGGTCGCGAATCATCTTCTGCAGGTCAGAGGAGAAGAAGGGCGGAAAGTACTCCTTGACGAGGTCAAAGTGCGTGCCGATAATGATCACCGGGGAGTTCGGGGCCCGCGACTGGATGTTCAGCAGCCAGGAGTGCAGCCCGTCCACGCCCCGCTCTCCGTCGGTAATCTTCCACACGACCAGGTAGATGGAGCGCTTCGAGAGAAAGTACTGATGGGTGGCGTAGTACTCCCGTTGGCCGCCAAAGTCCCACGTGCGAAAGGTGATCGGCCCAATGTTCTCCCCCTCAAAGTTCATCGTACTGTTTGGTGCTGCCTGAAAGGCGCTGACCCTCGTTCGCGACAGACTGCGCTCTCGGTCCTTCAGACCTCGCAGCGGCTTCCGCTCGTACGTCCACTCAAACAGATCGACGCCCACTGTGGAGAGAGTGACGCCCCGTGGCGTCTTCATGCCCATCGACTTGTTGCCCATTCGCTTGCCCCAGTGGTCGGGCGGGGCGCGAGTCCGTCGGCCGGTGCCCTCGTGTCGGAGTTGCTCCAGAATCGAAGTCTTGCCGATGCCCTGCACGCCCACAATCATCAACTTCATGCGGTTGTAGGGCTTCGAGTTCTCGAGAATCGAATTCAGGTAGCTGATAATGTCCGCCGTCTTGTATGTCTTGCTGATGATCATCGACCGAAGCGGTTCGCTTAGGTTCAGGCAGCCTCGCGTGTTCAAGTTCCACAGCTTCGTCAGCAGGCCCATTTCAGGTGGCAGTCTGGTCAGCTCGAGGTTGCCGCTGAGGTTCAGCACTGACAGCTGGCTCAGATAGGAGATGGTCTTGGGCACTTCCGCCACCTGATTGTTGGCCACATCGAGCATTGAGAGGTTGGGAAAGAAGAGGCGAGTGTAGCGAGACGCCTTGCTGTTCAAGTTGATGTCACCAGTCGTCTGCGAGAGCGTCGACAGAAGGTCGTCCATGCTGCCAAAGTTGCTGGAGGTAAGCTTTTTGGAGGTGTAAAAGCGAGAGGCAAACTTGGAGGACTCATTGTAGCTTGAAGAGAGGCTGGTGTTGGCTGCTATTTTATGACTAGTGGGCAGGGGGTCAGAGACGGCTGCCAGCTCATCTCTGGTAATGACAATCATCTTCAGGTAGTTCTTCGTCAGCACCAGCGTCTTCAGGTTGTCCAGCTTGGTGTGCTGCTTAAAGGGGCAGCCCTTCGCTGACTCGACGTACTTTCCAATCTGATTACCGGAGAAGTGCCAGCAGCACTGATTTCGGTGGCTGACCACCTCATCAAAGTCGAGGTTCTCCTCGGGCAGAACCCACTCCTCGATGAGGTTGTGCGAGAGGTCGAGGTGCTTCAAGCTGACCGGGTAATGGCCTAGTATGAACTCGGCGTCAAAGACGCTCGTCAGGCGGTTGTAGCTGAGGTTGAGGTGGGTGAGGCGGGTGGCCAGGCAGGACAGGAGAAAGGGCACTCGCTCAAAGCCGTTGTGAGAGAGGTTGAGCTGCGTCAGGTTGCAGCACATCGGCGAACGGGAGACGGCCGAGGCCGAGCTGACACTCTCCGTGGTGGTGTGGGCATTGCCAGTGCCATTGCCGTCCACCCCCTTGCTCTGTCCACCACCGTCGTTGATATTCCCGTGCAACGTCTCATTGAGAATGTTCACCTTTGCCAGCCACGGCTTGGCGGCGTTCAGCTCAAAGGGCGTCAAGTTGATGTGGGTGCCGCCTCCGTCATTTTGTTGCGGCACCAGTGGACTCAGATCGTTGAAGCTACGGTCAAAGGAGTTCCGCGAAACGCTCTTCAGATTCTCGCTAATACTTGAGGTGGAAATACTTTTGGGAATACTTTTGCTGCTGCCGCTCATCTCCCTCGTCGAGCTGTTGATCATGCCGGGGGAGGCATCGTTCATCGAGGCAATACTGAGAGATTCAAAGGAGGAGGACAGATCGGCGGTGCAGGAGGGTGAGCACTGCGAGGGGGAGGGCAGATCACAGAGCAAGTTGAGGGACAGGTTCAGCTCGCTGAGCTTAGGCGTGAACCAGAAGAGTGGCGGAAGGGTGCGCAGTTTGTTGTTCGACAGATCGAGAAGCTTCAGCTCGGGCTGCTGAAACAGCGAAGATGGCAGACATTCCAGTTGATTATCCTGAAGGTGCAACTCCTCGAGGAAGGGCAAGTTCCACGAGTACTCCTCAATCGACTGCAGTCGACTTTTGTTCGAGTCACTCCGTTTGAAGCTGCCCTCTTTTGAAGGGCGAGAGTGGCCACTTGAAGATAGGGCAACTGTTACACTTTGTGACTTGCGCATTCGAGAGAAGAAACCCTTTGATGACTTGGGAGAAGAGGAAAGGATGGCGTCAGCATCGAGTTGGCCCGAGTTTCGCCGAAAGACATTCTCATCGTCAAACGAGTCAGCAGTCTTTGGCATCAGCTCCATCTCCGGCAGTGTTTGCAGGCGATTTTTGGACAGATTTAAAATCTTCATCGAGGGAAGGTCAGTGAACAAGCATAAGGGCACTGAAGTCAGCGAGTTATTGGACAGGTCGATTCGGGTGATGGCTGCCAGGGCGGTGTTCCACGAGGTTCCAGATGACACCTCCTGCACCTGAGACAATCGAAGCTTGACATTGTACACCAGCGATGAGTCGACGAGCCACTGGAGCAAGTACCGTTGAAGTCCGTTTTCCAGTGATTTCAAGCCCAGTTGGTGCCAGTCGATCATCACCGCCTTTGAGGGGAACATTGAGCTGACGGTGACATTGTTAACTGCAGCAAAAAAAGTTGTTAATAAAGTTGAAAAAGGCAAAACAATCTAAAAGTGCACTTACTCATGTTGAACTTGTTTAGGGCATTCATGCAGTTGGAGCCGACAATATCAAAGGCTCGCTTGTTGATCTTGCACTCGCAGTCGGCGAACGCCTTCAGACTGAGCAGCTTCGAGACAAAGTGCTGGTCATTGTTGTGAAAGGCAATGGAGAGGGCGTTCAGTGCCGAGGGCCGAAGGTCCTCGCGAATGTCCTCGTCCTCTTCGTTCTCCTCCTCCTCCTCCCCGGCGAGCTGGTCGCGCGCCCCGAAGCGAAACAACAGGTCCACCATGGCCTTGTCGCGATTTCGAATTGCCTCTCGCAGTGCAGACGACCTGATGCGCGGTGGTGCATCCTGTTTGCCAGCTGACTCGCTCTTCACCGAGCTGTCTGAACTGGTGGAGACGGTCGATTGGTTAGACTGGTTGAGCAGTTCTAATGACTTTTTACTCGACTCAAAGGAAGTATCAGCGTTTGTTGCCGTTGTTGTTGTTGTCAGGGCTGCTGAGGCTGACGCCGTTGCCGCAGTGGCCAAGTTTCTGAGATCATGCAGTGAGTCTGATATCGACAGTGGAGGGAGGAAAAAGTTGTGGTGATTAAAGTGCGACACTCGAGTGACGATGGAAGAAGGGTTCACTAGCTGCCCGTTGATAGGCAGATTAGGATTGGCGCCCTGTGCCAGCAGCAGCGAGGCAATGGAGTAGTGGCGCTTCTTCACCGCACAGTGCAACGCCGTCTCCATGCTGTAGTTGCAGTACAGGTCCACCAGAAAGGGACTGATGCAGTAGGTGGGCGGTTTGGGCTTGCTCGAAAAATAGAAACGCCTTCGCTTGAGCTTTTTTGTAGAAGTCGACGTCGCTGCCGCCGCCTTCAAAGTGCTACTCGGCGGCGGCAGTGGCGGCTTGTTTGTTGTGGTTGCATTCTTTTCCGTGGAATGTTGGCTCGTTTTAGAGGGTGAACTCGAGGGGCTGAGCTTTTCAATTAGTCGCTGAATGGGCGAGACACCGGACCGATTCGTTGACTCGTTGTGGGTAGTAGTGTTTGTACTTGTATTTGCAGTAGAAGTAGTAGAAGTAGTTGCCGCTTTGTTGATAATTGCATTCTGACTAGATGAGTGCTTCGTATCAAAGGAACTTATCACAGTGATGTCCTCAAGGCTGCTGCTGCCGCTGCTGCTGCTGGCGTTGTCGCCGCTGTCACCGTCGTCGACGTCCTCTTCATCAGGTGAAGTCAAACTTTCACTGAAGATGTAGTCTAGAAAGTGATGCTGGTGCTGATTATCGTCGACAATTTCGAAGGTGTCCACTTGGATGCTGGCCGCCTCCTTCGGGTCCTTGTCGCAGTAGCCGAGGTAGTCAACGTACAGGATGGCCTTGGAGTGGAAAGCTAGCAGAAACTCAACCAGCGACTGGTTGCCGAGCAGAGTGGCCAGGTAGAGCAGCGACTGGCCGGCAATGTCTTGAGCGTTCAGGTCGAAGGGCATCAGGTAGATGTAGTACTGCCTGGTTGGCTCCTTCAGGTCGCCCTTGCTGTGGTGGACTCCCCTGGAGAAGGAGTGTTGTGAGCGACTGATGGTGCCTGTTGATTGCGCAGTTGATGACGATGACGACGTGTCGGCAAGTTCGCATCGACAGACGAACCGCCGCAGCACCTGTCTGGGGTAGTTGTAGGTGAGCAGCAGCTTGACAATGTCCTGGTGATTGTTCATGGCTGCGGCGTGCACTGGCAACCAGTGCTCCACCGTGTAGACTGCAGCCAGCTCGGGGAAGTGTCGCAGCAGCAGCTCGCAAATGTGCAGACGTCCGTGGTAGGCGGAAATGTACAGCGGCGAGTACTTCGTCACCGGATGCTGACGACCATCAGAGCCAGCGGCGATGAGCAGCCCCACAATCTCCAGATGACCTTCCTGACAGGCCTTGAAGAGCAGTGTGTTTGACCCGTTTGGGGCAAAGTTGACCAGAGAAGTAGTTGTGGAAGTGGTGTTGGTGGTGGTGGTTGCACTGTGTTCAGCCTCGTTCTCAAGCTGCTCAGCACTGGTGAACCTTTTCGCCTGCACCAGCAAGCTCTTCACCTGTTCGACGTCACCTTTGTGCACTGCCAGCGCCAGAGATTCGTACAGGTCGGAGCGCATCTTCTCCCGCACCACAATGGAGCTCTTGAGGAGGTCAACGATGTTCTGATGATGCGCCTGTTCGGCGAGATCCATCGCCGTGAAACCGTTGGCGTCTTTCGCGTAAATGTTGGCGTTGAACTCAATCAGAATCTGCACCATCTCCTCAAAGCCCCTGGAGGCGGCAATGTGCAGACAGCTCTGACCAGAAACATTATTGCTGGTGGTGGTGGTGTTCGGTGAGTGTTCGGCAAACTGGCGAATGTTCGGATCAGCTTCGTTCATCAGCAGCAGCCGGGCACACTTCAGGCTATTTGATATCACAGCAGCGTGCAGTGCAGTTCGGCCTTTCGAGTCCTGAGAGTTGATGTTCTTCAGCTGCAACAAAAATAAAGTGACATTACAATCACGCAAGAAAAAGAAGTTTAAGGCTAATCTCGCAAACCTCATCACCGAAGAGCAAATCACTGAGTAAATCAGAGTTGTCCCACAGGCAGGACTGGTGGAGAAGCTTCCCCTCAAACTCGCCGTCTTCCTCTGATACCTCGCTAGCCTCCACCGCCGTATCATCGTCGTGTTGATAAGCACTGCTTGCCATTGTGGACAAGGGAAGCTATCAATCAGCAGCCTCTTCAGCTTCAGAGTATTTATCGAGTAGTGGAGCAGTGGTAGTCGTTCACCAAATGGCAACATTGGAAAGGTCAATGGCACTACATAGTAGCAGGTCTGCCGTCGAATTGACCATCAGCGCCACCGCGGTCTGGCGCCCACGCCTGACTGGTTCCACGTGAAGTCCGAAAGTAGTCCAAGGTTAGACGTGACGTCCAGTGCGTCATTTAGCAGCCAAGAAGGTTGGATCAGGCAAAGTCCAGTTGAAATCAAAACAATCAGCGACGACAACACAGCTGATTGTACTGCTGGTTTCATTTCCAAAGCACCAGATGGAGCACCGGAAGCGTCATGCGAGAGTTCTATTCAAATCAGACACGTCCGCATTGCCGCTCGATCATCCAAATCACCAATGTCGCAAGAAAAAGGTGATTCGTTGGTGGTTGAAGCTAACCACGCCGGGAAGAAAGGCCTCCTTCACCTGTGCACCCTCATCCTCACCGAAGGAGACTCGGCCATACCTCTAGTGTTGGCCGGGCTCGGGGTAGTCGGTCGCGACCGGTACGGCGTCTTTCCCCTGCGCGGCAAGCTGCTCAACGTCCAAAAGGCGACCCACAAGCAGATTATGGAGAACGCGGAAATCAACAACATCATCTAAATTGTCGGTCTGCAGTTTAAGAAGGTTTATGATCTCAGCACTGGACATTATACGAGATTCGCAAGTACTTTGAACAGCGCGGCAAGAGAACCTTCGCATCGTCCATTTCACGCATAATGAACGGCAAGCAGCGCAACTTTCAGCGAGCGAAGCGAGCAGAACCCGAGAAGACGGAAGATGACAGTAGTCAAGACAACAGCAGCCACTTACTGGAAGAGGTGTTGCCAGCATAGCAAAGCCTCCACTGCCTCGAGAACCAAAAACTGAATCTGCTGGCTTTGACATTGGCATCTGTCTACGCGAAGTGAATACTCAAATCGAATTTTGAAGCGTACCCTTTCTTGTGATCACATTCTAGGCATATGTCAATTAAAAAATAACTTCAATTTCCATTCGATTCCCCAACTGCGGAAGCCCTTGAATTGTTTTTTGATTTATTTTTTAAAACTAATGCTGAGAGCAATATACCTAGCAACTAATTCAGAATTACTTTGAAATGAGTAACAGTGTATTTTTTTATTGACAGCAAGGAGTTTTATTGGAAATGACTCATGATATTTACAACTGTTGCCAATGCTGTGGTAATCTCCAAGTGATTAAGTGATAAAGTCAAGTTGCCACAATCACTACCAGACACGGACAACGGTTACCAGGTGCGCTGAGAAGATAAACCGGCACCAAAAGAGAGCACAATGGGAAAACGATACTGTTGTTGCTGTTGCGCCATTCAATCGTTGAAACTGTTGAGCTGGTCGGCTTGGGAGTCGGCATTTGAGTACACAAACGAGCTCGCAAACAAGCACACCAGCACACACACACCTTTCCACAAATCAAACGCCTATTGATTTAGATAAGAAGAAAAGATTGCTACACTTCGTCATCGCCCCAAACTCACACTCACTACGACTCGTTTGTTTACCATCATCATCATTCTATCCAATCTGCATTCTTCAAATAATAATCAGCACCGCACCGCATCGTCAGTGTCGAGTGTCAAGTAGTACTAACAAGTTCACTGGCATTCTTTTTCTCTTCATTGTGTGACAAAGAAAGCAGCAATAGTCAATAGAGAAGATGAACTTCTTCAAAGGTGGTCAAGAGGAGGAGGGTGGACGGAGGAACACTACCAACTTGAACCCACTCACGGCGACAATAGAGAATGCGGCCATTCCGGTGAGTACATTTTGTGATTGCACTCGTCGGAATATATTTTTTGCCTCCATCTAATCAGCCATCTGTTTGCATGCTCTCTCTTTTTCTATTTCCTTTTTCTTCCTTCACTTTCACCTTTCTGTGGACCACCCGATAAAAACAACAACAACAACACCAGCACAAGTCACTCTTTCCTGAGCTGGGCCTGTACACGCGAATAAAACTCTTTGCAGGTTTCCTGCTCCTCAGCTTACTTCTCGACATTATCGGAATTGCCTTGATCACCATCAATATCAAAAGCTTTGCGGCGCTCTTCACTCTTGGCACCCTCTGCATGCTCTTTAGGTAAATGAAGCAAGTGAATGAGAGAGTGAGTGAAAGTGAGAGTGCACTCCAAAGTGAGTGAAGCACTTCTGCTGACCGCAATGCTTAAAGTGCTCAATGCATTGCGGTTCTCTTTCTTTCTTTCTTTTTCTCCACTTACCATAACTCAGCAGCAGTACTTCCTGAACTACTACTCTTCACTATTTGCATTTTTCTATTTTTCATTCTCGTCCTTTCAATTCTCTCCCTCCCTCTTCACAGTATTATGTTCCTCGTCGGACCAATGGAGCAGATCAAGGCGATGGTCCAGCTGACCCGAGTGCTTGCCTCGCTCACCCTCCTCCTGTGCATTGTCCTCACGTTGGTCTCTGCGCTGCACTGGCGCAAGTCAATGCTGGCCATTATCTTCTGCATCGGCCAGTTTGCCGCCTTTCTCTGGTACGCGCTCTCCTACGTGCCCTACGCAGGGACCCTCTTCAAACACGTCGGTGCCTCTTGCTGTTCAGTGTAGAGATGGTAGCAGTGGTAGTAGTGGTAGTATTTCACTCGTCGATGTCACTGCTTCTGTTCGATAGTGCCGCCTCCAATCAGCCGCCTCTATCCTTCCAAATCCGATTATCACCCTTCCACAGCCTGTTCATCATTTGCATATGTAGTAGTGTGTCGCCTTTTAAGTGTGTCATATTGCGCCGTCTTACGTTAGACAGCCCAAAGCCACAAACAAGATTTATATTTGAACAAGTTCAAAGTCATTCCTCGATTGAGAATTTCTTTTTGGTGGGATAAAGAGACAATAAAAAAGTGTAAAAAGTTGGCTAAATAACTGATATTTGAACAGCATTTTTGAGGCAACAGATGTAAATCAAGAAAGAAAAAAGGGAAAGTGTAGAAAGTCATTGAAATGCCACAAAGTACAGTGTGTGGTACAGTGTGTGCTACAGTGTGTTGATTTACTGTTGACTTAAACTTTAGACAAACAAACAAACAAGCCTCTCGCTCCATTTTTTTGTTCCGAGTACGCCTAATTACGAGCTACACAAAGTTCAGTGCAGGAAATTCAATTGAATGAGTTGATCTGTTTATGTTTTGAGTGGAAAATGGGGAAAAAGGGGAAAATGAAAACAACGCACTTGTTTATTCTGCTTGGGCGGAAAGGGGTGATTCAGTTTGGCCAACTGTGAAACTGATGATGATGATGATGGTGATGGTGATGTCAATGAGAGGTGGACCAATGTTGTACAGTGGATTGAGGCTTGAGCAGCTGCCATTGTCCTCGCTCTCTGTTGTCCGCAATGCACTGGCCACACACACACACACTGTTCTCACAGGCTGAGTGAGCTTTCGATTTGTCCCCTCCAGTGAGCTGTGAGTGGTTCTCCACTCGTTGAAAATTTTGCCGCTAGAAACGCCGTCGGAATTGAGCTGGGGTAGAGAGTAGAAAGGGAAGAGAAAGAGAGTTGAAGAGAAGTGAGCCAGTGAAGCACCAAGTGATGCTGAAGGCGTGCAGGCGTCACCAGCGTGGCCAATGCCGAGGCGAGGAGATGCGCAGACACACACGAATTTCCAACACTGCCTGCTGCACTGGACGGAGAGTGCCAACGGACGCCGGTTGGCTTCATTGTCGTCCCCGACTTTGAGACAGACAGTCAGACCAACAGACCGACACTGATCCACCCGGCTGAATTCGCCTAATTCCTCTGCTTGGCTCACCGGCAACCACTGCAGCAAGTGTAGTGGTTGCGTATCATCTGACACTGGCAAGCATTGATACCATCAGCATCATCATCAGCCTGAATTATCAGTTGACAGTTATCACCATCTCATAGCAGCCCTTAGTCCCTGTTGGCGTCTTCTGTCTCTCTCACTCAGCTGACGATTGCGCCCCAATTTACTTTGCAAGTTCTCGGTGCGTGACGATTTTTTGTTTCAGTGCCAATCACCAGTTGCAAAAAACGAAACTATGCTGCTCTCTGGTTCAGTTGCGCTGAAATGAAGCATCTCTTGCACAATTTTTTTGTTTCACAGACACTCTGCTCATTGCCCAAGCAGTGGCACCAAGTCTTTCCTTTTCTGCGTTTTTCGCCACTGGCATTGCTACTGACATTTCACTAGCTGACGCACATTATTGCCGAATTCACCTTTCACTAGCTCCTTCACCCCCACACAGACTCACTTTCCTGAAAACAGCAATCGAGTTAACTATATTTCAAAGAAGACGACTGAAAACGCCGATTTAATCAAGCAAGCACTCAACGGGTGAGTCCTTTTAAAGTAATTTTGCATTTTTGAATACAGTCTTTTGTGAGTATTTTTTATTGTGTAGAGAAAACTCATTTCCCTGAGTTAGTTTATGTATACACTGGCACTATCACCACCATCACTATCAAGATTTGTCACCAGAAAAAGTTAGTAGTTGTGTTGTAGTGCATTAGTGTATTAATTATGCGCGTAATTGACAAAGTGTTCAGCATGCTACGCGATGCTATAAATTATAATTAGTATCCAAATACTGACATATCAATAGAGGAAATCCAGCGCGAACACCAACAAAAACTTTGTGGTGGGCTGCTTTAGAGCAAGTGTGGATTTTCTGCCTCCCGATCTTTCTCTTTTATTATTAAAACTGCACTAGGAGAAAAGCCATTCGGGGTAGATCGTTCAACTGGCGTCAGCAGCGGTGAAGGCGGCGGAAGCACCAGAATGAGCTCGATGAAGAGTGAACGACAGCAGCAGCAGCAGCAGGCCCAGAGCGCTTGACTGTGCTGTTCTTTTCTGTTCTGTTCTGTCTTTGCTGTGATAATTGATTGCCAGCTGATTAATGCGATGCACTGGTTGACACAAACTGGGAGGAAAACTGCACAGGCAGAAGCAGCATCAGCAGCAGAAGACAAGCACTGGTTGCCAGTGAGCTCACTTGCTGCCTGCTGATTAGATGGTACGGCAGTGCACCAGCGCACCAGTGCAGTGTGCAAAAGCTGACTAAATTCCAAGTTCAGTGAAGGGTGCACTGAACAGCAGCAGTCTAGTTAGATATGCTCAGATAAGGACAGTGAGCAGAGACCGGCAAACAGACAGACACTATCTTCTATGCTGGTGGTGATGGTGGTGGTGGCAGTCCTGCTGTGCTCATTGTGCAGAGAATACACTGGCTCACGAAATTCAATACAGTCATGCACAGAATATGGACATATTAAATATGTCATCAGCAGCAGCAGCGACAACAAACGTAGGAACAACAACAGCAAGTAATTAATTGGTTAGTCGATGGAGATCGAATGTTGATAATGGGCAGTCTGTGTGATTCACTGCCCAAAATGAAGGATGTCTTTTCCGTTGCATTGTCCAATAGAGAGAAAAACGTGTGTCTAGGTTCTCACCAGATGAGCAAAATTGTCCTCCCAGCTAATGCTAGTTTACACTGGTGATTACTCAATAATGGCAATCGTGAATCGACTGCGTAAATCAAGTAGCACAATAAAAAAACGAACAAAAAGTGAGAGTACTGAAAGTAAACTCAAACAGAGGATGGACAAATTAGCCAACATTTCAGCAGCATTCTCAAATGCAAAATATGTACTTGCTGCATAGTTGACAGTGTTGCGAACAAATGGAAACTCCGACAACAAGAGGGACTAGGTGCAACAATGTGCACTCAGGGGCAGCAGCAGCAAACGCAGCCCTAGTCAAAGTGGATGACGTAATTGTACAGCGAAAAAGAAAAAGAAAAAGAAGAAGCATCAGCATTGTGTAATGTAAATGCTAAGTAAAGAAGACAACATTCAGGCAGCGAAATTCACAAGGGGTGAACGTACGTGCATGTAAATGTAAATGTCCTCTCCAATATGTCATCTAAATTGCAGTCTGGTACGGTGAACACAACAGCAGTGTGCAGTTGATCAAGTCGACAACACTGTCAGCACTGCTGGCCACACTACACAACACACGAGTCAGCACCGAAAAACCGAGAACCAGCCGCCTTCTCTCCGGCAAGTGACAAGCTAATTAGGGCTCAATTACCAGCGTCTGGGCGTCGGTTTAAGGCAAAAAAGAATAGCATTGTCTGCAGTTTTTTCTCTTTTTCCGTCTTTACTTGATCATCTCAAGAAAAGGCAAAAAAGTTTTGAAACGCAGTTCAAGTTTCAGTTTGAATTTTTTTTTGTTTTTAATTAAACGCCTTGTTCCTTCAAAACAACAGCAAACAAGATGCTATGCTAGAATGTTCAAATTAATAATAAAAACAACAATTTTGCCTCAAGTCAGTTGACAAAACAGTTGAAGTTTACAGTTTTTTTTACTTTCGAAGCAATCAATATTCCAGAGACGCAGACCGGAGAAAAGTGTTCTAGAAAATCTTGTGGTTTGAGCGCGGAGTAACAATATTTTTTCTTACAACTTAACTTGCAGCGCACAGTGTCTGCCGATCACATCAGTTTTTTAGACTCCATTTTTTATGGTCAATCTAAATGAGAGCAGCAAGCAGCTGCCGAGAAACAAAGATGTTTACGTAGCAGTTTCTGATATCGAAAGCCGCTCATCGGTGGAATGGTCGGCCGCACTTCCAATTGGAAATTTTTCTTTTTTCTATTCAATTCCAATGTCACTGCACAGTCGGCGTTTTTTACGTCCCAACTGTATAAAAACAATAACAACGGTGTAATAGAAAGTATAGCTAATACTAAAATTAAAATGGTAAATCCCTTTGCTCCATTGACAGTGAATGTTGTGAAACCAAATTTGTGAACTGCTATTTTATGGTGACTTCAACTACGGTTGCAATACCAAATCCAAAGCCCTTTTGCATAATCAACAGAGAAAAAAAAGAAAAAAAGATCATCGGTAGGCATTAGAGACAGAAAGCGAGAGAATTTATAGCACAGTTCGTGGACAGTCATTCAAATGACAGTCAAATGAGAAAAAGAGATCAGAATGGAAGCGGATTTCAGTGGAAATAGTAATAATAGTAGTAGAACAAAAGAGTTCATAAATCTTAATTTGAAAAAACATACAAACATTTAAGTCAATTATTAATCTACTTTGGTCTGACTCTGATTTTTTTGAAACAATGGGGCGCATTGAGGCGTTTGGAGCAGAAGAGAATTATGGCAATCTGATTAGACATGTTCTCTGACCCAGTGTGCATGCACTCCATTAATGCAACAATACTCAGTCCAAGTTTTCTCCAGAGCAGTCTACGTCTTGTTAAGAGTGCACTGCCTAAATAGGTAAAAAGCAGTGACTTTTCCCTTTCTGGTAGTGCTAAATGGTGCAAATTAATGCGGACAGCAAAAATGAGGCAAAGATGACATTAAAAAGCCTCCTAGCCTACTTCTTCCTCATATAACTGTAGTTGGCAAGGACAACGGACGATGGAAGAATGAAAAAAATCTTAGCACTGTTTTCTTTGGCGCCTTCTTCTTCACTGCTTGTGTAGATAAGCTGTCGACAAAAAAGCGAAAAGCTAGAATATGCCTAAATTAATGAGCAGATAAGTGTGCGTGTGTGTGTAATGTCCTGACTGTGGTAAAAGAAAGTAAAGACAAGCCAACGAGCCAGCCATCTCAAAGCACAAATTTAGACAAATTAAATATGGCAATGTGCCAAGTGTGCTGCGGTTATGCTGCGAGTATGTTTGCTTAGGAATGAGGCCATTACAAATGGACATTAGTGAGAAAAAAAAGGAAAGGGAAAAGGGACCGGCAGAGGAATGAAGAGTGAAGAAACCACTGCCTTCCTCTAATAGCTGATGCCAAAGCTAGGCAATTTGAGGCAAAGGGAAAAAGAAGGCAGCAGGGTAATAGGGCTGGCAAACTGACAAACTACTGACTGCCTGCTGCTGCTGCTGCTGACGACAGTGATTACACTCAGTGATTTTGCACGCAGTGTCCGCCGAACAAAGTAGTGGACATTATAAATTTTGGTCATTCACGAGGACAAAAGATAAATAGAGCAAGCAGTGAACTCGATCTTACCGATAGTAGGCATTCGTGGTGTCCAGACAAATGACAGTTGACAGTGACTGCGGTTTCTGGTGCAATTTCAGTGCGCGCGCTTATTTGGTGCCCAGTCAGTCAGTGAGTATTGTGCTTAGTGCTGAACAAAATGTCCAGCAGGGGTTTAGTTACTGGGAATATCATTGTGCTCGAAAACAACAGCCCAGGCAAGAAAACTACATTGTTCTGCCGGGCAACAGTTTTCAGTCTTAGTTTCAGTCTCTTCTCTTGATTCGCTTTGTAAATGCAATTGAGGCGCACAATGCAATTTGCATAAACATATTTTAAAGTCTATTGAATCTTTAGTGTACACTTCACATGCTAGTCAGAGACTTTAGCTTCTGGCGACGCGGCAAAAAAAGAAAGAAGAAAAATGTCATTAAAATGCAACGATTTGCTGTAAGGAGAAGCCGTAGTGAGAAGCAAAGTGCCGCTGCTGCTGTTGCGTTTGTTGAAGCAACCATCCAGCCCAGCAGACACAGTCAGCCGATTGACGAGGGCAACTTAATCTGCAAGTAAATAAGTGAATAATGTGCCTATAAATTGATTTTTCTCAAGTTAGGCACCTCAAGTAAAGTGCCATCAAAGGCAAACAAACACTGCCGGCGATGAAAGCTGCATGATGCCAGTCCTCTCTGTCTGTGCCTGCCTGTCTGTCAGTGCAACACAAGCCAAAAAACTGGAGTTTGGTTTTTTGCAGGAAACGCCGTTCCAAAATGCAAATCGAATGCAGACAATATATTGAGAATATGTGAGAAAAAGGAAGTGGTGGGACTGACAACTCATCAGCAGGCAGTCAATAGAACCCCCAATTCGATTAGCAAATCAACACCATGTCCAGTCTTGTCGGTGCAAACTGAATTTCGCCCCCTTTGTTTTTTCCATTGCCAGCTGTTGTGCGGCAGGATAGGCAGCATGTCCAATGTCAAATGCATTAGCTTAGGGAGCAATTTTGTGTTGTCAGTGTTTGCACACTGTATAAACTTTGCCGAACGCCTTTGAGTTTGAAGACAAAGTTCTGATACTGCCGCTGTTGTTGGCTTTTTGGTGGGTGACAATTATAGGAATATCAAAATAATTATATTAATTGCATCGAATGCAGATGTAGAGCCTCAAAAGTCACAGAGCTTTCGGACAATGCGACAAACAGAGAGACAAATCAAAATGAGTTCGCCCTTAGCTCAGAGGCTTCTCCGCTTACAAAAAGCAATATATTATTTCGATAAATGACGGACGTAGGTTTGGTTGTCGCGACATTCTAGCAAGTGCAACTTACTCACTCACTTGCCTCTAAGTTGAACAAACAATGTCTGAACACAGCCAAGTTAGACACGAGGCAAAATAAGTTTGAGTAAAGAAACGCAAAACTTGTTCCAACTTTTGTTCTCTTCTTCTTTTTGCCCCGTCGTTTGAGCACTGTTGATTTCCTGCCTGTTCGATCAGCAGATAGCAAATAAATCACTTTTTGCCTGGTAAACATATAAATTGCAAAATCGCCACTTTTTTGCCGCCACCGATAAGCTACAAATAAAGCGATAAAGTGGTGAAAGGGAATGCTAGCAAAATAAAGTTGATGCTGATAGTAGTGGCAAACCTAAAAATTCAAAATGGTTTTAGTGATATTAAAATCTGGCACGCAGTAGGAGGTCCTGATTAGACACGAACGGCTCAGGCTAAAACATTGAAAAATCAATTTAACACAACGGTTTGAGCTCTAAACTTAACGTAGGCTGCTCAGCATACCGTACATTTGCATACAATTGATTTGGTTTGTGAATTTGTACGCCGAGCTGATTAAATTGCCACACACGATACCCAACCAAAACCATTAGATGGCAAGAACTAATGAATTTCAGTAGAGATGAAATTAGAGAGAGTGCCGAGATGTTCTCTACCTGACCTAATCGACAAAAGACCTTCACTGCAGTGAAGCAAGTGCATGCACTACCAGTGTTGATGAGAGTTGGCGGTCAAGTCTGACGAAAAGTGATACAATGAAAAAAATAAAAACCAACAAGAGAATGAACTCGGCTTATTAATGAGCTTGACCAGTGCTGGTCAGTGGGAGTATTGAAAGCAGACATACAGAAACAGTCTGATTGAGAAATGAAATGCTGAAAGTCAATAGGCAACTGTCAGTTTGAATTAACTGCAGCAACTGGCAGCTATATTGCCAAGAGGCAGATGTGCAGTGCAGACACCGACTAGACTACCCTCTCTTTTTCTTACTCTCCCGGCCAAGTGAGCCATCTTGCTAATTTAGACTTGATTGGCCGTGTTCGCCTTCGCTGTGCACCGCCACCACTGTAGGGCTAAATCGATACCAGCACTCTGCTCTATTTTAGATTTTCAGGCTAATTCTCGTTAAACAGCAGTGACTGATGCTGCTGCTGCTGCTGCTGTTTCAGCCTGCAGCAGGCAGAACAGCGGCCATGTCGGCGCCGAAGAAGGCAAACAGAAGACAAGCAACAGCGGCGACAGCATCACTTGAAGCTTTATCGCCTGTCTATCTTTTTCTCTGTGTGTGTGCACCAGAAAAGCCTTTTTTCTTTTACATCATTTTCGCCCTACAATGCCTGTGAGGTCTTCATTGCAGGCATTAAAGCCGACAATATATCTAAAGCGCGCAATCTTCATTTGCCACACGTCGCGTGCACTGCTGAATGAATGAATGAAAGTGCCTGCTGCTGCTGTCCCATTGTGCTGCCGGCAGAGAATGAAAAAGTGATTTGCCCTGAACAATTACCGCTCTATTTTTTATGTGCACCGCGTTCCTAGTTGGGCATAACTGGGCAAATATGGACACACTGTTGCCTTTGTTGTGAGCACACACACTCACTCACTCATTCACACATGAACAACGGTTTCAAAAGTCATTTATAAATACTTTCCATTGTACCAACTGACTGACTGAAGAGGAGTGCAAATTGCCAGCAGTTAGTAATGCAAATCTTTCTGACACGGTAGCCTCCACTTTCATACTTTGTTAAGTGAAAGTACTGCTTTAGCTGGAAAACAACAACTTTCGGTGACTGACTGACTGTCCAGTTCAACAATTGAAAAAGCCAGAGGGCAGTATGGCAATTAAAGGACGATCACAGCAGGCCAAACACGTCCACCAGCTTGGATAGGTGCTGCAAGCACTGATGAAATAAAAGAGAGAAATAAATAAAGTTAGGCACTGCAGTTTCTCTGTAAACAATCAGTAAAATAGAGGGCCTAGACGGCGGTAGAAGTAGGATTGGAGGCAATTTTCAAAAAGGCCAAAACATAACACAAAAAATTTTGGGCAACATTGGCCAAATTGGAAGTACCAATTAGAGTGAGCTAGTGCTGCTAGCGCTTGGTAGAAGAACAAGAACAAAAAAGGACTGGTGTTTTCTGGTATTGTGAATTGGCGAGTCAGTAGTCAGGGTTACACAAGACGCAATGTGAAACGCCGTTCAATTAATTATTAATCGATGCAACATATTAGCAGAGAGAACTGTAAAAGAGATGTGAAATGTCAAAGGATGCACCGCAATCGACATTGACAATCAAAAGAAAGCTCAATACAGTTCCCGGTGAATGAAATTAAAATTTAATTAAAAAATTCATACTATATTTCAATTACTCCTACAGTCAAAAACATTTCTAATGATCTGTTTTTAATCTTTTTATGATTTTTTTCAGGAAAACTGAATTTAACTTTTTCCTTGTGTTTTATTAGAAGATTGGACATACTTCCGAGTTTAAACTGGGAACATTTGTTTTGAAACATAAACAAGAATTTTAAAACTTGAACAACTCAGCATTTATTTCCTCTTGCTCATCATGGATCTCGTCATGGGACAGCAAAACTTTTTGCTGTTGCAAGAGGCCCTAAATGAACACGGCCTGGCAAACAACTGCTCTGTTAAGTCGGCACAATTGGCCCTGATGAAGAATATCACCTCACTGGTGGACCCGACAGAGAGCATCAGCAGCAACATCAGCAACAGCATCAACAGCATCGTCAGCAGCAGCAGCAGCAGCAACAGCAGCAGTCACTTGCCACCTTGCGACATAAGCTTCGTAGCGGACCCCAATTTGGTGGGCCCCTTTAAGTTTGGCGGTAATGAGACGCCGCTCATTAACGGCACCTACGCCGTCGTCGACCAGTACGACACGAGCCGCTACTACATACTGCAACCGCACGACATGTTGCACCCGTCGAAAATCAATCCAGGTTAGTTGCCATTTTGTTGCCTTTACAGCACACACACTTTACACTTTACCACTCTTTTTCCACCTAGCTTTCCTGCCGATCATCATCACCCACACCATCACCTTTCTAGTGGGCTTAATTGGGAACTGCGTGGTGATCACCACCTGGTCGATGCACGGCAAGTTTCGCTCCCCGACGGCCGTCTTTCTCGTTTCGCTGGCCGTCGCCGATTTGCTGTTGATTCTCGTGCTCGTCCCCCTGGAGACGCTGGAGTACTTCATGTTCACGTGGGGTGGCCTCAGCTCCATCTGCAAGACGATCGCCTACGTGGAGGGCATATCCGCCTTCTCCACCGTCCTCAACCTGGTGGCCGTCTCCATTGAGCGCTTCCTCGTCATCGTCTACCCGATGCGGGCTCGCTCCTGGTGCACCATGAGCTCCACCCGAAAGGGACTGGTCATCATCTGGGGACTGGCGCTCATACTCTCCACGCCTGTTCTCCTCACAAGGGTATTGTTGGGTTTTCTTTTTGAGCCATCATTACCACAACTTTTTCTTTCTATGTCTGTTTTCTCTTCCCAGCACTCCAGCCCGCTGACGTACTACAATGAGACGACCTCGGTGACGCTGTACTACTGTTTTGACGTGGAGAACAACCTCACCTTCATCGTGGCCATCTACCAGCTGTTCATGATGTTCATTGTGCCGGCGCTCTTCATGCTCGTCTGCTACTACGTCGTCATTCGACAGCTCTGGCTGAGCACACAGACCGTCAACTCGATGACTCGAGCTGATAATCGAAGGCTGCCGCGAAACCACTCGGTCACCAGTATGATCAGCAACAATAACCGAACAACAGGAGGAGGAGTTGCAGTGTTGAGTGGCAACAGCAACAACAACAACATCCCGGCAAAAAGAAATGAAGCAATCGAGCTAACGCAAAGTCACAAACTTGGTGGAAGTGCTGCCACCGCTGCATCAGCTTCTGATCACAACAATAATTTCCGACAGTCAGCTTGGAGTTGGCTCCGCTACCTGAACATCGTCTACCTCTGGCACCAGTGGCGTTTCAACAAGGAACTAAATGATCTCCTCTCAAACGGTGCCATCGTTCAGCAGCACAACACCAATGCCAAGCACAATGGGGGCACTCTTCAAGTGCAGAATGAAAAGGCTGATGACGATGATGGCAGTGTCCGACGACAGAGTGGTGACTCGGAGGAGGGGGAGGAGGGCGAGCGAAGCTGCACCTGGAGGAACCTTTGCTGCTGGCCCATCTGTGAGCACACTCTCAGTGGTGGTCGTCATGCCGGCGAGGAGGTGTCAGAGTGCACCATGTCCAGCTCCTATCAGATGACCAGCTGCACAGCTGATCGGCGACATGACCAGCAGTGCAACAGCTCAGAGCGACAGAGTCCGGTGGATGTCATTGAAGAAGGCCTTCATCATCATCATCAGCAGCAGCAGCAAAATGTCTGCTCTGTGAACGACGGCGGCAAGAATGAAGCACTTCGAGGCCGAACAGCAGATAACCGTGCCGTAGCTCAGCAATCAAAACCGCTGCCAAATAACGTCATGGAAATTACTAAAAGTCGATTTCAGGTCAGTACAAGCTAAAAAATAGAAAAACATTCAGTGTTTGGTAAAAGTTGTTGAAGTAATGCTAATAAATTAAGCCTTTGTGTTATTGTAGTGGCAGTGGCGTCTATCGCTGACTGACCAAAAAGAAAACAAAATCAATTAATTATGCGCATCCACCATTGACTATCAGTGGGCATCTGTTTTAGCGAGACTTTTTTTTGAAAAAAATCTCGCTTTTTTATTAAATCTAACAGCGTACTGCACTGTAGTGATCGATTTCATTTTACAGCAAAAGCAAAAATAAAAACAACATGCAGCGTTGTAAAAAATGTGATAAATGTAATGCAAGAAAGCCAACATAGAGCTTATAGTGTGCATTTTGGAAAGAGTAAATGCTAAAAGTCTGATAAGAAAAACAAAGCATAAATCTAAATTGTGATAATAAAAATAGTTAAAAACTAAAAAATAAATTAACTGTTAACGCTAAATAGGAAACTAATTAAATCAGAAATCTTTTCACCAGAAATTTGACCATATGTAATTTATTTTGCTAGACATTTTTTAAGGTTGTGTAGTAATTATAAAAATTAATAAAACGCTCAGACATTTCTTGAGAAACTAATAATGAGAGTAATAAGCTAGTCGAATAATTGCCTAACAGAAAACCGATGCACCAGATGCACCCAAAAAGGGCAATAGAATGACCGCTTAATAGGTGGCATATATGAATAGTAGATGAGGCACTCTGAAATAAGATAAAAGCTTCACAATGAAAATGTTCTAAGATGACGTACTGTAAAAGATTAGTGTTCAGACCATTACCTTAATCAATGATCAGCCGTATTGTCAGTGGCTAATTTGAAACTTATTAGAGCGATATGTGGCAATAAATTGACCAATAAAGCAGATAAAACAAACAAAATAAACAAAATACTGCTACATGCAATCACTCATTGTACTTGTCAAATTCTGACAAAATATTCCGTTTTTAAAGTTGCTGAATAGATTTGATAAAGTAAAGCAACAAAAATTTTTGTTTAAAAAGTCAACAAAAATGCATTAGTTGAAAAAATTTTATATGCAAAACTGAACATTAATGCATGTGCACTTGTTTCTGCTCAAATTAGTGATTGAGTGCAACTGTAGTTGGTAAAAGAAAATATGCATTGAACTTTATAATAACAGTGCTTGCTTTTTATTCACTTTTTCTAGTAGCAAACAAAACGCATTTTAGAATAATGTAGTACAACGTTTATTTATCAAGGCTAACTGCTGATTGCACTGGGCCAACTGAACACAAACCATCTTAAATGTAATGAATCAATTTAAAGTTCAAGAGTTGTAAGTTAGGGCAAACTTGCGTAAAGAGCAATTGGCAATTGACCGGACATGAAAGAGAGGAAAAACTGTCAGTAAGCGGATGGCGAGTTAAGAATCGACAAGTAGAGATAATCAATTCTAACTTTTGCCATGAAGTGCATGTGTGTTTGTGTGCAAATGACTACCACTTGCGAGCAGAAAGTGAAAGCAGTCCCAGTTAGCTGGATGGCTCTCAAATTGACTTTGCACTGCTGATCACCGGTAAGCAGAAGGGGTCCCTCTTTTACGTATTTAGATCTGCCTGATGCTCTTTCACACTTCGAAGGAAGCACACGCACACATTTCTCAAGTGGCAAACATTAGCTACGTGCCAATGAGCACTTGGAAGTGCATCTAAAGAGGCCGCCGTTGTGCTGTGTTGTTGCCGGTGAAGCCAATTACAAGCGCGTGACAGGCGAGCACAGTCAGCTGCCAAAAAGTGAACAGACACTCACACTTATCCTCCTTATTCCTTGCATTACCCTCTCGGCATTTTTCTAATCTGCTTTCTACCCTAAGCAATTGTGCGTCTAAATAGAATAGGAAGCAAACAAAAAAGAGTAGACCTAGATGCAATTGAAACGGCTTCTGTATGTTAGTTAACAGCACTTCCACTTTTGCTTTGCACAGTTAGTGCTGGCAGGCAATGATGCAGTACAACGCTAAATTGTCGTACAAACTGCGCCCTCCCAACACTTTTGCCTTTTGCCAATTGTTTGCATGAATTGGTGGAAGGCAAAAGACTGAAGCAGTCTGATGGTGGTAAACAGTGAGGCAAATATACACAGACACACTGACACACACAGCAAGTGGCAACTCGTTCTCTTTGCCACCTCGTCGAGCAGTTGTTCATTTTCTTCACTTTACTCTCCTTCAGACAATAGTGGTTGACTTGGGCTAGAGCGGTAATACGGCAATGTATTAACATTGGGCAAATAGCAATAAATTAAGCATTAGGCAAATATTTGCCCAGTCGACGTGAGGGAATGTCAAATATTTAAGTGGATGCAGCTGATCAGTGCTCGTTGGTTCGCTGGCTTGCTGACTGATAGATGAGTTTAAAATTAAAATAATTAAATGTTTCTGCTTGGAAAAGTGCAAAGCTGGGAAAGTCATTGACACACTGAATAATGTGCATTGGGAATGAGTTCAACATATTGTCTCACCAACATTTTGCTATTTTATTAAATTAGGTCATCAAGATGCTCGTGCTCATCATCCTCCTCTTCCTTCTCTGCTGGGGACCGAGGCTGATTTTGAATGTTCTCATCAAATTGGGGCTACCCATGTACTCCCACTGGATCTACAACACCCGCATTGTTTTCCATGTGCTGTCTTTTGTGCACTCGGCGGTAAACCCATTCGTTTATGGTCAGTCAATTGAGTCGTCTGTCATTGCTGATACGCTACCACTGATCATGTTTCTTACAACACTTTTTTAGGTCTGATGTCCTCAAACTTCCGAGCGATGGTCTGCTCAGTTTTTCAACGTCGCAGTGCTCGATCACGTTCGGCAGCACAGCAGAACGCCCAACGGCAGCAACAGCAGCAGAATCAGCAGCGACAGCACCAGCAGGGACGACGCAACCTCGCCACCACTGAAGAGGAGTTACAGGCTAGGAGCTCTAGCCAATTAAGTCGATACTAAACTACAGCAAGATACACAACTTACAAAGCACACTTTACACTCTAAAATAGACACTACTTCCTCCTCCTTCTCTTCTCCCTCTTTTCCTCCTCTCTCGTACACTTGAAAAACACACACACAAATGGAGCTCTTAAAACATACGCACATTTACTTACACACTACCCAGCCACTGATAGCCGCAAACAAAATTCAATTTTCCCTAAGCAAATGAAAGGGAAGGACAGTCTTAGTACAATTGAAATCCTTGCCTGGCAACACACTCACCAAACACACAGAAAGAGACCAAATAATAAAACAGTATATGTCAAAGTGTTTTCAAATGCAAACACAGTTATGCGGTGACAGTCAACAGCAGTCAGCAGCAGTGTGCTGATGTGTTGAAATTAAAAAATTGTAAGAAAAAATGCAGTAACATTTGCAGTCAGCAGTACTGTGTGAGTGCTGATGCTGATGCCGAAGAAGAAGAAGATGGAAGAAGCACTCAAACCGGAGCTGGCTGCAGGGGCCTACTGCACGCAACGGTAAATACAATTGTATTTTGATTGTCGGAAAATGATGATGACAAAGAAAGGGGAAAACAAAGACATTGTTGCGGATGTTTGTTCAGATTTTCTATTGCCAACCATTGCCTAAAGTATTTAGTGTTAATTTCTATTCACCAAATAATAACTGCGTTTCAGACTGCCATGTTTTTGACTGATGATGTTCAACTGTTGACCTTTCTGCTGACAAACCGATGAATTGTTGTTTGGATTTTCATCAAAAATACGGTGTCAAAAAAACAGACTAGAACAAATCACATTGTTTTTAACCTTTTTCTTTAAAACATTTTTTATTCGTTGTTTTTTTCTATTTTATTAACTACAAGGGCGTGAGTGTCGCTTCGCGACACGTACTCTTTAGTTTTTCTAAATTTT
>JAALOO010000150.1_pt1 | contig 59387 bp, 51 predicted proteins | sample 7257641 | NCBI WGS metagenome assembly JAALOO01 (sample SAMN14085613, study PRJNA598686) | mite metagenome | biome: ENVO:01001000; feature: ENVO:01001002; material: ENVO:01001226; isolation source: single female mite from University of Michigan culture on fish food culture... ...
TTCGCAAAAACAAGTCTAGCGAATGTCGATCGTCCCCCTTTTATGATGTAGAGCCAAAGGAGCGCGGTAGGCGCTCCTTTTGTGTTTCTAATGACTTGAGAGGCTACCCTAAAATCGGCATGGACCTGAGCGGTGCGTTCCGGCTGCTGGCTTGCTTAATTAACAGCTCAGGGCAGGGTCGCTACTTCCGGAATGCACTTGCCGATTTCGATGGCCTGCAAATCATCGGCGCTGGTCCGCCTTTTCAGCTCAGGAGGTGCTGCAGCGACCGACGCCTGCTCGTCCTTCTGCATCAACGGGCAATACGCCGACATATAGTCAATTTCCAGGTTAAGGCGTTCGAGCAAAAAGTCTACAAATACCCTTACCTTCGGAGACTGTCCGTGACCTCTTGGAAATACGGCATTCAATGTGTATTCGCCACCGCTCCAGCCTGCCAGGACCCGCTTGACTAGTCCGTGCTCGACATATGATTTGACCATCACATCCGCACCGATGATCAGACCCTCTCCACATAAAAGAGCGCCTTTCCAGGCCGCCGGATCATTGGCAACCAGAATAGGATTGATGGGAAACGCACGTTTTCCAGTGCCGTCGTCCAGTGTCCATTGATAGTCATTGCCATTGCGGTTCTTGCTCATCGCGATAGTGCGGTGATGCCAAAGCTCATCAGGATGTGAGGGCTCGCCGTATCGAGTGATATACGCATTGCCCGCAAATACCTGTGTGGTCAGGACCCCCAGCTTGCGTGCGACCAGGGTGGAGTCGGGTAGATCGCCAATGCGCAGGGCCAGATCAATCTCATTGTCGATCAGATCGACCTGCTCGTTATTTAGCAGCATTTCAACGCGCACTTCAGGGTAGCGCATATGGAACTCGCCTAATAACGGAGCGATTTTGTCGATACCGATGGAGTAGGGGGCAGAAAACCGTAGCCAACCTCGCGGCCCGGCCTGCAACTGGCCGACGGCGCTTTCAGCTTCGTTCAGTTCGCGTGCAATGCGTTGCGCATATTCCACGTAAACGTTGCCCGCCTCTGTCAAACCCAGACGGCGTGTAGTGCGATGCAATAACTGCACGCCCAGCCTGGCTTCAAGCTCCTGCACTTTACGGCTGACCGTTGTTTTGGGCAGGCGCAGGGCCTTGGCCGCTCCGATAAAACTGCCGTGCTCGACTACCTTGCCGAAGATAAGTGTGTCATTCAGATCGTGAGACATGGGAATTGAATCCGAGCAAAACGCCTATATTAGCCCACCTGAAGGACAATCTTTCCCTTAATTCATGACTAATCAATTCAGTTGTTCACTTGTAGAGTATCAACCTGGATGCAGGGAAGTGCCCGAATGAGTTGCCCGTCATTGTCCAAGAGGCTGTAAACGCCACGGGAAGAGTTCACTTAAGCCTGCTGAAAAACTTTTCATCATTAAAAATATATTCAGTTTTAACAGGGGGTTATGTGAAAGCAGAACATCGTATCCGGCAGGTGGGGGCCGGGCCATTTATCGTGCAATCCGGAGCTTGGCTACCCGTTCCCCAATTCTCCTATCGCTACCTGGCTGAGGCTCAATGTCCCACTGCTGGGAGAAACTATCCCAGCATAGGGACAATCGAAAACGGGATAATCCTGCCGCTGACTCCTGGTAGATCTACGCCTGCGCCACTGCCACCGATTCGTCGCCTTATTCCTTCTGCTTTAAACAGGATGTCGCCTTGATGTCTCATCACACTCGCTCCATTAATTTCGTCACACGGTCTCGTCGATGGCTTGCTCCTGCCTCCCTGGTCTTGTCGGCTGTTTTGCTGACGGCTTGTTATAGCCAGGCAGCATCTGATCAAGCCATGCCTGCTCCGTCTGTCAGCATCATGTCGGTAGCGGCTCAACCGATTCAGCCATGGGAGGGATTCACCGGCAGGGTGGCAGCAGTTGACTCTGTGGAACTGCGCGCGCGCGTCAGTGGCTACATTGATCATGTCGCTTTCACGGAAGGGCAAACTGTCAGCAAAGGGGATCTTCTGTTTGTGATTGATGCACGGCCATATCGTGCGGCCTTGGATCAGGCTCAGGCAGAACTGGCGCGTGCACGCAGTAATGCGCAGTTTGCGGTAACGCAGCAACGGCGGGCTAAAGTGCTGGTGCAGTCCAAGGCGATTTCTCGTGAAGAGTTCGATAGCCGCAATGCGTCGGCCTCACAGGCCTTGGCGGCTGTCCGTGCTGCTGAGGCCACGGTTGCGGCGGCGTCGCTGGATTTGCAATATACCGAAGTGCGTTCGCCAATCACAGGCCGTGCCAGCCGTGCTTTCCTGACGACGGGTAATCTGGCCCAAGCCAACCAGACGGTTTTGACGACGGTAGTGTCTCAGGACCCTGTGCATGTGCTGTTTGACGTGGACGAGAGTACATGGCTGCGCTATGCACGCCAAGCTCGGGACGGGCAACGCAGCACGACACAAAGCCCTGTTCAAGTTGGGCTGGCCTCGGATGAGATGTATCCGCATGCGGGCTATGTGGACTTTATTGATAACCATGTTGACCCCGCTACGGGCACCTTGCGGGCCAGAGCTGTGTTGCCTAACCCGGATGGCGTACTGACCCCTGGCCTGTTTGCTCGTGTGCAGTTAGGGGGTAGCCAAGCGTACACAGCCATGTTGATCGATGAGAAGGCGGTACTGACGGATCAAGACCGTAAGTATGTGTTGATCGTAGATCAGGACAACCGTGTTCAGCGGCGTGATATTGCGCTGGGGCCCATTGTTCAGGGACTGCGCGTGATCAAGAAGGGGCTGGCTGAAGGCGACCGAGTTGTTGTCAGCGGTCATCAAAAAGTTCCCATGCCCGGCATGGCGGTGTCGCCGACTTTGGTCGATTCGCCTGCTGTGGCCCAGCTTCTCGGCACGCCCGTGCCGCAAGCCGCCTCCGCACTCGCGGTGATGCCTGGCTGATTCACGTTCTCTTATGAGGTCGGCACATCGTTCGATGGCTGCCGATGCACAGGACATTTTCATGAATTTTTCAAAATTTTTCATCGATAGGCCGATTTTTGCGGCTGTCATGTCGATCGTGATATTTATCGGCGGGCTCATTGCGATTCCCTCCCTGCCAATCAGTGAGTATCCGGAAGTCGTGCCACCGGCCGTGATGGTGCGCACTGTCTATCCTGGCGCCAATCCCAAGGTGATTGCGGAAACAGTCGCGACGCCTTTGGAGGAAGCTATTAACGGCGTGGAAAACATGATGTACATGAAGTCGGTGGCGGGTTCGGACGGTGTATTGCAAATGACCGTTACCTTCGAACCCGGCACAGACCCGGATGATGCCGCTGTCAAGGTGCAGAACCGGGTTGCCCAGGCTCAGGCACGTTTGCCCGAGGATGTACGCCGGCAAGGGGTGACGGTTCAAAAGCAGTCGCCCGTATTTTTGATGGTGGTTCATTTGACCGCCGAAGACGATCGTTATGACACCTTGTACTTGCGTAACTACATGCGCCTGCATGTTAAGGACGCAATGGCGCGCATACCGGGGGTGGGGGATGCTCAGCAGTTTGGCGGGGGCGACTATGCCATGCGTATCTGGTTGGACCCGGACAAAGTGGCTGCGCGTGGTTTGACGGCCAGCGATGTTCTGCGTGCCGTACGTGAACAGAATATTCAGGTGTCGGCTGGTCAGCTAGGTGCCGAACCTATGCCAAATCCCAGTGATTTCTTATTGCCGATCAATGCCAAAGGCCGTTTAGAAAGCGTGGAGGAGTTCGGCGATATTGTGTTGAAGAGCGGTGCGGCTGGCGAGATTGTGCGACTGGCGGATGTAGCCCGGATTGAGTTGGCGGCGGGCGATTACACCTTGCGAGCACGTTTGGATGGCAAGAGCGCGTCAGCCATTGGTATTTTTCAGGCCCCGGGCGCTAATGCCCTGGAAATTCGCGATGCAGTTGTAGCCAAAATGGAAGATATCCGTCAGAAGTTACCGCCGGGCATTGAGATCCAGTCCATTTATGACACCACGGTCTTTGTGCGTGATTCCATCAAATCCGTAATCACTACTTTGCTGGAGGCCGTGCTATTGGTGATTTTGGTTGTGATCCTGTTCTTGCAGACCTGGCGTGCCTCCATCATTCCTTTGCTGGCGGTTCCGGTGTCTATCATCGGCACGTTTGCGGTGCTGCATGTATTGGGATTTTCAATCAATACCCTGACGCTGTTCGGTTTGGTCCTGGCGATTGGTATTGTGGTGGACGACGCCATTGTGGTGGTGGAAAACGTTGAGCGCCATATCGAGAATGGCGAACCTCCCTTGCAGGCTGCCCATCTGGCGATGCGGGAAGTTTCAGGTCCGATTATCGCCATCACACTGGTGTTGTGCGCCGTATTCATTCCTATGGCTTTTCTGGATGGAGTCATTGGCGAGTTCTATAAGCAGTTTGCTGTGGCCATTGCTATTTCTGTGGCGATTTCGGGCTTGAACTCCTTGACCCTGTCTCCCGCGTTGGCGGCGCGATTACTCAAGCCGCATGATGCTCCCAAAGATGCCCTGACCCGTGGTATCGATCGGGCTTTTGGCTGGTTGTTTGTTCCTTTTAACCGCATGTTTCAGCGTAGCGCTGAGCGCTATCAAAGCAGCATTGGCCGTGTATTGGGCCGTCGTGGTGTAGTGATGGTGGTGTATGTGGGTTTGTTGGCTGCAACGGGCTTGATGTTCAATCTCGTGCCGTCTGGTTTTATCCCCGTTCAAGACAAGCAATACTTGATTGCGGGCGTCAAGATGCCCGAGGGGGCATCTATTGAACGCACCGATGTGGTCCTCAAGCGTATGACTGAGATCGCCATGAAGGTTGATGGTGTGTCCAACGAAATCGCATTTCCAGGCCTGAATCCATTGCAGTTCACCAATACGCCTAATAATGGTGTGGTGTTCTATGTGTTGGAGCCATTTTCCGAGCGTAGTCGCAGCGCAGAGGATATTTCTGCAGAGCTGAATCAAAAGTTTGCTGAGATTCAAGAAGGTCTGGCTTTTGCTTTTATGCCGCCTCCTATTCAAGGTTTGGGTAATGGGTCTGGCTGGTCCCTGTTTATTCAGGATCGAGAGCAACTGGGCTACGGATCGTTGCAGCAGGCGGTTCAGGCTTTCCAGGGGGCTGTGGTCCAGACGCCGGGAATGGCTTATCCCATCAGCAGCTATCAGGCGAATGTCCCTCAATTGGATGCGGTGGTCGATCGTATTAAGGCCAAGGCGCAAGGCGTACCGCTGACCGAGCTGTTTGATACTTTGCAAACGTATTTGGGCTCGTCTTACGTCAATGACTTCAATATGTTTGGCCGAACCTGGCAAGTAATCGCCCAGGCTGATGGCGCTTTTCGTGCCAGTACTGAAGATATTAGCCGCTTGCGCACTCGCAATGATCAGGGCGAGATGGTCCCGATTGGCTCGCTATTGCAGGTTCAAAGTACGTATGGCCCCGATCCGGTTATTCGCTTTAATGGCTATCCTGCGGCTGATTTGTTGGGCGATGCGGATCCGCGTGTCTTGTCGTCAGGTCAGGCGATGGCGTATGTCGAGCAGTTGGCAAGTCAAGTCCTGCCAGCAGGCATGGGGATTGGGTGGAGTGACCTGAGTTATCAGCAGGCCAACCAAAGTGGTGCTGCCATGATCGTGTTTCCTATGGCGGTCTTGTTGGTTTTTCTGGTTCTGGCCGCTTTGTACGAGAGCTGGACATTGCCCTTGGCGGTCATTCTGATTGTGCCGATGTGCCTGTTGGCGGCTTTGTTTGGCGTGTGGTTAACGAACGGCGATAACAACGTATTTGTTCAGGTCGGACTGGTTGTATTGATGGGTCTGGCCTGTAAAAACGCGATTTTGATTATCGAGTTCGCTCGTGAGTTGGAGCAGGAAGGCTTGGATATTGTGCATGCTGCCTTGCAGGCTTGCCGTCTGCGTCTGCGTCCTATTGTGATGACGTCCATTGCGTTCTGTGCTGGTGTGGCGCCATTGATGGTGTCCTCGGGAGCCGGCAGCGAGGTGCGCGCAGCCACGGGTATTACCGTATTTGCAGGCATGGTTGGAGTGACGGCATTTGGCCTGTTCCTGACTCCTGCCTTTTATGTCGCACTGCGTAAGCTTGCCAGCCGTTCATCGGTGCAGCGCGCTCAGGCTCCTATACAGGTATCTCATGATTAAACTTATCTTTGCGACTGCTTTTTTTCCCACAAGTCGCGCCAGACGTGTGCTCCGTTTTTTATCGGTCCGACGACTGTGGCGCGTGACTGCCTCAACTCTTGCTATGCTGTGCTTGGCCGCCTGCGCAGTGGGTCCTGACCACCAGCAACCGGATACAACGATCCCGGATGAGTTTGGAACGAATCTGTCCGATAAGCAGGATGTGCCGCTGTCACAGAGTGCGGATCAAGTCATGGTCGAGGGCTTGGGCGATCCCTTATTGGCCGGGCTGGTGCAGGATGCCTTACGCACCAATTACGATTTGCGTGCGGCTCTGGCTGGACTGGACCGTGCGCAGGCCTTGTTACGCAATACGCGGCTGGAGGCTTTGCCCAGTGTGACGGCACAGGGAGAGGCAGGGCATCACCGTAGCAGTGTCGATCAAATGCCCGGTGTCAGCGCTTCGGGCCGGGACAATCAGAATTGGCAGGCCAGTCTTGTTGCTGGCTGGGAACTGGATGTATTTGGTCGTGTCCGTCGCCTGATTGAAGCCGGTCAGGCGGATACCTTCGCAAGTACTGCGGATTTGCGTGCCTTGCAGGTGCTGATTGTGAGCGAAGTCATGCAGAGTTATACGCAATTGCGGGGTACGCAGGCCAGGCTGCTGGTGGCACAAGCCAATCTGCTTAATCAGCAAAATACGTTGTCCTTGGTTAAACAGCGGCTGGATGCTGGTACCGGCACGGAGTTTGACACCGCGCGTTTGCGTGCGCAGGCAGAAACCACTGCATCGCGTATTCCGGCTTTGCAAGCCCAGGCTGCCGTGCAGATGCATCGTCTAGCCGTTCTGACGGGCCGTCAGCCCTTGGCCTTGGTCAAGCAGTTGACTCCGTTCCAGGGGATGCCTGTACCAGCGCGCCTGGATGCAGGCTCACCGGGGGAACTGTTGCGTCGTCGTCCTGATATTGCCGCTGCCGAGGCGCGCTTGCATGCAGCAACGGCACGGATTGGCGTTGCGACAGCCGATTTGTTTCCACGCTTTACATTGGGTGGCTTGATAGGGAGTCATGCCATTGATAGCAGCCAGCTGTTCTCCAGAGAGAGTGAGACGCGCCTGGTGGTACTGGGCATCGATTGGTCTTTCTTGGATGTGGGCCGTGTGCAGTCACGCATCGCGGCTACTGATGCCGATGCGCAAGCGGCCTTGGCGCGGTACCGCCAAACCGTATTGCTGGCCCTGGAGGAAACCGAGAATGCCTTGGTCCTGCATGCTCGTACTCGTATTGAGGACGCCCATCTGGAGCGTGCTGCTGCTGATAGCGAACTGGCTGCGCGTATTGCCCGTACTCGTTTTGAGGCTGGGGCTGCCGGTTTGCTGGAGGTGTTGGATGCAGAGCGCACGCAACTGCTTGCCCAGGATGCCTTGGCTGAGGCGCGTACCCGTACCATGCTCAGTGCGGTTGCCTTGTATAAGGCGCTGGCAGGCGGGTGGCCCTCTTCCTTGCCTGAACGGGAGGCTCTAGCGGCCCGTTCGAATTAATGGCTTTAAGCCTTTATCTTGTTACCCACCACTCCTGTCAGACAAGGGTGGTGGGGGCGGTCTAGTGGAATAGGGGCATGGTTTATGCGGTAGTTGGTGCAGGTGCCCAAATGCTGTGTTTACAGACCTCATAAATTCACGCACTAACAATAAGCGAAATCGTTCTTTTGCCTGCCGCCTTGCTTTGTCTATCCTGATTTCTCGACCTAACGGCTTATCGGGCCGCAAAAATAATCGAGGAATGCTCCATGTCGTTGACGAGAACTCTGCAGCATCTGGGCCTGGCCTTGGCGGCCAGCGTCGTATCTTTGACGGCCCAGGCTACCAGCCTGACGGTCGCCTATCAGACTATTCCCACTCCGTCGAACGTGCCTCAGGCAGACGGTGTTTATGAAAAAGAAACCGGCGCGAAAATCGATTGGCGCAAGTTTGATGGTGGCGCTGAAGTCATTAATGCCGTCGCTTCCGGCGATGTGCAGATTGCCTATTTAGGCTCCAGCCCCTTGGCTGCTGCGGCCAGCCGTAAGTTACCTATCGAGACTTTCCTGATCGCTGCCGAACTGGGCACCAGCGAAGAGCTGGTTGTGCGTAACGGTTCGGGCATTCAGGCTCCGCAAGATCTCATCGGCAAGACGATTGCCACGCCTTTTGTATCGACCAGTCATTACAGTCTGCTGGCTGCGCTCAAGCATTGGAAGATCGACCCCAAACAGGTCAATATCATCAATCTGACTCCGGCCAATATCGTAGCGGCCTGGGCTCGTGGTGATATTGATGGTGCTTATACATGGGACCCGGCCTTGAGCAAGGCCAAGGAAAGCGGCAAGGTGCTGATCAGTTCTGGCGAGCTGGCCAAGCTGGGTGCGCCGACCTTTGATGTGTGGTTGGTGCGCAAGGATTTTGCGGAAAAACATCCGGATGTTGTGTCCGCTTTTGCTCGTGTCACTTTGGCTTCTTACCAGAGCTACACACGTGATCCTGCTGCCTGGGTCGCCAATGCCGATAACATCAGCAAGCTGTCCCGTCTGACTGGCGCGACGCCTCAAGAAATCCCCAATGTCCTGGCAGGCAGCGGCTTTTTATCTGCGGCTGATCAGATCAAGACCTTGGGTCAGCCTACCGCCAAAGCCTTGGCCGATACCTCCGCCTTCTTGAAGGAGCAGGGCCGTATCGACGAGGTCTTGCCTGATTACACGGGTTACACCACCAGCAAATATGTCGAGGCGGCTGCCTCGCAGGCCAAGTAATTCTGATGGCGCAGTTAACACTGAATCACGTCAGCGCACGTTATCCCGGCGCCGATCATCTGGCGCTGCGAGACGTGTCGCTGCAACTGGGGCCGGGGCAGTTGGTGGTGGTGCTGGGGCCTTCAGGCAGTGGCAAGACTACTTTGTTGAATCTGATCGCGGGCTTTACCTTGCCTAGCGCTGGAACGATTACCTTGGATGGCGAACCTGTGCGCGGCCCTGGGGCTGATCGCGGCGTGGTGTTTCAGGATGATGCCTTGTTGCCTTGGCAGACGGTCCTGGAGAACGTGGCTTTTGGTTTGACGTTACGAGGTGAGTCCAGGAAGCAGCGTCAGGCTGTGGCGCGTCATCAATTGGCTTTGGTGGGGCTGGAGGGCTTGGAGCAGCGCCGTATCTGGCAATTGTCTGGTGGTCAGAAGCAGCGGGTGGGTATTGCTCGCGCTCTGGCGGCAGACCCGCGTGTGCTCTTGCTGGATGAGCCTTTTGGGGCGCTGGATGCCTTTACCCGAGAGCAGGCTCAGACGCTTTTGCTGAGTGTCTGGCAGCGCAGCGCCAAGCCTGTTTTTCTGATTACTCACGATATTGAAGAAGCCGTGTTTCTGGCTACCGATCTGATCATTTTGGGCGGTACGCCTGGGCAGGTGGTGGAGCGTTTGACCCTGGATTTTGGGCGACGTTACACCGATGGGCAGCCGGTGCGTCAGGTGAAGTCCTCACCAGAGTTCATCGCGGCGCGGGAGCGTGTGCTGGAGCATGTGTTCTCGGCGCATCCCGTTGCGGCTTCGTCCTGAATTTAGGAGATTATTCATGAAATCCTCTGCCGCTGGCGAGGTTCTGCAAGCAGGCGATATGGCTGGTTTGTCGGGCGCTTCGTCTTTAAGCGTGGGTGGCGAGTCCAAGCCTCATCAATCAGCGTCCACTAAGCCTCGGCAAGTCTCTATTGCTGTGATCAGTTTGCTCACTTTAAGTGGGGTGCTGTTCTTGTGGTGGGCCGTTACCGAATGGGGCTATGTGGACCCGCTGTTCCTGCCTTCACCCCAGGCTGTGCTGAGTCGTGTTTTTCGTTTGTTCTCGGTGGGCTATATGGATGCCACGGTGCAGCAGCATTTGGCAGCCAGTTTGTGGCGGATCAGCTTGGCATTGATTGCGGCTGTTCTGTTGGCGATTCCTACGGGTATTGCGATTGGCCGTAATCGTATTGCCCAGGGCATTCTGGATCCTTTGATCGAGTTCTATCGTCCGATCCCGCCGCTGGCGTATTTGCCGCTAATCGTGATCTGGTTTGGGATTGGCGAGTTGTCCAAGGTGCTGCTGATTTATCTGGCGATTTTTGCGCCGATCACGATTGCGACGGCGGGCGGGGTGCGTAATGTGGATCCGGTGAAATTGCGTGCGGCTCAATCTCTGGGGGCGACGCGTGCTCAGCTGCTGCGTTACATCATCATCCCCAGTGCCTTGCCTGATATTTTGACGGGCCTGCGCATTGGGCTGGGAGTAGGGTGGTCAACCCTTGTGGCTTCGGAGCTGGTGGCTGCCACGCGTGGGCTGGGATTCATGGTTCAGTCAGCGGGGCAGTTTCTGGCAACCGATGTGGTGATGGCGGGGATTCTGCTTATCGCTTTGGTGGCGTTTGTGCTTGAAGTCGGCTTGCGTCGTTTACAGGCCAAGCTTGTTCCGTGGCACGGGCAAGCGCGTTAACCCCCTTATTTAGCGTGAACACCGCAGTCTAAGCAGATTTAGCTAGTTCACACCGACCGGGTCAGCCCACCATCCACCTTGATGTTCTGGCCCGTAATGTAGCCTGCGCCATCCGACAACAAGAACGCAATCGTCGCCGCGATTTCCTCGGCTTTGCCATAGCGTCCCATAGGCACGCTTTCTCGCCGTTCTTCGGTCGCGGGCAGGCTATTAATCCAGCCAGGCAGCACGTTGTTCATGCGTACATTCTTGGCTGCATAGCTGTCCGCAAAAATCTTGGTGAAGCTGGCCAGCCCGGCGCGGAATACCGCCGAAGTAGGGAACATTTCCGCAGGCTCAAACGCCCAGGCGGTAGAAATATTCACAATAGCCCCACCACCTTGCGCGGCCATGATGGGTGCCACCAGGCGAGCTGGACGTACGGCATTCAGAAAGTAGACATCCATGCCTGTGTGCCAGTCTTCGTCGCTGATCTCCAGAACCGGGCCGCGCGGGCCATGTCCGGCGGAGCTGACCAGGGCGTCGATACGCCCCCAGCGTTGCATGGTCAGGTCCACCAGCCGCTGCAGGTCCTCGTTGGATTGATTCGATCCTGTCAGACCTAGGCCGCCCAACTCCTTGGCCAAGGCTTCGCCCTTGCCGGATGAGGACAGGATAGCGACGCGGTAGCCATCTTGAGCCAGCCTGCGGGCCGCTGCGGCGCCCATGCCCGAGCCGCCTGCGCTAATAAGTGCTACTTTTTCTACAGCCATGAGAGCCTCCGTGTGTTGAGATTGATACTATTATTTCAGCCTGAAGCAGAAAAATCATGCGATAAATAAGCCTTCAAGGGTGTAGAAAAACTACTGTCAAAAAGATGATGAAATCTCGCCGTTCCTTGCCTCCGCTCAATGCCTTGCGTGCTTTTGAGGTATCTGGCCGTCGTTTGAGTTTCCGTGCCGCAGCGGATGAGCTGGGCGTGACTCAAGGTGCTGTCGCTCAGCAAGTCCGGGCCTTGGAAGAACATCTGGGGCTGGCGCTTTTTCAGCGTCACCCGCGTGGCTTGCAGCTGACTGTATCGGGCGCGGCCTATCTGGCCGAGGTGACTCGTGCTTTTGATACCTTGGCTGATGCAACAGGGCGCTTGTTGGTACGCCCTGATACGGTCACGATCAGTGTCACGCCCACGGTGGCTGCTAAATTACTGATTCCCCGCCTGGGGGATTTGCAGGCGGCCTTGCCTGATGTGGAGCTGCGTACCGTGGCAACGGAAGCCTTGTCGGATTTTGAGCGCGATCAGGTTGATATTGCTGTGCGCCTGACTCGCCCGCCTTTTGCGGCGGACCTGGAGGCCAAGCTATTGTTTCGTCAGGATCTAGTGGCCGTAGCCAGCCCCCGTTTGGTGGGGAATGTGACGCTTCCTTTGTCCAGTGAGCAACTGCTTGCCTTGCCCTTATTGCATGACGCTCAGGGGCATTGGCCTACCTTCTTGAAAACCAGCAGCAAGCTGCCGGGCGCAGTATTCAACCAGACAACGCTGGCATTGGACGCCGCCATGGCGGGGCAAGGTGTGGCCCTGGCGTGCAAGGCCTTTGTGGCAACGGATCTGGCCGCCGGGCGTTTGGTGCAGGTGGCGGAGGCAGGGACTTCAGGGCCGGATTTCTATCTGGTGCGCAAGCGCTCAGCCCCGGTCAGACAGTCGGTGGAGGCGGTATGGGATTGGTGCTTGCATAGATTGTTATTGCCTCAAAGGCTGGGCGGGTTGCCAACTTGATCTGCCAAGAGAACCCGCAATAGGGCAGAGTGGAAGGAGGCGGTTTCTGGGCTAGTGCGTGCAGCTTGGGGCAACACATTGCCAAGAACCGCTGCTCGCCATCCGTGCTGCGGGTTGCTTAATGATCGCCATCACAAAACGGGCATTTATGTGTAGCCCGCATCAGATCACGGCACAGCGCTGTGTATGCGTTTTAAAGAAGCGCCCAAGTGCGCACAGAGCTCCTGCCTGTATTCATCCTCTTGAAACCGTGTTCGTGTCCCCGACAGCCCCAAGGCTCCCAGCAATTTCCCGTCGCCACTGAACACCGGCACCGCCAAAGCAGCCAGTTCCGCCACGCGCTCGCCCAGGGACTGGAAAACCTTGAACTCATAATCCTTGGGGCGGCCATCACTAAACTCCGTCAGCACATGCCCGCTGGCGCCTGTCATTGGCAACGTGTCTCCGGTACACAAACGGTGCCCCACATCCCGCCATCCCATTGCGACCGCCACACACAAGCGCTGTTCGCCACTGCAATTGAAAAACGATGCCGTCTCGCCGGTTTGTTTGGCCAGCCAATCCAGTTCCGGCTGCATGCTGCTGGCCAGCCAGTTGTCCATGCTCAGGTTACGGGTGATGACGGCCAGCGCATAGCCAAAGTAATACAGCTGCCGACCATCGCGCCACACAAAGCCTTGTTGCTCTAGGGTCCGCAGCAATCGCAGGGCGGTGGCCTTGTTCAAATCACTGCGCTGGGCGATTTCCGTCAGGCTCAAACCTTCTTGCTGCCCCAGGGTGCGCAAGATCGATAGACCGCGTTCCAAAGCCGCGACACCAGCCGGTGCAGACTGTTTTTGTACGGCTTGTTCAGGACTGTCCTTTCTTGACATCACCCAACTCCTCTGATAGATTTTTATGAAAATAATACACGAGTTTCATCTGATGAAACTACGGCAAAAAACTGCCCAGGGGACAAAACAATGGCCAGCACAACGCAGGCGGACCTACGCTATACATTTGAGCAGTACGCAGGCTGGATTCAACAGCCTTTGACCAAGCCTTCCACCGCCGAGCAGTGGGTACAACGTTTAGCAATTAACGAAGCGGAAATCCAACATTTTCTGCAATTGCCCCTCAGCAAGGCACAGCCTTATCAGGCTCGTCCCGCGCAGATCAAAGACGCGCAGGGCACGGTAGCGCGTGCGCAGTTCAGCTTGCCTGCCATTGCTCCTGAACCGGAGCTGGCTTTGCAGCGCGCCAGGGATCTGAATCCTGACTTGCACTTGTTTACCGCCTTGGCGCAGACAGCGCCAAACGGGCAAGCGGGGTATCTGCATAATCTGCCCATTGCGGTTAAAGACATGACGGCGGTTGCGGGGTTTGCGGTCACGGCGGGTAGCGCCTCGGGGGATGTTGAGCCTGTGACGCAGGACGCCTTGAGCGTGGCCCGTTTGCGCGCCAAGGGGGCGGTGGTGATTGGCATGGCCAATCAGCACGAGATGGCTTTTGGGGCCAGCAGCAACAATCCTCGTTATGGCCGCGTGATCAATCCCGCTTCGCCAGAGCACATTCCCGGCGGTTCCAGTGGTGGTTCTGCAGCGATTGTGGCTGCGGATGTGTGTCGCGTTACCTTGGGTACCGATACGGGCGGGTCTATCCGTTTGCCTGCTGCTTGCTGTGGCGTGGTGGGTTTCAAGCCCACTTACGATAGTGTGCCGCGTGACGGGTCTATTGATGTTGCCCCCAGCCTGGATCATCTGGGGCCCATTGCCAAGTACGTGCAGGACTGCGCCCTGGTGTATGCCGGGCTGCTGGATTTGCCGCAAGAGCCGGATTGGGCAGTAGACAATCTGGACGGTATTCGCGTGGGTCGCTTGGGGGGCTATTTTGCGGAGCCTTTGGAGTCTCAAGTGCTGCAAGCACTGGATCAGGCTTGCCTGGGTCTGGAAGAGGACAAGGCCAGCGTGCAGGACATTCTCTTGCCCGAAGCCCATATGGCGGCCGCCTTGCAGTTCATGATCATCACTTCCGAGGCCACGGCGTCCTACACTGACCGCCTTCAGGAAAAGCCCGAGCAGATCAGCGAAGAAATCCGTATCCGACTGGAGATTGGGCATTTTCTGCCCGCTCCCTGGTATTTGCGCGCGCAAAAACTGCGTACTGAATTCAATGCCCGTATCGAGGCCCTGTTTGATCAGGTCGACATTCTGATTTGTCCTACCATGCGTTGCCCGGCCCCGAAAGTCGGCGCGACGGAGGTGCAGATTGGTCATAAAACCTACCCTCTGCATACGGCCGTCACGCAGCTGACCATGCCCTTTAGCTTGTCGGGCTCACCGGCCATCTCCATCCCTTGGGGCGTGGCGCAGGACGGTGCCCCCATTGGACTGCAATTGATTGCCAAGCAGGGTGATGACTGGCGTTTGCTGGCCGTTGCTCAACGTCTGGAAGCCGCAGGGCATGCCTTGTTCGGCAAAAATTAAAACGATTCGCTGCAGAAACTACCTCTACCACCAGGAAAAAAACCATGTCTTCACATCGCATTTCTCCTTTGCGTTGCGCGGGGCTATTCGCCCTTGCCCTCACGCTTGCGCCTGCTGCTCATGCAGCGGATAAATTCCGGATCTCTCTGGATACCAACCCCAACCACGTGCGCAATAAAGGCGTGGAGGTTTTTGTGGCCGAGCTGCAAAAAAGAGTAGGGGACCAGTTGGCGGTTGAGGTCTACCCCAGCGCCCAGCTGTTCCGTGATCGTGATGTGCCTAAAGCTCTGCGCCAGGGCGCAATTGAAATGGGCTTGCCCGGCACCTGGCAACTGGAAGGCAGCGAGCCTAGCGCGGCGGTTACGGCCTTGCCCATGTTCTACGGCGTGGATCCCGAGATCACCCACCGTCTGATGGACGGCAAGCTGGGTGCTTTGGTCAACCAGAAAATTGAAGATCGCCTGAAGGTGAAAGTCTTGGGTAACTGGGCGGATGCCGGTTCCATCCATTTCTACACCACCGGTAAAGAAGTCCGTTCCTACGACCAACTGCAAGGCATGAAAATCCAGTATTCGGGTGGCACGACCTTCTCGGCCCGTATCGAAGCGCTGGGCGGTGTGCCGGTGATGATTCCTTTCTCCGACTTGCCCATGGCCATGAGCCAAGGCGCCATCGACGCCATTGCCAGCAGCCGCGAGGGTGTGCGTACTGCCAAGCTGTGGGACTCGGGCCTGAAATACAGCTTTGACGACTACCAGATGATGGCGCAATACGTGCCTCTGGTCAGCGAGCGCTTCTGGAAAAAACAAAGCCCCGAAGTACAAGCTGCGATTACCGAAGCCTGGCAAGTTGCGGTGAAAGAGCAGCGTGACATGGTCAAGCAGGTCGAGCTGGACGCGGCCAAGACTTTGCAGGAAAACGGGATTCAGGTATTCAGCCCGGATGAAGCCGCCCGTACCGAAGCGCGCAAGAAGCTGAGCCAGTCTCAGGACGCGTTGGTCAAAGCCATGAAGATTGACGCCGAGGCCGAGCAGTTGGCCAAGCAAGAACTCCAAGCGGCCAACGTGGATTTCTAAAACAAAAAAGGCGTGAGCATGTCCAATACCTGTACCAATAAGGACACGCCAGCCTTGGGGGAGGCCACGCCTCCCTCCGCGCTGCAGCGAGTCGAAGATGTGATCGTGGGTTTACTGGGACTACTGGCTGTACTGGTCTGTTTGTATAACGTCATCCTGCGCAACACCAGCAGCAGTCACGCCATTACGGCCAGTGATGAAATCCAGGTGTATCTGATTATCTGGGCCGTGTTCTTGTCATTGGGCGTGATTACGGCGCAAGGGCGGCACATCAAGGCCGACATTGTTCTGAACTACTTGTCGCCCGGATTGAAACACAAGGCGTTTCTATTTACCTATGTGCTTGGACTGCTGTTCTCCATGTTGATGAGCTACCTGGGTGTACAGATCACCATGGAAGCCTACGAATTTGGTGATGTGTCCTCGACCAGCTTGCGCTTTCCGCTGTGGATATACACGGCTGCCTTGCCGGTAGGCATGAGCCTGATGAGCCTGCGCTATCTGCTCCTCTTGTTCCGCTGCCTGCGCACGCCGGCAGGCCAGGAGATGCAATCATGATCGGGATTGTGTTTCTGGGTTTTCTGGCCTTGCTGGCTATCGGCGCACCTATCTTTTTGGCGCTGGGTACGACGGGTGTGGTGCTGTTCTATCAGGACGATGCCTTGCTGTCTTTTGCCCAACGGCTAATTGATGAACTGAACTCTGTACCTCTATTGGCTGTTCCGTACTTCGTCATTGCCGCCACCTTCATGGAGCGCGGAGGGATTGCACGCGCTTTGGTCGATGCGGCCCAGGCCTGGGTGGGGCAGATTCGTGGGGGCGTGGGTCTGGTCGGGATTACCGCTTGTGCCTTGTTTGCCACCATGTGCGGATCTTCGGTGGCCACGGCCATTGCCATGGGCACCATCCTGATTCCTGCCATGCTGCGCAGCGGCTACTCCGGTGGTTTTGCTTCTGGTGTGGTGGCATCGGCGGGGACTTTGGGCATTCTGATTCCACCGTCCCTGGCCTTTGTGATTTACGGTGTGCTGGCGGATGTGTCGATTCCTCGCCTGTTCCTGGCAGGCGTCATTCCGGCGATTTTGCAGATTGTGATGATCTCGGGCTACATCATCTGGTTCAGCCGCAAAAACAATTACGCCATTGATAGCAGTGCCATTCCACGAAGCGAAAAGCTGCACAAAACCTTGTTGGCCTTGCCGACCTTGCTAATCCCTTTGATCGTTCTGGGTGGCTTGTACGGTGGTTTCATGACGCTGTCCGAATCCGCTGCGGTCTCGGCGGTCGTGGCTTACTTTCTGGCGCTGTTTGTCTACAAAGGCATTACCGTCAAAGAGACTTTTGCGGTGCTGGCAGTGGGGGTGCGTAACGCCGCGGTGATCATGATTATCGTGGCGGTGGCCTTGCCATTCGGTCACTGGATTACCGAAAGCGGTTTGGGTGCCAAGCTGGTGGGGCAACTGCACGACTGGGATATCAAGGGCTGGCAGTTCCTGCTGTTCCTGAACCTGGTTCTGTTGTTCCTGGGCATGTTCCTGGAAGTGCTGTCGGTCTTGATGATCATGATGCCGCTGGTGCTGCCTTTGCTGGAGCCGTTGCAAATCGACCCTATTCACTTTGGTGTGCTGGTGGTGGTGAATATGGAGATTGCGCTGCTTAGCCCGCCATTGGGTCTGAACCTGTTTGTGGTGTCGGACATAGGCAAAGTGCCTTTGTCGCAAGTGATACGTGGCACGACACCGTTCTTCCTGATCCTTTTGGTGTTGCTGGTCATGGTCACGTACATTCCCATCCTGTCCACCTGGCTACCAGAATTGCTGATGCCTACGATGTAATTCAGCTCCCATCACAGGCCCTGCCCAAACCGCAGGGCCTGTGTGTTTTTGGTCTTCCTGATGCAAAGGGCTAAACTGGCCGCACTTCTGGTGCAGCAGCACCCAGCTTTTTACAGGAAAAAAATATGAGCACACCGCTTCCTTGTCCTCAGTGCACCTTGGAAAATACCTACCATGACACGGAGCAATGGGTATGTGCCGATTGTGGCTATGAATGGCAAGACGCGGACCCGGTCTTGGATTCTGAAACCGATGGCGACGAGTTGATCGTTAAAGACAGCAATGGCAACTTGCTGGCTGCTGGCGACGATGTGATTCTGATCCGCGACTTGAAGGTCAAAGGCTCCAGCACCTTGAAGAAAGGGGCCAAGGCCAAAGGCATACGTCTGGTTCGTGGTGACCATGAAGTCGATTGCAAGATTGATGGCATCAGCTACTTGTTGAAGGCCATGTACTTGAAGAAAGCCTAAGCATTCAGGCTAGGTATTTGAAAGCGCAGCGTTGATACGCTGCGCTTTTTGCTTTCCGCACAATGCTTTTTGTAGCGGAGAAGGGGTGATCGGTGTATATAATAATGAGAATGATTATTAGTTAGATGCTTACCTGATTGTCTCTATGTCCAAGCTGACGGCGGCGTTCCTGACCCATTACCCGGATTTGATCCGCTATCTGCGCAGGCGTACTCACTGCTCTGAACTGGCGCAAGATTGCGCGCATGACACCTGGTTGCGCTTGCTGGAGAAGGGCAAGCAGGTTACGGCAGACAACCACCGGGCTTATGTGTTCAGAGTGGCTGCCAATATTGCGGCGGACTGGTATCGGCGTCAAACACGTGAGCAAGCTGCTTTCGATGGCTATGCCTTGAGCGTCGCCCATCACCATGCCCCGGATACGTATGAGGAAGTGCTGGCCAAGGAAACCTTGCAGCGTTTGGAGCAGGCCTTGATGGCTCAGTCCCAGCGCAGCGTGCGGATTTTCATGATGCATCGCTGTGAAGAGATGAGCTACGCGCAGATCGCTCAGAAACTGTCGGTATCCGAGAGCACGGTTGAAAAACACATGATGCGTATTTTGCTGGTGGCGCACCAAGTCTTTAATTCCGCAGCATGAATGCGCAGCCAGATTCGGCCTGGAGCCGTGTAGACGAAGACGCCGCCCGCTGGGTGGTGCGCAAAGAAGGCGCCAAGCTGGAGCCCGACACCCTAGCCCAGTTCGACGCCTGGTATGAAGCCGATCCGTTGCATGCCCAAACCTATGATGCCTTGGCTGCCAGTTGGCGGCGGCTGGATCAGGTTTCGGTGCTGCCCATCGCCCGTAAAAAGAGAAAGTCTCGCGTCAAAACGCTGGCCAGTGCCTGTGTCTTGATGGGAGCGTCTTTCTATGCCTGGCAGATGTTTGAGCTGCAAGGCTCGATCCGCAGTGGGGTGGAAATCACTCAACTGAGTTTGCCTGATGGTTCGGTGGCGATTCTGGACGCACAGACTCGTGTGCGTCTGAATTTTGAAAATGGTCAACGACAAGTCAGCGTGGAGTCGGGGCGTGCCTTCTTTCAGGTGGTACCTGCTTCGCCCCAGACAGGCCCGTTCACTGTGCAGGCCGGTCCGGCACAGGCGACGGCTTTGGGAACACGCTACGAGGTCAGTCTTAAAGATCAGATCAGCGCCGTGGCGGTATACGAACATACCGTGCAGGTGCAGTGCCAGTCTTGCGATACCTCGCAGCCAGTAATCTTGCAGCCGGGGGACAGCGCCACGGTAGCGGGCGGGCAACTGCGGGCGCAGTTGGCTCAGTCTACGGCTTCCACTCAAGCGGAAGCGGCACCGGCCTGGACCAACGGTTTGTTGAGCTTTGATGATGTCAGCTTGCGGGACGTAGCCCGCCAGTTGGGCGAATACACACATCGAGTGATCTGGATTGGCAGCGAGCAGGCGGGCTCAACGCGAGTGTCCGGTGTGGTGCAAGCGACTCGTCCAGCCGCTGCCCTGAACTTGCTGACTGCGGGCCAAGGCTTGCAAATCAAGGAGTTACCGGGACTTATAGTTATTTACTAATGATAATTATTATCAATCAAAAAATACGATGGCAATCAGGGGTGAGGGGAGAGGGGTAGCACAGCGTCCTGAGGGTAGTTGTTTACATAGGATGCTCAATCATGAAGTGCGCTTTGCAGGACACGCCGTCCCTTTTTGCCTTGCGCAGGCAAGCTTACCCCGGCGTGGCAACCGACTCTCTTTCTTCTTCCCAAGGCTCGCGCTTTAAGCAGGGGCAAGTGGCTTTCTTGATGGCCAGTGTCTTGCTGCTGATGCCGCCGATGCAGGCATATGCTGCCGGACCTATGGTGCTGGATATGGCGTCCCAGCCTTTGGCCGATGCGCTCCTGCAGATTGGCCGTCAGGCCCAGGTGGAGATCGCGTTTTCACCGGGGCAGGTTCGGGAAAAGCGCGCCGTGGCCTTGCAGGGTGAACTGACGGTTGAGCAGGCTTTGGATACCTTGCTGACCCCTTGGGGACTGGCGGCCAGAGCCCTGGGCGATCAGCGTTATACGATCGTGACGGCTCCCGTTGCCAAAGGCTTGTCCGTGCTGGAGCCGGTTCGTGTACAAGGCCAGCGTGTTGGTGAACGCAACTATACCCGCGAGGAACTGGATCAACGCGCGGCGGGTAACCGCGACCTGTCCAGCCTTCTGGCCGATAACCCGGCCGTGCGTCAGAACGAGGCCGCAAAAACCAGTGCCAACCGTGGTTCTCTGGCGCTGGAAGATATCAGCTTCTATGGAGCCAGTCCCTTCCAGAATCAGTTCCAGATTGACGGCATCAGCTCCACCAATCAGATTGATCCTGCCAGCCGCAATTTGAATTTGCAGGTGGGCAATGTGCCCGCCTACGCCCAGGCCTACAACCTGGACACGAATATGCTGGAAAGCGTGACGGTGCTCGATAGCAGCATTCCCGTGGAATACGGCCGCTTCACCGGGGGCGTGGTTGATGCCAAGGTGCGTGATCCCAAGGGCGATAACAGCTTCCGCGCGGACTTCAGCTACAACTCCTCCGGGCTGACCTCCCAGACTGTGCCAGAAGAGCAGAAGAAAAAGTTCGGGGCAGGCGAGCCGGGTTTTACCCCTGCCTGGACCAAGCGTTTTTCGTCCGCCATGCTGGATGTGGGCATGACCGACAATACAGCGGCCTTGATCAATGTGTCCCGGCGTGAATCCAGCATTGATCGCACCATGCGCGTCTTGCACGAGAAGGAGTTCACCGATGTGAATACCAACTCCAAAGACCGTGTCGATAATGTGTTCGCCAAAGTTCATACCCGTTGGAGCGCCAGCACGGATTCGGCCTTGACCTTCAAGTACGCGGATCGGCGTGAAGATCTGGTGGATTCCGGCGTCATGGCCAATCGGGTGCAGTGGCAGCATCAACAAAAAGCCTATGGTCTGGGCTTTGACCTGAACCATGATTTTGGCTGGGGGCAGGGGCGCTTGCAGCTGGGTTACGACCAGATGAACAGCTACCGTAATTCCGACGGCACGGAATATATGGTCAATATGGTGTTTCTGCCCAATGGCCGACCCGATTACACCTATATCAGCGGCGGCTTCGGGCAGGAGTCTACCGAGCAACGCAACCTGACCTTGAAGTCCCGACTGGAGTTCAAGCCGTTCCAGACCGGGGCCATTGAACATACGCCTTATGTGGGGTTTGAGCTGGCTCATACCAAGGGAGAATTTGTCCGCGATCAGGACGCCTACGGTGGTCAAAAACGCCATTACAGCGATGGACAGTCCAGCAAGGTGCAGGTCTTGAACTATTACCGTGCTGGAGAGGTGGGCGTCAGCTATACCAATGCATCCGTTTACGTATCGGATCGCATGTCCTGGCAGCGTCTGGCCCTGACTACGGGCTTGCGTATGGACAAGGACAACTACTTTGGCAACACCAATCTGGCTCCGCGTACCTTGCTGGAATGGGATGTGCTGGGGACGGGTGAAACCCGTCTGTCGGGTGGCTGGTCGCGCTATTACGGCATGGATATTCTTGGCATCGCCATGCGCGAACGCAAGAGCCAGTTGCACACCTTGCTGGTGACGGGCGGCAATCCGGTAGACCGTCCTTCGCATACGGCCTACAAGCTGGATGGCCTGAAAACCCCGTATGACGACGAATGGGCCTTGCGCTTGCAGCAGCAGTTGACGAGCAAGGTGGCCGCCGAGCTGGCTTATGTGCGCCGCTATGGTCGTCAACAAGTCTCTATCGAAGGGCTGGCAAAGACGGGCTACACCTATATGAATAACGGCAAGTCCAAAACCGATGCCTTCACCTTGAGTGTGATGAACACGGCTCCCTGGACCTTGGGCGAGAGCTTGTGGACCGCGCGGGTGGATGTGACCTATCAGCACAGTAAGCGGAACAACAAGCTGGCCGACGGTTACGATGGCGAGGCGGAGGCACAAGAGGAGAACATCTATTACAACGGCGACCTGATACGCCGGGGTGATCGTCCAGTGGGGGATTACAACCTGCCTTGGCGAGTCAGCGCTGGTGTGACCGGCATGTGGGCGCGTTATGGCTTGCAGATGAACAACCGGATCAATTGGAATAGCGCCCGCATGGATGTGCATTATGTGGGTCTGAATCGGGGAGATGGCTTGGAGAAGTACGAGTCCGGTCGGGTTGGTTCCTACTGGACCTGGGATATGCGTCTGGATTGGGAGCCAGCCATGCTTAAAGGTCTGGGCCTGGGGCTGGATGTGCTGAACGTGCTGGACAAGCAAGCGCCCGTGGTGGTCTCGACACCAACCTCGGTGCTGAACCCGAACCTTTATCGCACAGGACGAGAGTTGTGGCTGCGCGCTTCCTATCGATATTAAAAGGGGGGCGAGCTGGCGCAAGTTTGCTGATGGCGGCACTGGGGACAGTGCTGTCAGGGGCAGCTTGCGCTGCGGAGGCAACAGAGCAATCCTGTGGAGCTAAGGACATGCTTGAGTCCAGGTGTCTACGCCCCCTCTATAAAAATGTCCCCGCTCAATGGCCCGCGCCCACCATTGATCCGGGGCAGCCCTGGCAAGAATGGGGGCCCGTGCCTGGGCCGGGCTCCAGCGCCCAGCCCGAGGCGGCAGAGGATGCCAGGAACACGCAGATCGTCTCCTTGGGTGCGCGACTGTTTTTTGACAAGCAGCTGTCGCGTAAAAAACAGATCTCCTGTGCGTCCTGTCATCAGCCCGACAAGTCCTTTACCGATGGCAAGGCATCAGCGGTAGGGGAGGATGGTTTGATGGGCAAGCGTCGTACTCCGCCCTTGTTTGCTGCGCCTTTCGCCAACGATCTGTTCTGGGATGGCCGTGCTCGAACCTTGCAGGAGCAAGTCGTCGGCCCCATAGAAAACCCGGTAGAAATGAACCATGCCTTGAGCGACTTGATTCCGCGCTTGCAGGAGTCAGAGGACTATCGAGAGGCATTTCAACAAGCCTTTGGCGCATCCTCATCCAATCCCATCGACGCAGAGCGACTGGCCCGTGCCTTGGCCGCCTATGTCGTCACTATCCGCCCGGCAGCAACGCGCTTTGATGACTTTATCGCCGGGGATACGGGTGCCTTGAATGACCAGGAGCTGATCGGCCTGCACCTGTTCCGTACCAAGGCGCGCTGCATGAATTGCCATAACGGTCCCATGCTGACGGACCACGGTTTTCATAATATCGGTCTGTCTTTTTACGGACGCCGCTTGCAGGATCTGGGGCGATTCGAGTGGACCCGGAATCCCGCTGATCTGGGACTGTTCCGCACTCCCAGCCTGCGCAATGTTGCCAAGGCTGGCCCTTGGATGCACAACGGCTTATTTCCCAGTCTGGATGGCTTGCTGCGTATGTACGATGTGGCGATGGGGCCGGGTCCTAAAGAAACGGGCCCGTTGGTGCCGCGCAAATCGGAACGGATCCGGGAACTGCACTTGAGTGATGAGGAAATCCAGGCTTTGCTGGCCTTTTTACGAGTCTTGTAGCGATTACAGCGGTTCAGACCTGATGGCTTGGCGCATAAAAAAACGATAGTGGCAGAACCACTATCGTTTTTAATCTTAACGGAGTGAGTGCCGCTTTACTTCAGGCAGGCTTTGATTTTCTCCAGGTCTGGGCCCTCAATAGGGCGCCCCAGGTTAAAGGGCATGGAGGTCTCGCGCCAGTCCTTGTAGTCGTGCAGATACTCCATCTGGCTGGCATATACCTTGGCAGCATCGGGGTTGCTGCAAGCCATGGAAATCATCACCTCGTTGGTGACTTGCTGAATGGTCTTCAGGCTTTCATCATCCATGCGGTGGATTTCCACGCCAGCTTTCTGGAAGGTGCGCAGACCTTCCGTCGCTTTTTTCTCTGTAAAAGCGATGGACCACATCATGGTGGCGTCGGCGGCAATTTGCAGTTTCTCCTTGGCCGAATCACTGAGTGCATCCCAGGCGGTTTTATTGATCATGACGCCAAACACGGAAGCGGACTGGTGCCAACCCGGCGTCGTCCAGTGCTTGGTGACCTGATGCAGCCCGGCAGAAACGTCCACGTTCGGAGTGGAGAACTCGGCTCCCTCGATCACGCCACGCTCAAGCGATTGATACAGCTCCTGACCCGCCATGGACACCTGCGTGCCACCAATTTTTTCAAGCACCTTGCCTTGTTCCAGACCAGAGAGACGCAGGCGCTTGCCCTTGATTTCTTCCAGATTGCGAATCGGCACATTGGTATGGAAGCCGGATTCGTTATTGGTGATGGCGTAGGGGAGGTACACCATGCCGTACTTGCCGTAGATCTCGTTATAAAGTTCGGCGCCACCCCATTCTTTGATCCAGTTTGCGTAGTCAACCGCGTTGAACAGGCTGGAGTGTGTTCCTAAAGGGGAGAAAGCCGGGTTGCGGCCGGCCCAATAGCCCGGCCAGTCGGCCCCGGCCTGGATGGTGCCGGATTCGACCGCGCTGAATACTTCGCCAGTCGGCACCAGGGCGCCACCTTCGTAGAATTCGATTTTCAGCTCGTCACCGACCAGCTTGTTGGCCAGTTCCACCCACTTCTTGTCCAGTTCAACCAGCTCGATGGAGGCGGGCCAGGTACTGGTCATGGTCCACTTTTGTGCTGCCTGGCTCAGGCCGCTCATGCTCAGCAGGGCAAAGCCGGTCAAGGCGAAGAGTGCCTTCTTCGTTAGCTTCATGGTGTCTCCTTGTTTTATTTAAGTTCCGTACAGGACGGTGGGTAGCCAAGTGGCCAGGCCAGGGAAAATGGCCAGCAAGATGCACATCAGAATAATCAGGCCAATGAATGGAACCACCCCGCTGATGATCTCCATGGTCTTCACAGATTTAGGCGTGATGGCCCGCAAATAGAAAAGGGCATAACCAAAGGGCGGGGTCAGGAAAGAGGTTTGCAAAACAACGGCGACCAGAATCACAAACCAGAGCAGGCTGATGCCCATTTCCTGCACAATCGGCAAGAGAATCGGGAAGGACAAGAGGACAATACCGGTCCAGTCCAGAAAGCAGCCCAGTACAAAAATAATCAACAGCATGACCACAATAAGCAGCCAGGGCTCCATATCCAGGCCACGCATCAGGTCTTGTGCAGCGCCCAAACCGCCGGTGATGTTAAAGACGCCGGTAAAGGCCGTGGCGCCTACAACGATAAACAGAATCATGGAGGAGGTGCGGCCGGTTTCGTAAAGGGCATTCAGAAAAATGGACCATCTGAATTTGCCCCGGAAAATAACGATCAGCAGGGACAGTAATACTCCAATGGCCGATGCCTCTGTTGCCGTTGCAATACCGGCCAGCATGGAACCCAGAATGCCAAGAATCAGAGAGATGGGGGGCACGGCTTCCACCAGCAGCATGCGGATCAAGGCGGGCCTGGAGATCTTTTCATCGGGCTCCACAGACGGGGCGCGTTCCGGGTGACGCCAGGCAACAAACACGACCCACACGGCATAGAGCAGGCCCAGCAGCACGCCAGGAATCAGCGCTCCGGCAAACAACTCACCGATAGACAGCGGGGAGTAGCTGGCCATCAAGATCAGCATGATGGACGGTGGAATCAAAATACCTAAACACCCCGAGGCCGCAATCACCCCTGTGGTGAGCTTGGGGCAGTAGCCGTATCGCAACATCGGGCGCAGGGCCATCATGCCGGTTACCGTAATGGAAGCACCGATAATGCCCGTGGTAGCGGCCAGCAAAATGGAGATGAACACCACCGCCAGCGCCAGCCCGCCACGAACGCGGGACATCAGCAGGCGCAAGGCCTCGAACATTTTGTCGGTTACTTCGGAGTCAGACAAAAAGCGTGCCATCAGGATGAACAAGGGGATGGCGATCAGCGTGTAGTTGTCCAGAACATCGCCGTAAATGCGGTTGACCACAATGCCCAGCACCATGGGCTTGCCCGCGACCAGCGCACCGATAACGGCCGTGCTGCCCAGAACAAAGGCCAAGGGATGACCCATGAACAGCCCCAGCAACAGCAGGCCACCCATCACCAATGCAATCAGTTCAGGCGTCATGGCGGGGGGCTTCCTTCTGAATCAGCAAACGGACGACTTCAGCAATGCCTTGCAGCAGCAGTAGTGCAGCGGCAAGAACCATGGACATCTTCAAGGGGTAAACGGGCAATTGCACCGCGCCGTAGGTGGTTTCACCTTGAGCTAACGAGCGCATGGCGAAATCGTAGCTGCGAGTCAGAAAGACCCAGGCAAAGGGGAAGAAGAAAATCAGATAGCCTGCAATCTCGGTCCATTTGCGGACCGTGGGGGAAAAGCGGTTGATTAGCAAATCCACCCGGACATGGGCCTGGTGTTTAAGCGCGTAGGCACCCAGCATCAGAAAGTAAAACCCATATAGCTGCTTGGTGACGTCAAAAGTCCAGCGAGTGGGCTGATTCATCACGTAGCGCATGAACACTTCGTAAATAATGATGGTGGAGAAAATAATGGCGATAAAGGAGATGAGCCTCCCTATCCATTCATTCGTTGAGTCGATTAGACGCAAAACCATGCTTGTCCCTTATGTTCGTTTTTATGGGCGACATCTCTGTTTTAGTCTATGAGCAAGATCGGGACGGTCACAACTTGGGTTTACCCTTACGTCAACCTGAATTAAATAATTAAGGGTAATAAGGCGTAAATAGAGATGATTTACTCATCCGTTCATGCTTGGTTTGATATCTGTAAAGGGCTGGCGCAGGGAATTGAGATTAGCGGCTGAGAACCGTTCTTCTCTTGTGTGTAGTACGGCGTAGGAGCCCTGGCTTTGGCAGATATTCCACAGCATCTATCTGATAATGAGAATTATTTGCTAATATCATGCACTTCCCGCGTTTCTCTGATTTGCTCCATGGCCCGTTCCCCCACGTCCAAAAAACCTTGGCTCGCCTACTATGGCGAGCTGATCGGCGTGTGGGCGCGGCGCTCGGGTAATCGGGCCGAGGCCGAGGATGCTACTCACGATGTCATGGTGCGCGCCCTGGAAGCGGATTGGCCCGGCCTGCCCAACCCCAATCCGCGTGCCTACTTTCATCGCAGCATGCGCAATCGTTTGATTGATGTGCATCGTCATTCCAATTTTTTGGAGACTGTGCCTTTGCATCAGCTGGGGGAGGACGAGCACCCTTTGGAGCACGACTCTGACAGTTCCATACGCACTTCGCAGTTGCTGTCCTCCTTGAAAGAGGCCTTGAGCGAGTTGTCACCCAAATGTCGGCAAGTCTTCTTGTGGCACCGGCTGGAGGGATATACTCAAGCGGAAATTGCAGACAAGCTGAACATTTCCGTGAATATGGTCGAGAAATACATGATCCAGGCCATGCGCCATCTGCGTGAGCGCCTGAAAAATCATGCTCCCCATTAAGAGGACAAAGGGCACTTGGCCCGCGTAGGCAAGACTAACAATCCCGGCTGTCTGCTCTTTGTATTTTGCTGCTTTCCATGACCTCAGAATCTTCCTCCCTTCCTGACAATCCCCACGATGCCGCTGCCTACTGGTTTGCGCGTGTGCACTCGGGCGATTTCAGCGTGGCAGAGGAAAAGCGGTTTCTGGAGTGGAGAAGGGCAGATAGCCAGAATGAGTTTGAGTATCGGGCCCTGGAGAGCATCTGGCAAAGCAGCTTGCTGATTCCGGATGAGGGATTGCGGGAGATGCTGGATGATGCTGATTTAGCTTCGATCCCGACTGCTCATACCAGCTCCGCTTCAACGCAGGCTTTTGACTCCGAGTCTGGCTCCCATCCTGCATCGATGCGTAATTTTTCAGAGTCGATGAACTCGGGTTCCGGGTCGCCTACAGGCGCATACGGATCAAATGAGTCGTCCAGGGCTTCCTTTGCCGTCCCCCCCAACGCAGCACGCCGCCGTTTTCTCTGGCAAGGTGCCACGCTTGGCACCGTCGCCCTACTAGGAGCAGGCGGTGTTTACATCGCTCAACAAGATACCGTCAGCCACGCGCTGAGCTACACCACTGCCTTCGGTGAACAAAGAACCGTGACGCTACCCGATGGCTCCGAAGTCCATATGAATGTTTCCACGGAGTTGGTACTGCACTATCAGACTCACCGGCGTCAGTTGAGCTTGCTGAAAGGGGAAGCGATGTTTGCGGTTCAAAGTGACAAGAACCGTCCTTTCATCGTGGATGCCGGGCAAGTGCAGGTTGAAGTCACAGGCACTGTATTCAATGTGCGTCGTCATGCCCAAGGCAATGTAGAGGTCGCCGTAACCGAAGGCTCCGTCCAAGTCTCGTCCGGGCCCTGGTGGAATCGCCAACAAGCATCGCTGACACCGGGCATGTTGGCGCAGGGTAGCGAAGAGCAGGCCTGGTCGGTGCAGCGCACGGATGTAGCGGCACGTACCGCCTGGCGACAAGGCAAAGTGGTATTCCGGGATCAGACCCTGGATGAAGTCGTGCAGGAAATGAACCGCTATCTGCCTGAACCGATTGAGCTGATGGACGAAAAACTCAAGCGCCTGCGCATGGCGGGTGTTTTTAATATCGAAGATGCGCAGGGCTTTTTGTTGGCGTTGCAGGAGCAATTGCCGGTGATGGTGGTGACCCGTTCGGATGGTCGAGTAGGGGTAGCGATAGAGCGATGATGCAAATTAAATGTGGTAGTGTGTTTTGTTTTTATTACTTTCGGCTATCTTCCTGGCGTGTTTGTGTTAACTAAAATGTAGGCAAGTTGAATTGGGTTGTGATTATAAATCGACCAGAAATTTTGACTTTAACTTTCAAAGTTAGGATGCTTGGGTGTGGTTTTTATGAAAGATTAATATTTCCTTTAAATTTCTGGGTTTCTTAAATAAGAGATCAAAGGGATTTTTTATTGAGTTTTCATTTTAAGTATGGCTGCTCTAATTAATTCAGTAAGATATATTTTTTGGAGAGCCCTCATAGGTCGGTAGCAGTTATTATTATGCATCCTCAAGGTTTTTGAATTTTTGGCAGGTAGCTGAGAGCTACTGAAATATGACATGCTATTAAATTTCCACTCCTCGCCCGCGCAGGTATCCTAATCAAGGGATCAGGCGTGGTGTTGTCGCAGCACCAGCGATTGAAACCCTAAATCCACGTTGAGTGAGGTTTTCGAATGCTTGCGATAGATTGACCTTACTAAAAAATGGTAGGTTCTGTTTGAGCGTTGCACTACCCTCACCTAGGATCAGAAAAACGATTTCATAGTCTGCGCTCTTGATGGTATTTAAAGGTACGAGATCGTGTGCGGCCGGATTTACTCTGCGCAAGACGGTTCGTGCTTTTTTACGGAACTCCTTGTCGCCCAGCATGATTTCAGCAGCCACGCCGCCTTGAGCAAAGAGATGGCTGAGACCAGCTGATCCACCCTTGCGATGCTTTACGTGCACCAACTGCTTAGCAGGGGTAAGAAGGTCACAGAGTTCTATTGATGATGTGGTACGGTTGGTCTTGACAAGCATTTTGTCCAGTAGGAAATAGCCATTTGTCGCAGCCGTTCGAATATTGTAGTCACCCTCCGACTCAATTTTTGATTTATTGTCTTCCTCCCATACTTCAACTGCTGGGAATGGAAGTGTGGATGTCGGAACTAGATCTAATGTCTCGGTGATGCGTCCAATAAAGCTAGCATCGACCTCGTACCACTTTCCATCAAAGATGATTTTTGTTTTGTCGCCGTCGATTATCTCGAAGTAGATACAACGATATACCGAGTGTTCAGTAATGTTGCCATCAACGTCATGCACAAAAAGCCGGTCACGCTTGAGTCCTTCGATGGTCAGATGAGCGAGGTCAGAAATGGTATTGATATAGTCAGCTGAATCGATTATAGGACGTACGGCATTCTTATTTCGGGTAAAGCTGAATCCTAAAATCGTGTCCCATGAGCCGATCTCTGGTAGTGTGATCATGACTCCAGAGTTGCGAGCGGAGATAGCTTGGACCAACTGAATGTTTAGGGTATCAATTGTGGTGTCATCCTTGACCTTACGAACATTGTCTACCCATGAGAAAGATTTCTTGTAATCTTCATTGTTGTAGTAGTTTTTAATGCGACGAGCCAACGTGGGGAAATCTGTGGCTTCCATTTCGACACTAAAGGTGAAAGCCGCGTCTCCACCTGCAATCTGCATGATACTAACTCCTCGCTTAGGGATACCAGTTACGGCTCTAAGAACATCCCGAAGAATGTCGATTCCAAACACTCCTACTTCCGAGTCGCGAGCTGCTTGAGATTTCTTCTGAACAGGCTGATCTTCAAGGGTGTGCAAATCAACGCTTCGTAATGATTTTTCATCAAGAGTGTTAAGTGCTGTGCGTAAACCAAAGTCTTGTACGAACAGTGATTGCTCTATCAAGTGGCGGCCATAACCAAAAGTAAAGGCAAAAATGTCGCCGTCAACTCGGAGAAGCAACGCAGCAGAACTTGATCTATTTGCTAAGCCTGGGACTACCAGACCCGCAGCTTCGTCGAGCACAGAGCCCCAGTTAGGTCTTTTTTCTGTGCTTTGCTTCACATAAAGGGCCCCGTCGATATCTAAGTTGTCTGCCATCGGATAGATATCTACCGGTGCATCAGTGAGTAGATCCGAAAATGTTTGGCCATCGATTAAAGGCTTTGCCATAAAAAGGTTTAGTCGTCGGTAGTGCTTTGCCATCTTATTTTCTCCTCTCATGAAAGTCGTTGGCTGTTCACTGCTACATTTTATTGTTTGTTTTTCAAAATTTTAAACTGAAAATGTCTATATTTATTAATTGGACTGTTGTTTTTAATTTTTGTGATGAGATTTATCGTTTGTTTTGAGCTTGTGTCGAACCCAAAATTTTTTCTGTAAATTTCGTTTATCTGAGCAATGACGCTAGGTTTCAGGTGCTGGTCGGTATTGACGTAGCGTGAATCCGCCGATTGCATGTGAAAATTGGGACTGCCAGGGGGGCTTGTGGTATTTGTCGAGAGTTGTTTTTATGATAGAAGCTGCGTATCTACGATAAAAAAATAAATTTTTTGGTTTAGTGGGTATATGGCGTAGCCGATGTTGAATAGCATGATAAACATGAGATTAGGTCAAACCTATACAGAGCTGGATTGCCCATTTTTTCGGCTGCTACATTAGTTAGCCCCCCAGTTGTAATTCTCTTCAAACCCCCATTCAGGGTTTTCCGCCCCTCGTACGTTGTACCTATGAAGGCAGGTTTTCCGCACTCCCCGTGCGGCCTGCTCCCATCCTTTGGCCAAAGGGATACCCATTCGTACATCTACAGGACCTCTGTCTGTTAGGAAGACCTCTGTGACTCTCCGTTCCTCTCGTTTGTGTGCCCCGGCTGGGCGTGCGGCTCGTTTCCCTTTGGCTGCGCCTGCCTTGAAGCTGGCGCTTGCCCTGGCTTTGTCGGCTACGTTTGTACCCGCTGTTTCCTTTGCCCAGCAGGCTGATGTGACGGTTTCGATTCCGTCCTCGTCCTTGGGTGATGCCTTGCTGCAATTAGGCCAGCAAACCTCTTTCCAGTTTATTTACACCTCCGACCTGGTGCGCGGTATCAAGGCTCAGTCCGTGTCTGGTCGCATGGCGCCGGAAGCGGCTTTGGACAAGTTGCTGCAGGGTACGGGCATTGCTTACACCCGTACTGGCAACACGATCCATCTGCGCAAGAAGATGGATGTGGAGGAGCTGGCAGCCATCAAGGTGCGCGCTGCCAGTCCTGTCACGGAAGGCTCGGGTTCTTATACGGCTGCCGGTCCTAGTCGCACGGCGACGGGGTTTGACTTGTCGTTGCGCGAGACGCCGCAGTCCATCACTGTCATGACGCGCGAGCGTCTGGATGACTTCAACTTGTACAAATTGTCTGATGTGCTGGAGCAAACTCCCGGTGTGTCGGTAGACCAGCAGGGCGATGCTTTCAACTTCGCGATTCGGGGTTCGGCTGTGAATATGCAGACCGATGGGATGCGTCAGAAGGCCAGTGGCTGGCTGATCAATACGCAGACCCAGTACTCCATGGACGATATGGCCGAGATTGATCGGATCGAGGTCCTGAAAGGTTCGTCCGGTTTGATGACCGGAGATGGTGCTTACGGGGGCACAGTGAACATGATACGTAAGCGTCCCACGGATCAGTTTCAGGCCAGTGTTGGTGCAGCCGCCGGCAGTTGGGATAACTATCGGGTGGATGCTGACATCAGCTCGCCCTTGAACAAAAGTGGTTCGGTGCGGGGGCGTCTGGTAGCCGCTGCGGCGGATGGCAAGAGCTTTCAGGATTATGTGAAAAATAGCAGCAAGACCTTTTATGGGATTGTGGAAGCGGACCTGACCGATCGCACCTTGTTGACGGTCAGTTTTACCCACAAGAACCGTACACAGGATGGAACTGCGGGCACGGCCATGATTCAGGCTTATGCCGCTGATGGGCAGTTTTTGGGTTTCAAACCACGGGAATTCAACGTGGCTGCCCCTTGGTCTGGTTACGAGCAAAAGAGCAATAATCTATTCCTGGATTTGACGCATCGCTTTGAGAATGACTGGTCGGCCACGCTCAAAGGCAGTCTGGACAAGACGGTGAATCCCGGGGGGCAATCGGGTATTTGGTTTACGGGGGTTCCTGCGGTAGTGGATTTTTCCTGGGATCGCGATTATGAAACTCGCAATCGCAATTTAGCGTTGGAGGTGCAAGGACCACTTTCTCTGTTTGGTCGCCAGCACGAGCTGCGCTTCGGAGCAGATACCTACCGAACCACCACGGAGTCCTATTCGGGTGGTAAGCGTTTTACCAATGTGGGGCTGGACTACAACGGCGGTGGCGGCGTGTTGCCGATGCCAGATTTCACCACCATACCGATTAATAACCACAGCTACTTCAGCTCGCAGCGCAACTCCTTGTATGCCGCGGGTTTGTTCAGTCTGGCAGACCCGGTTAAGTTGATTGGTGGTGTTCGCTATACCGACTTCAAGCAGTTTGATGAAACCCCGTACTCCTACAGCAATAACGACTTCAAGCAGCATGGGGTGTTGACGCCGTATGCCGGGCTGGTTGTGGACCTGAATGATCAGATCTCTGTCTATGGTAGTTACGCCAGCATATTCAAGGCACAAAGCGCCAAGGATATTGATGGCAATACGCTGGACCCGGAACGTGGTTTGACCTACGAGCTGGGTGCCAAGGGCGAGTTCTTTGATGGTGCCTTGAATGCCAGCGTGGCCCGCTTCTGGATGAAGACGGACAACACGGCAGAGTCCACCGGCGAAGTGCGTCCCACCGGGGAAACGATTTACCGTGCAGTCAATGGCGCCACACGCCGGGGTTACGAGCTGGAGCTGTCGGGTGAAGTGGCTCCGGGCTGGCAGTTGCAGGGCAGCTATGTACAGAACAGCAGCAGCTTGCAGGCCACGGATATTGTGCCCAAGCATCAGTTCAAACTGGCCAGCAGCTATCGTTTCCGAGAAAACTTGCCGGGTCTGTCCGTCGGTGTGGCTGCACGCTGGCAAAGTAAGGCTTCGGCCCGTTTGATGGATCAGCCTGCTTACTGGGTGTTCGACATGATGGCCCGCTATCAGGTCAACAAGCACCTGAGTCTGGGGGCGAATGTGAATAATGTGTTTGACAAGAAATACATGTCCGGCTTGCGGGACTTTGGGCGTATTCAGTATTCCTGGGGTGCGCCAAGAAATTTCACGGTGAATATGCGTTATCAGTTCTAAGCTAGTTGGGGATCAAGGCTGTGAACGAAGCTGGATATACTTGAATCCCCCTTATGCAATCTGCATTAAAAAGCCACCCGCTTGGGTGGCTTTTTGCAGTCGGGCTCCAGCCTCGTTCCAGTTCTGCTGCCCAAGGGCAGCGAGTTGGAGTGTTGCCAGTGTGTGCCAGCCAGGTTTTGTAGAACGAGGCCAGACCCTACTGCGGCAACACGGTTCTTGGTAGAACCGTGTTGTGTCCATCACAACTTAGCGTACGCTTTGCGCCGCCAGGCCCAGGGCCAGATCCTGCTTCATGCGTTTCTTGTAGAAAGGCAGGCAAATGAACAGGGCCAGGAACCAGAATGGCGTGGCGATCAGACCGATCAGGGTTTCTTCTTCCTGGCTGAACAAGTACAGCGCAAAGGCAAAGAACGCCAGGGTCAGGTAGCACATGGGAATCGCAAAGGGCATTTTGTAGCTCGATGCGGCATGGGCCTCAGGACGAATGCGACGGTACTTCAGGTAGGTGATCAGAATCACGGCCCAGACAAAGATAAAGCAGATGCTGGCCACGGTGGTCACAATGGTGAACACACGCATTACGTCGCCTTCTGCATAAAGCAGGAACAGGCTGGACAGCAAAAGGGCGCAAGAATAGATCAGACCATTACGGGGGGTGCCGTTACGCGACAACTGGCTAAATGCCTCTGGAGCCAGCTTGTTCTTGGACAGACCGTACAACATGCGGCCAGTCGAGAACATGCCGCTATTGGCGGACGACAGGGCCGAGGTCAGCACCACAAAGTTGATGATGGCTGCAGCGGCACCCACGCCAATCAGCAAGAACATGTTCACAAACGGGCTCTTGTTGGGCGCAACAATATCCCAGGGGGTGACGGTCATGATGGCGGTCAGGGCCAGCACGTAAAATACAATCACGCGAACGGGAATCTTGTTGATGGCTTTGGGCAGGTTCTTGGCTGGGTCTGCTGTTTCAGCAGAAGCCGTACCCACCAGCTCAATCCCCACGAAAGCAAAGATGGCGATCTGGAAGGCGGCAAAGAAACCATGCAGGCCATTGGGGAACATGCCACCGCGATCCCACAAGTGGGTCAGGCTGGCTTTTTCGCCGGTTGGGCCGACAAAGCCGGTGAACAGCAGGTAAGCACCCACACCAATCAGGGCCACAATGGCGATGATCTTGACCAGGGCAAACCAGAACTCCAGCTCGCCAAACAATTTGGCCGACAGCAGGTTAAAGATCAGCAAGAAGGCAATGCATGCCAGGCCGGGTAACCAGAGCGGAATGTCCGGCCACCAGAATTGGGTATAGCCGGTAATGGCGACAATATCTGCAATACCAATCACCACCCAGCAGAACCAATAACTCCAGCCCAGAAAGTAGCCCATGGTGGGCCCGAGAATATCGGCGGAGAAATCCACAAAAGATTTGTATTCCAGGTTATGCAGGAGCAGTTCTCCCATCGCCCGCATAACAAAGAATAAAAAGAACCCGATGATCATGTAGGTAAACAAGACCGAGGGTCCGGCCAGGCTAATGGTGCGGCCTGATCCCATAAATAGCCCTGTACCGATAGCGCCTCCAATTGCTATCAGTTGCAGGTGCCGGTTTTTCAACGAGCGCTGCAGTCCAGATGAATGTTGCTGAGACACACTGTTCTCCTAATTTTTTTTCGTTCAAATGCGTAATTATGACTGTGCTGCGAGAAAACAAAGGGCACAACCCGTCCTCAAGGACGGTTTTCTTGATGCCGATCTAAATAGGGTACGGAGCGCACAGCAGTCCTCCTTGTTCTGACGACATGAAATGTCAAAACAGACCTGTGTGCGAATTGAAATGGGAATAGGGTTGTGGTGTCAGGCGGCCAGAAAATGGCACCCGACTATCTGCTCATAGATAGGCTCCGGACGAATAGGTGAACAAAGACCATATGGCCTCTGTACCCCCTCTGTCCGTTTACCTGAGAGCTTATCCATCGGTTCGCGATGGTCCCCTTCGGTGGGCACTGGTGTGCCTCTCTCCAGATGGTCAAAGGTTCAGGATTCTTTTGCCTGAGAGATTCCGGGGTCGTTGCTCCGTCGGCGCTTCATCAAAGTGAAGACTCTCACCTGAACCGTTATTGACGCCGCTATTGTATAGACAGCTAAAAAGCGATGACTACTAGCGTTAACCTGTAGGCTTTTAATGAGAATAGTTCTTGTTTGTTGAGGGGGTTTGTGGCTGCGGAGCCAGCATCGGGGACAGTGCAGGGGCGTGCTGAAAATAGCGGCGTCGAGTCTGGCTAGATACCCTTGAAAGGGACCGTGTTTTTTGCATGGAAGCTATGCCGTAATGCTTTAGCGTTGAAACAGAAATCGGCCGACACCAGCCTACAATATCGGCTGTCTGGCAATTTTTGTACCTCGCAATATGGTCGAATCGATTCTGCAACTTATCGAGCAACACGGTCTGTTGATCGTGTTTTTCAATGTCCTGGTGGAGCAGGCAGGGGCGCCGGTGCCGGCCTATCCGGTGTTGGTGGTAACGGGTGCCTTGCACGAGTCCGGTGGTTACAGCCTGTGGGGCTTGCTGGGTTTTGCCGTGCTGGGCGCGATGATTGCGGATTACGGCTGGTACCTGGCTGGGCGACGCTATGGTGGCAAATTGCTGGCTTTGCTGTGCAAAATTTCACTGTCGCCGGACTCCTGTATTCGGCAGACCGAATCCATTTATATGCGTTGGGGGGCACCGTCCTTGATGGTGGCCAAGTTCATACCCGGCTTTGCTTCCATTGCCAGTGTGTTGGCCGGTACGGTGGGGACGCCCAGAAGAAGCTTCCTGCTTTACGACATCATCGGGGCTACGGTCTGGGCGGGCTCTGCCGTGTTCCTGGGCTCCTTGTTCAGCTCGGCGGTGGATGAGCTGCTGAATGTGCTGATCAGTCTGGGAGTGGTGGGTGGAATCCTGTTGGCACTGGCTTTGGCGGTATTCATTGCCAGAAAGTGGTGGCAGCGCCATCGCTTCATGAAATCCTTGTGCATGGAGCGTGTCAGCGTGCAGGAACTGCATCAGATGCTGTCCTCGGACACGCCCCCCACGATTGTGGATGTGCGTTCGACCCTGATGCAGGCGCAAGGACGTATTCCGGGGGCGATCAGTCTGGCTTTGGGTGAGGCTACGCTGAATTTGATTACCGACAGGGAAATTATTGTGTATTGCGATTGCCCCAATGAGGTGTCCGCAGCCTTGGTGTCCAAACGCTTGCTGCAAAGTGGCTATAGTCGGGTGCGCCCTTTGGAAGGCGGATTGGAAGCCTGGCGGGCCGCTGGTTTTGATATACAGCGCGACCCTGATCAGCCCGAACCGGCCCTGTAAAGGAAAACGGCAGACATCAAACCATGTCTGCCGTTTTTGCAAGAAGAACGCTTGATATCGCGCTTACCGGCGCACCTGCCGGTAAGCATGAGCCAAAGCGGCGGCCACCGCCAGCCCGCCGATCACACTGATATGGTCCTGCACCAGAGCTTGTTCCAGAAAGGCTTCCAAGCCCTGCATTTCCCAAAACCGATGTGCCAGGGGAATCGTGGACAAAGTAAAGACACTCAGCATCAGCGCTCCCATCCAGGCCAGGCGACTTGCGCTGATAATCAGTCAGCTGCCCAGCAATTGAACTGTGATAGTCAGCACGGCGAATAAAGCCTGGGGCTCCAGTCCGAAGTGGGCAATTTCCTTTTTTGCAGCGCTGAAGTCCCAAACCTTGTTCACACCGCTCCACCAGAAAATGTAGGTCAGGAGCAGAGTAGCCAGTACAAAATACACTCGTGAACGCAGTAATTCTTGTATGACGTGGTTCATGATGCCTCCTCCTTGGGTGGGGCGTTCAGGGCTTGTGGACAGATGCTGCCAGCGTGGAGCGTGCGACGGCCAGTGTTTGCTGGCTCAAGACCAGTCCACCCATGACCAGTGCCACTCCCACCAGTTGCAGCGTGGTGGGCCAGATGCCCTTGATCAGCGCGTCCAGAATAAAAGCGGTCACAGGCACCAGCAGCATGAAGGGGGCAACAGTGACGGCGCCCAGTTGCTTGATGGCACTGAACCATAGCGCGAAGGGACCAGCCGTCAGTACAGTGGCCAGCAGGAACAGGCCCAGCCAATGCACAGGGATAAGCTGGCTTGGAATGTCCTGCGTCAGCAGCACAACCACACTCAGTTCCACACCGGCAATCAAGAGCTGCCAGCCGGTAAAACCCAGCAAAGGGATAGGTGGCGCACCCCATTTGTTCATCAAGACCCCGCCCGTCGCAATGGACAACATGCTGCCCAAAGCGGCGGCAATGCCGATCAGATCCAGAGTGGCATTGCTGGACAGGACAACCAGCGACACGCCCAGCGCACCCAAGAGAACGGCTCCAATCCGCGTTAGGGCAGGGCGAGCACGCAAAATGCCCCAGGCGATAAAGATGGTGGCCAGTGGTGTCAGCGCCTGGAAGATGGCGGCCACGCCACCGGGCAGACGGGTGGCAGCGATAAAGAACAGACCAAAGAACAGCCCGGTGTTCAGGGTGCCCAGCACGGCCAGGCGCCCCCACCAGGCACGGGGCGGCAGGCTGCGTACCAATGCCAGCAGGACGATGGCGCCTCCCAGCGCCCGGACAGCAGCCAGGAACAAGGGATTAGGAGGCAACCAGGTTGTGGTCAGAATGTAGGTAAAGCCCCAGAGAATAGCGGCAGTGGCCGCGGCCATTTTGGCGTTCATGTCGATGCACTCCCCATCATGAATAGTGTGATGAAGAGACTATAGGAGTGCAACGATGGCTTGAATAGACAAGAATATGGCCATCAGCGTTCCATAATTAGAACGACTGCTTGGCGGCTGGCTTTGGGTTATTTGCAGCAGGGATTCAGGGGGCGGGCGTATGCAAAATAGTGACGAACTCCTGGCCCAGAAAATCCAGCAGAGCGCGTACTGCAGGCACCAGACCTCGGCGTGACGGAAAGACGGCATGCCCCACCCCGGGGCGGGGATTCCAGCCGGGGGCGACATCCACCAGCCTGCCGTCCTGCATATAAGGGGCGATCAGCATGGCCGGCATTTGAACCACGCCAATTCCCTGCAAGGCTGATTGCAGCAAGGTCATGCGGTCGTCACAGACCAGGCGAGGATGATAGGGCACTTCCATCAGCGTGTTTTCTGAGGTTTGCAACTGCCAGATGGGGTTGCGTTGCAGATGCTCGTCACTCAAGGCTGGCCAGCTACCTAACTGGTCCAGCTTGGGCAGTCCGCCCATGCGTTCGATCAGGGCCGGGCTGGCAACCAGATACTGTGTACTCTCGCCCAGGACTTTCATGACCAGGCCGCTGTCTTCCAAAGGCGGGAAGCGGACGCGCAGGGCCACATCAAAGCCTTCACGAATTACGTCCACGCGGCGGTTGGTGCTTTCCACTTCCAGCTTTACCTGCGGATAGGCCGCCATATAGCGGGCCAGCAATTCATTGACGCCGTAGTCCAGCAAGGCCAAGGGGCAACTGATGCGTACCGAGCCTTGGGGCTCGCTGCGATGGCGCTCGATGATGTCCTGGGCGGAGTCGGCCTCCACCAGCATGGCCACACAGCGCTGGTAGTACATCTGGCCGATTTCCGTGACGCTGAAATGGCGGCTGGAGCGCTGAATCAGACGCACACCCAGGGATTCTTCCAGAAAGGTGATGCGTCGGCTGAGCTTGGATTTCGGGATGCCCAAGGCCCGTCCGGCCGGCGCAAACCCACCGTAGTCCACGACCTGTACAAAGTAGTAGAGGTCGTTCAAGTCGCGCGTGGACGGGTGTTTGGTATCGGGCATGTCATTACATGGCGGGGGGAACCGGGCAGCTCATATCGCCCTCTTCGCAGGACAGGTAGGTGTTGAAGTTCTTGATACGGGCCTGCGTCAATTCATTGCGGCAAGTGGTGATCAGCATGGAGTGAATGCTGCCGCCTTGGGTGTTGATCGCAGCAAAGTCGCATTCTGCATCCCTGAAGCTGATCCAGGCACGTTGGGCGTTGCGCAAGGCTTTGAGGGTGTCAGCATCATCCTTAAGACGATTGCTGATTTCCTTGTAGAGCTTGTTCAGTTCGGCGTCCGAGTTCTTGTACTCGTTGCTAAAGCACTGATTCATGGCGTTTTGATTGGTCATGCTGTCGCAGTCGGCTGCCTGAACGGAAGAGGCGCTTGCCATCAAGCTGAGTCCTAAAGCGATCAGGCCGGTGTTCAATGCTTTTTTCATGAGGTTCTCCGGGTGTGCGGGCGTTGATAAGCGTATGAGTCTGGGTTGAGTCGCCAGGTGCAGCGCGTACTGCCTGTTTGCTTGGGGCAGGGTGTAAATCCTACTACAGAAGCGCGACAAGTCTGGTGCTTTGCAGGGTGACAACTGAGTTCCATAAATAGCATTGAGCCGCATCGTCTTGAATCGGGCACATAGCCCGTTCAAGCCGATGCGGCTCAATGATCCTGTCAGCAGGAGTCAGTGCAGCTTATTCGTCGTTGCTGTGCAGAAAGCGATACACCAACGCGCCGATCACACCCCCAATCAAGGGAGCGACCCAGAACAGCCACAGCTGTTCCATGGCCCAGGTGCCCTGGAAGAAGGCCACGCCGGTAGAACGGGCAGGGTTCACGGAGGTGTTGGTGATGGGGATGCTGATCAGGTGAATCAAGGTCAGGGACAAACCAATCGCCACGCCTGCCAGGCCAGCGTGACCACGCTTGTGGGTCGCGCCCATGATGATGAACAGGAAGAAGGCGGTCAGCACAATTTCTGCGATCAGGGCAGCGTTGCGGCTGTAGTTGTCGGGCGAGTGCTCGCCAAAGCCGTTGGAGGCAAAGCCTGCTACGGGATCAAAGCCGGTTTTGCCGCTGGCGATCAGGTAGAGAACGCCGCCGGCCAGCAGGCCGCCGATAACCTGGGCAATGATGTAGGGAATGGCATCGCGAGCGGGGAAACGTCCACCAGCAACCAGGCCCAGCGTGACAGCCGGGTTGATATGGCAACCGGAGATATTGCCGATGGCATAGCACATGGTCAGCAAGGTCAGACCAAAGGCCAGGGCTACCCCGGCAAAGCCAATCCCCAGTTCAGGATAGGCAGCGGCAAAGATCGCACTTCCGCAGCCCCCAAAGACCAGCCAGAAAGTGCCCAGCGTTTCTGCGGTGCATCGTTTTAATAAAGACATGATATTGCCCTGTTAGTGATTTAACACGGCTGGATTCTAGCGATAAGAAAGACGCGCTAACTCCTTGAAAGGAAAAAAATTGTTAAAAGTTTTCCTTTGTTGAGGGTGGTGTTTTTTTATAGCAAATGTGAGAAATATCGGTGGCGTGGCGACTTGTGTCAGGTGTAGGGTTTTGTCGGGATTGTGAAGAGTTGTGTTGGGGGGCGCTTTATCGGCCGACGAGTTGGTTTGGTTCGGAGCCAGATACGTGGCGTGGGGCAGTTCAATCTTGGCCCTTGCTATGCAGATTACTCTCACGGCTGTTGCTGGATAAACGCCGCTGTCACGGGGGACACTTGGTGGAAATCAAAAGCCTGATGGTAGATTTCCCCGCTCTTGGCCTCCACGGTTAGCCACAGTTGATGCTCCAGCTGGATATTGGGTGGGATCGCAACGTCTACTGCACGCGTCCAGCGCGTATTGTTGAAAGCCTGGCGGGGCGCAGGCATAGGCTCGGGCTTACTGACTTGCAGATAGGCGCGGCGTATATGTGGATCGCAGGTCTCGCAAAAGCGAATCTGGAAGGCTTTGCGATGCGCGCCGCTGGGCCCACTAATGGGAGCTTTGTCATCCGTTTCAGCCAGGGCAAACGACCACGGACCAATCTGGCCTTGCAGGGCATTGTTGCGAAATACAGGCTCCGGGCCTTGCTGCGCCAGATAAATCATGAAGGCGGCCGGGATGGCCAGAAGGGTGCTGGCAAAAACCAGGCTGCGTGTGGAAAATCGTGATGCTGTGGGTGCCACTCCAGCTTTAGTAGGCTCTGTACGTGTAGCGCCAGCGGTAGTTGAAGCAGCGCTTGAATTTGCCGCCGCCACTCCATTTTTCCCAGCTATAGCGTCACTTGATGTCGATGCAGTATTGTCCGCTCCAACCGCTTTAGGTGCTGCCTTCGCAACTAGCGCAGGTCTGGCCCGCACAGGTTTCTTTTCCTGCCAAGGCCACCAGGGCAAGTAAAAGGTCAACCCGGCACCGGCCATGGTCAGCCAACCCAGCCAGGCAACGGTGCCCATGCTCCAGCCCCAGCCTTGCCAGCATAGAGCTAAAGCCACGGCCAGCAAGGGCCAGCCGAGCAGACGAAATATCAGTCTTTCCTTCTCGCTGGGCGTGCGATGCAGCAGGAATTCTCCCTGGCGATCGCTGGCCAAGGCCAGACAGATAAAGCCCACCAGGTTGATGGTAAAAACGGCCAGATTCAGCCACAGACTGGTATTGCTCATGGCATCACTCCGGCGGGCATCAGCACAGCGCTGAGCACGGCGATCAAGGCCGTAGGCAGAACCATGCCCACCCAGGCGCGGGTGGCGCTTTTAGTGCTGAACACCCACATCACGGCGATGGTGTACCAGACAAAGCTCAACATATTCGCTGCCAGGACTGCCTGGGCTCTAGGCAAAGGCCAGAGCACGGTCAGCAATACTGTGGCAGCAGCGGCCAGGGCGTAGCCGCCGACCGTGGCGGCCACAATGCGCGACAGCACTTGCAGGCGGTAGCGGGAAGTCAGTCCACTCATCCGTTCACTCCCGCAGTTTGCAAGCTGGCTGGGGCAGCGGCTTTTTTAGGCAGGCTGGCAATGTGCCATTTGCGTTTCATTTTGATGGCGATATAGACAAAGAGGGCGGCCAGGCCAAACATGGTCAGGTCAAAGCCTGCCAGGCCCCAGTCGCCATGAATGATGGTGACACCCAGGTGACGGTCAGTAGTCAGCAGGTTCAGGACAGGAATCAGGGCGTAGGCGGCGGCTGTCAGGTACAGCAGTTCCAGCCAGGCGCGCTTCAAGGGTCGCCAGGAGGCATACAGGAAGGACCAGCCCCAGACCAGGAACAGAGCATGGAACTCCCAGGCGGCGCGGTCAGCCATATTGATGGGCAAGAGGCGGTTGGCCCAGAAGTAGGCGGCCAGACCTAGCGGCAAACCGGCCAGGGTGCCGGCATTCAGGATTTCCACCAGACGCAGGCCTGCGGCATCAAAGCGCTCGGAGACGCTAAGCGCGGCGGCTTTGGCCATGCGTTTTTGATGCTGGGTGCGACGCTTCACGGTCCACAGCACCAGGCCTGTTCCAATAACGGCGCAGCCCAGCAAACCAGAAATAAAGTACAGCCAGCGCAACCACCACTCGGCAAACACACCTTCGTGCAAGGCCAGCAACACGCGGTGCGTATCACCGGTGACATTGCTATTGTTCTCCGGCTCCATGGCGCTGCCGTCGATGGCGTTAAAGCGCAGGGTTTCGGCACGGGTCCAATACACGCCCGTGACGCCGGTGCGACGCAGTTCTACATAAGCCTGGCTATCTGCCGGGTGCGTAATCTGCACCGAGGCAATGCTGTTCTTGCCCCAGGCTTGTTCAGCGCTATGCATCATCTCGCTTAGCGAGGCCTGCGGCGCGCTGATGGGCAGGAAGTCCTGTTTTTGCTGGCGAAGGTCCTGGAAGTAAGCCTGTCGTCCTTCCTCCGTCGCGCCGTACATGACTTCTCGCCCGGTCGGCATATAAATGGACATGAAAAAGATTAGGCCCGTGTAGGTGATCATCAGGAAAAAGGGCAGGGACATCACGCTGACGATATTGTGCGCGTCCAGCCAGGAGCGCTGCCCCTTGCCGGGCCTGAAGGTGAAAAAGTCGGTGAAGATTTTCTTGTGAGTCACCACGCCTGTAATCACGGCCAGCAGCATCAGCATGGTGCAGATACCGACCAGCCAGATAGCGACCGGGTAAGGGATGTAGTGCAGGGCGTAATGCATGCGATACAGGCCAGTGCCACCGGCCGTGGCGCGGGGCTCGGTTTCAGGCTGAATCTGGCCGGTGACCGGGTCCAGCTCCTCGCCTCCGCGACGGGCGCGTTGACCGGGCTGGGGCATTTCTTCCCAGCCAATGGATAGCCCTTGTGTGGTACGCGGGTTCAGGGCTTGATGCGGCAGGGTAATGGTCCAGGCTCTGGATTCTGCCGGGGCATGCGCTTGTAGCTGCGTCAGGGCTTGATCCAGCATCTGGCTGGATTGCTCGGGCAGGACTTGCATGGGCAAGGGACGCTCCGGCTCCATCCAGCGGGTGATTTCATCGTCTACATAGCCTGCTGTGCCAGTGACGAAGACGAAAAACAGGATCCAGCCCACCACCAGACCGACCCAGGTATGCAGCCATGCCATACATTGGCGAAATGACTCTTTCACGCTGACGCGCCTCCTACTTCAGCACCGTCTCCGGGTGCTGGATTGATGACCATTAAACCGAGAAAAGCCGTGCTTGCTTGGCAGCTGTGGGTGACGGATTGAGTCCGCCATTCTTGTCCGCTGCGCTCATCACGCAAGCTTCGCTTTTCAGTAAGCAAGTTCTTGGTGACAGAGAGGGAAAGAGGGCATCAGGCTTGAAACAACGGCAGAATAATAGCAATCATTCTCATTTCGGTGTTGGAAATTTCCAGGTTTCAAGGCTTTATTCAGAAATTAATGCGGCGCCATAGCTGTTTTGGCGTTTTCCATAGGGGAAAGACGCGGTTGAGAGGGAGGCGGGGCGATGAGCTGGTGAGACTCGGGCGGGAATATGTCTTGTCGGTTCGGGGCTGAGGACTGAACGCAGGGTGGGGCAGAAGGGAATACGCCTTGCAGGCATTCCACGCTACTAGCAAATCTTATGGACTATGGAGTTGGACCATAGAGCGTTAACTGCCGGTTGATGAGGCCAGAATCCCCATCAAAAAGGCCCCGGCTAGCAAAGTGCCGGGGCCAGCTGAATTTCTGCTTCGCCGGGAGTTTTAGAGCACCACAAACAGCAGCCAGACGACGACCGGGGCAATAACCGTGACGGCAGCACCGTACAGCAATAGCTGACGGAAGAAGGCATCACGCGACACTCCCTGGGCATTGGCCAGTACCAGTGCGCCATTGGTGGAGAAGGGGCTGACGTCCACAATGGTGGAGGATACGGCCATGGCCGCAATAAAGCCCACCGGCCCCACGCCGCCATCGCCTTGCAAAAAGGGCACGGCCAGTGGAATCAGCGAACCCAGCACGGCGGTGGAAGAGGCGAAAGCCGACACGACCGCACCCACAAAAAGCAGCAGCAAGGCCGCCATCAAGGGAGAGGTCAGTTGGGCAACGCTATGGCCGACAAAGTCAATCGTGCCCATGGATTCCATCACGCCCACATAGGTGCTGACACCCACAATCAGCATGATTTCGGGCCAGGACACTTGGCCCAGCGCGCGTTTTTGCAGATTGGGGGCCATCAAGGTCAGTACCAGACCGATGGTGATCGAGGTAAAGCCAATATCCTGTTTGAAAAACAAGGTCAGAACGGCCAGGATGAACAGGCCTGCTAGGGTCAGGACGCGATACCAGTGCGGGGCCTCGCTGGCACCATTGCCGGCTTCGACCAGGGCATCGGGACTTTTCCGGGCGGTCTTGCGCTCTTCGCCAAAGGCTTCGGCTTCGGCATCGCCGAATACTTGCGGGCCACCCGAGCCATGGGCCACGCGGGCAACGTTTACGTCTGCTGAACTTAAGTCCACTTTCTGACGCATCAGCTTCAAACCACCCATCCACACGAACAGCAAAATGGACACGGCCAGGTTGATGCCCAGGCTGGCCATCATGGTGGCCATTTCATTCAAGGGCAAACCGGCGGCGCTGACCACACGGTTGGTGATGCCGCCATAAATACTGATTGGGGAGAAGCCGCCCCCTTGCGCACCATGTATCACCAGCAAACCCATCAGGAGCGGATTGATGCCGTACTGGCGGGCAAAGCCCAGTGCAATCGGGGCAATGATGGCAACGGCAGCCGGGCTGACGGCGCCGACAGCGGTCAATGCGGCCGTGATCAGAAACATGATCCAGGGAATGGCGGCGATGCGGCCACGCACTGCTCGCACGGCCATGCTGACCAGCCAGTTGATCGTGCCGTTGTTCTGAGCCAGAGCGAACAAATAGGTAATACCGGCCAGTGTCAAAAACAGGTCAGCCGGAAAGCCGCCCATGATTTCTTTGGCGCCCATGCCCGCCACCAGCGTACCCACCAGAAAAGCGCCTACAAAAGCAATCAGCCCCATATTGATGGGCAGGGCAGTTGCCAGCACGAACATACCTCCTAATACGGCAATGGATAGCCAATGCATATGTCTCGTCTCCTTGTAAGTGAACCTTTTGCAGGTTTCTGGAAACGACCATATCAGTGGCGGTATGGGGCTATCAATAAAGCTTATGACTGAACGATTACGCTAAACGTAATGATTAGTCAGGGAGGCGATGGTTGAGCTTTCAACTAGCACGCTCTTGTACTTGCACGGAGCAGGCGTGGTTTTCTGGAAGTGGGGCAGCAGGAGTCCGGAATTGAGTGAGGGGCGTTGTGGCTGGGGCAGATAGAAGGAGGGATCAGATGGGTGTGAAGGGGCGCAGGCTGTGAAAGCGAGCTGTTTATGGCGGGTCCAGTTCTGCCAACAGTTCGCTGCTGTGAATCGTGCGCCCGAAGTGGTGCTTCCATAGCTTGATGCCTAGTTCGCCGGAGCGATCCAGGGACGAGCCTACCGTCAGATCCGTAATTAGCGTGGGGTGCAGCCCGGCATCAAACAAGGCAAAACCGGCTGCCAGTACGCAGGTATCGGTTTGAATGCCGCAGACCAGAATGCGATCGGCCTGGCATTGCTGCAAATACTCCATCGCCGCCGGGCTGGGGGCATAGCCGTGCTTGATGAAGATTTGTTTGGCATCGACCAGACAGCGATCGCTGCGTGGTGGGCACCAGCCCAGTTGGCTGGAAAAGGGCGTTTGCGACTCGTCGTGCAGTTCAATCAAGGCCGCGCAAGGCAGGCGGGTGCTCAGGGCGTTAATGCCGTCAATCAGCCACGGGGGTGGTGAAAAGCAGCTTTGCACATCGACAACAAGCAGGATCTGTCGCATTGCGGGAGTCTCAATAAGAGCGCATCAGCGATGCCAGACGGAGGTGGCCTGGGCAGTCTGAAGAGCCGTCAATCAAGCCCTTATTGAAACATGGACTCAGGCGCTTGGGCGGGCCCAGGTCAGGCGTGCACCGACGATGATGCCCAGTACCGCCAGCAAGGAGGTGGCCGACAAGGTGGACAGGCCACTTAAACCCTGGCCTATGGTGCAGCCCAGGGCCAGCACGCCACCGACTCCCATCAAGGCTCCGCCTGCCATGGAGCGCAGCATGTGGCGGGGTGATTCAAAACCTTCCAGCTTCCAGCGGCGACGCAGCAGGGCGCTTAGCAAGGAACCGGCCACCACACCCACCACAATCATGATGGTAAAGCGCGGGCTCATGCCGGTGGAGATCATGGCGTATTGAATGCTTTCACCAATTGGGGCGACAAAGCTTAGGGAGCTGACGGGCAAAGGCTCGAAGGGATCATCGCCCAGCCAGCCCGTGGTCAGCCAGCCTGCCACAATCAGCAGTCCTACGAATGCTCCGGCCAGCAGGTCATTGAGGCGTTGGCCGTCCTGTCGGCGCAGCAGGGAAAAAGCGATCAGCGCCGCGACAATGAGGACAATCACAATAGATCGGACGGGGCCTTCGGGCAGAGTGACCGCCGGCAAAGTGACACTGCTGGCTTGGGCGATGCTCATGCGCAGCGGTGCCAACAGGCCCGTCAAGGTGATATAGGCGGCGATGCCCAGACAAAGCACGACGACAAAGGAGCGAAGATTCCCCTGTCCCAGCAAAACCAGAGCACGGGCACCGCAGCCATTGGCCAACGTCATGCCGGCACCAAACAACACGCCACCCAGCGGCACCAGCAGCCAGGAAAAGGTGGGGTTCAGGTACAGGATCTTGTCCAGACTGATCAGGCCATAGCCTGCGGCCAGTTGTGTCCCGGCCAGGGCGACGGCCAGCGCCAGGGCAAAACCCTGGAGCTTGTAGCCGTTGCGCCCGGACCAGCGCTCGGTCAAGCCACGATAAAAGCAAAAACCACTGAGCTGGCCGCCAATGCCAAAGAGCAGGCCAATGGCCAAGCTGACCCACAGTACAAGTTCTGTATTCATCATGTGCGCTGGATGTTAGGACCGGATTAGAACCACTTAGCCTTTGGTGCCCCAGATGTCGCGACTGATCGCGGCATACCAGGCCTCGCCATACTGGGCTTCCTGCTTGCGAAAGGCCGGGCTGGCTTCTTTGGGGCTGACCCCGCCGGAGGCTTCGGCCAACTTGTCATCGGCAAAGGCGTACAAGTGCCCCACGGAAATGCCGTAGTCGGGAGCGATCAAACTGTAGCAGGTATTGCTTAGTGTGGCCTGTGGTGCAGGCTTGCCGCTCAAGGCATTAATGATGGAGGCCGCTGCCAGCTTGGCCTGTGTATTGGCCGAGAAACCCGACTTGGGCATGGGCGAGGCAATGGTGGCATCGCCCACCACATAGATGTCCTTGACCTGCTCGGACTCGAAGGTATGCGGGTCAATCGGCACCCAGCCGCTGGCGTTGGTGACACCGGCCTGCTCGGCAATGGCCCCGGCTTTTTGTGGCGGGATGACGTTCAGCACGTCAGCTTTGTGAATCTCGCCAAACTCGGTTTCCACGCTTAGCTTGGCCGCATCCACGCGGGTGACTTTGCCGTCTTTGGAGAAGGGCACCCATTCAATCATGTCGCCATAGACTTGTTTCCAGCCGTCCTGGAACAGGCCTTGTTTGGAGAAGCTGTCTTTGGCATCCAGAATCAGAATCTTGGATTTGGGTTTGTTCTGCTTGAAGTAGTGGGCCACCATGCTGGCGCGCTCGTACGGGCCGGGCGGGCAGCGGAAGGGGTTTTCGGGGGCCACCATAATGAAGGTGCCGCCATTGGGCATGGCATCCAGCTGGCTTTTCAGCAAACGGGTTTGATCGCCTGCTTTCCAGGCGTGCGGAGCCAGCAAGGAAGCGGCCTCGTCATAGCCCTCCAGCGTGTTCCAGCGAAAATCAATGCCGGGCGAGAGCAGCAGCTTGTCGTAGGACAGCTTCTGGCCCTTGGACAGGGTCAGGGTCTTGGCCTGGGAGTCGACGGCGGTGGCCAGGTCGTGAATCACGTCGATCCCGGCGGCGCGCAAATCATCGAAACCGTGGCCTTGCTGTTCAAAGCGGCGCAAACCGGCCAGATACAGATTGGTGAAGGGGCAGGTGTAGAACGTGGTGGCCGGTTCAATCAAGGTGACTTTCAGGGACGGATCACCGCGCTTCAAGTAACGGGCAGCCGTTGCCCCGCCAAAGCCGCCGCCGACCACAATCACATGGGCCGAGCTGCTGCGTGCGTACACCGGCAGGGTGCTTAAGGCCAGGCCAGCCACACTGGTTTTACCGACACGGCTCAGCCATTGGCGACGGGAGGAGTTCAAGGGGGTGCTCATTCTTAACGTCCTTCCGCAACGCTGCGAGGGGTGGAGGAGATTTCAGAGAAATGACGTGCCAGGGCTTCCAGATCCGCGTCCTGGTAGCCTTTGACCAGACGACTCATGATGGTGGTGCCTGCCGGAGGTGTGTCCGAAGCAAAGGCGCGCAGTTGCTCCAGCAAGGCGGCTTCGGGACGGCCTGCCAGCGAGGGAATGATGGTCGTGGAACGCCCATCCGGGCCGTGGCAGTTCGCACAGGAGTTGGCCACCGTTTTGATGTCCAGTGTGGAACTGGCCCAGGCCGGCGCGGTGGCACTGCTGGCCACGAGCAAGGCGGGGGCGATAAGGAGACGACCTACCAGAGAGAGGGACATGGGCATTCTTCTTGTCAATGTGCTTCGTTGTAGGAAAGGACGCCAGCGTAGCATTACCGTTAAGCCCACCCTGTATGACTATATAGAACGCTGTTATGAACTCAGCGCCCGGGCAGGGCGCTGAAGAGGGCAGGTCTGGGAGTCTGGCAGCAAATGGCAAGCAATCAGCCGCTGATGCTCAGCTCCGTCTGGCCGGTAATGACGGCACCTTGATCGTCCGTCCAGCTCATCTCCAGAGCCCCGGAGTGTCGTGCAACAAAGGTAAATTCAATGTACGGGTTTTGGGAAATCGCTGTTTCCGGCTGCCAGTTGAACAAGGGCTCGCCGTTAAAGGTGGCCTTGAATTCGTGGATGATGTTGCGCGGTACAACCTGACCTTCTTTGCTCAAGCGCAGACCGCTTTCCATGCGGTGCTCGACCAGGGCGCGCACGCGCACCATTTCGCCCGCCTTGGGCTTGGCATTGCTGATCCAGATACGTGGTTTACTCATGAGTGCCCCTTGTTTACATGCCGCAGCCACCAGCCGTCACGGTGATGTGATGCTGGGCGCTCAGGACGCGGCCATCGCTTAACCGTGCCAGGGCGCGGATGGTTTGGGTTTCAATCAGACGCAGACGAACGGCCACTTCCGTTGTTCCGGCCAGGGCTGTGAAGTTGAAGCGGCAGGCCAGCGGATGCGGGTTGCCCTGGGCCAGAATGATCAGTTCCTGGCAATACACATCGTCGCTTGCGGGCAAGTCCAGCACCACTTTGACGGGCACTGCGGCGGGGTTGTCGCCCAGAGCGGGCATATCCAGCTTCATGCCTTTTTCTTCTGGGCTGGCGCCTTTCAGGAACTCGTCCACAATGGCTTGGACCTGGGCCGCAGTGGCCGGTTTCAGCAATTGATCAAAGGCAACTTGCGCATGCAGATCGATGGGCAGCCACGCGGCGCCCAGTCCGGCGGCACTGCCCAGCACAAGCTGGCGGCGGCGGACAAAACGGGAAGGAAGTTTAGAGGAAGTCATTGAAACGGCTCTGGATCCACTGGAAGTCTTCTTGAACAAGGTCGGGGGTACGTACGTCCATATCAATCTGCGTTTGCAGAACCTTGCCGCTTGCGTCCAGCTCGTACTCAAACTTGACCGAGATTTCTTCTTGCGGATCCCCGTTGACCATCATGTAGCACAGGTTGTCGGGCAGGACGGGCACCACTTCCTTGCCCGCAATGCGCTCCGCCAGATTCTGGGAAACGATTTTGGCCACCGCGTGCGCCACGTGAGCGCTCTTGGGGTAGTGGCCGAACTGGTCGGAAATAAAGCCCATGGAGTCCCCGACCACGTAAACATTGTCGTCGTCACGGGCGGTGAACAGGCGCGGGTCAATATTGGCCCAGCCTGTTGGCTTGCCGTCAGGACCTGTGCCGACCAGGCCCGCATTCCAGACCATGTCGGCGGCCTGATGCGGGGGCATCAGCACGGCGTCGTCAAAATCAAAGTCGCCAGCGGTGGTCTTGATGTGTTTCTTGAAGGGGTCTACTTCGCGCACCCGGGCATTGGGTACGTGGGTGATGATGTCCGGGTACAGCTCCTGGAAAGCCGCGCGGTAGCCTTCGCCAATGGGGGCGATGGTGGGCTTGGGGTCCAGAATAATGATCTTGCCCGGAATCTTGTTGGTCTTGATATGCCAGGCCATCAAACAAGCGCGCTCGTAGGGCGAGGGCGGGCAGCGATGGGGCGGCGGGGGCAGCGTCATCACAATGGTGCCCCCCTTGAAGGCCTTGAGCTTGTTCTTCAAGGCGAACATCTCGGCATTTGGGATGTAGGCGTTGGGGAAGTGCTGGCGGGTGTATTCCGCCGCATAAGTGTCATTGCCGAACCAGGCGTCGTAGGCATTGCGTATGCCGCCCGACAGGATCAGGTAATCGTATTCCAGCGCGCCCTGGGTGGTGCGCACGGTTTTCTTGTCGCGTTCGATGGCGGTGACTTCGGCATGAACCAGGCTGTAGCCGTATTTGATGGATGGCGCCAGCATGTCGTGGTTCAGAAAATCGGTGTTGACGATGTCAATCAGCCACTTGTTGCTCATGGGGCCGGACCAGAACGTGGGGTTGCGCTCGATCAATACTACTTGCGCCTGCGGCACCAGTTTGGACAGGTATTTGGCGGCTGTCATCCCGCCCCAACCGCCACCACAAATGACAATGCGCGGGCCTTTGGTGTGGCGCGGCAGGATTTGGCTGGTGTTGGTGATGATGGCGGGGGCAGACAGGCTGGTGGAGGGCAGAACCAGTGTTCCAAGTGCGGCGGCTGGGGTGGCCAGCAGGAAGTTTCTACGTTTCATTGTATGTTCCTCGTGATCATGACATGACACACGTCAATCAGGATGAGTAGACCGCTTAGTGCGAGCCAGTATAGCCAAGAGTCCGGGTATCGGCTCCGGAAACAACACAAATCCGTGTTTTTTGCGAATAAAAAGTAACGGAGCTATCTTTGTGGACGCAATCAGAGGATAGTTCAGGAAGGGAAAATTTTTTTCTCTGATCGTTATTACATTTAGGACTTATTTTGAAGACAGAAATTGGTATTGTGAAGTGGTTCAACAGCGAAAAAGGCTTCGGATTCATCGTGCCGGAGAACGGCGGCAAGGATCTCTTCGCACACCACAGTGAAATTCAGGGAACCGGGTTCAAAACTTTGGAAGAGAACCAACGCGTTTCCTTCATCGAAGGTGCAGGCCAGAAAGGCCCATGCGCAACTAAAATCCAAATTCTTTGATGATGGGCTTGCCTGAACAGGCAAGCACCGCGTCAAACTGAAAAGGCCGGGCCCTTAGGGGCTCCGGCCTTTTTTTGTGGCCTGGCTGGGTTTCAGCAGGTTTGGTGCAGGGAAGCAGCGGCAGCGATTAGCTGTAGAGCGGCGGTGCGTCTGTCAGGGGCACGGTCAGACGTGCTTCCAGACCGCCACTTTGACGATTCAACAGTGCCAGCGTGCCGCCATGCTGGGTAGCGATGGCATTCACAATGGATAAACCCAGTCCATATCCCGCCTGCTGCTGCGAGCCGCGCCAAAAGCGGTTCATGGCCAGATCCCGTTCACTGTCGCTCAAGCCGGGACCGTGGTCCAGGACACTGATACGCAGGTAGCCTGGTTCTCCGGCCTCAATCCGCAGGCTGATTGGCTGCTGCGCCTTGGTATAGCGCAAGGCATTGTCGATCAGGTTCTGCACGGCCACTGTCAGCAGGGATTTTTCAATCTGTACCGGGCCGGGTTTGCTGCGTATATCCAGCGTGATCTGGTCGATGGTGTCGCCATAAATGGCTTTAAGCGCATGCAAGGCGGCATACACGGCCTCGTCCGCCTGGCTGCTTTCCTTGCTGGCGCCTTGACCGTCCAGGCGGGCCAGTTCCAGCAGTCGCTGCAAAATGTTCTGTAGTTGCTGCACGCCCTGGTCCGCCTGGCTCAAGGCGGTATCCAGCGTGTTGCGCTCGCCAGGACGTTGGGCGGCCAGATGGGCAACTTGAATATGGGTTTTGATGCCTGTCAGCGGGGTGCGCAGTTCGTGGGCGGCGCTATCGGTAAAGCGGCGCTCGCGCATGATGGCGGCTTGTTGGCGTTTCAGCAGTTCTTCAATGGTTTGTAGCAAAGGTTGCAGCTCAACCGGGGCTTTGACTTTGGGCAGCGGGCTATCGTCACCCGGACGGCGGCGCGACAGCAAATCCCGAATTCGTTCCAGTGGCGCCAGGCCGTGACCGATACCAATCCACAAAAGCAGCAGGCTGCCAAACAAGGCCACCACAAAGGGCAGACCGGCCGAGAGCATGATTTCCCGTACCAGCGACTCGCGTATTTCTATGCTGTCGGCAGCGGCAATCTGGATATGGCCTTCACGCAGGACAAAGGTGCGCCAGCGCTTGCCGCCATGGATATGCGTGCCAAAGCCTAATGCCACTTGTGACATGTCGGGGCTGCCCGCCGTGCGGCTGACAGCCTGGATTTCCACTTCACTGCGCACCACGCTGATTTCGCAAGCCACGCCATCGCGGGCAATGATGTCCAAGGGGCGCTCGGCCGATTGGGCCAGCTCCTGCAAGTTCGGGAATTGGGCTACTAGCCCGGCCACCATGCGGGCCGATGCTGCCAGTCGGCTATCGAGCGCCTCACGTAAAGAGTGACGCGCATCCATCAGCATCCAGGTGGCGACCGCACTCCAGAGTACGGTCAGGGAAATGCCGATAACCAGCAGCAATCTAAGGCGTAAGCTCATGGCGTCACATACCTAGCCGGCAGGCCCCAGCTTGTAGCCCAGGCCGCGCACGGTCTCGACAATATTGCTGCCCAGCTTGCGGCGCAAATGGTAGATGTGCACATTGATGGCATTGCTTTCCAGGTCCTGGTCGTAGCCGTAGACGCTGTCGCACAACTGCTCGGCGCTCAGGATGGTGTGGGGTTTGTTGAGCAGGGCGCGCAACAAGGACAGTTCTCGACGCGCCAGGCTGACCGGCTTGCCATCCAGCGTGACATGGCCGGTGGACGCACAGAAGCTGAGTCGTCCATATTCAATGCAATCAGTTTCATGACCGGCCACGCGTCGTGTCAAGACATGCAGACGTGCCAGCAGTTCGTCCAGGTCAAACGGTTTGATGACGTAGTCATCGCCCCCGCCCAGCAGTCCTTCGACCCGGTGATGCAGAGCATCGCGGGCCGTCAAAATCAGAATGGGCAATTTGCGGCCTTGTTCGCGCCAGCGACGCAGCAGCGTCAGCCCGTCCTGATCGGGCAAGCCCAGATCCAGAATACAGACATCAAAGTGCGAAGACAGCAAGGCTGTGTCGGCCAGGCTGGCCGTACCCACATGGTCTACGGTGAGCCCATGCAGTCGCAAACCCGCCACAATTCCGCTGGCGACAAGCGCATCATCTTCAACAAGTAAAACGTGCATTCTCCCCCCTGTAGCGAATGCGGCGTGTGCAGGCAAAGCCTGATGTTCATTACGTTTCGGCGTTCATGTTAGCAGTCTTGAGGGCAGGGGCGAGAGGGAAAGTTCTCTTAATTTGGCCTTAATCCTGATCCTCTACTGTGATGTAGATTGCATTGCATTTGTATCTCGGTACTTACTTTTTTAATAAAACCGGCTTGGGCAATGACGTTTCTCTAGGCTTAGCCGCATGACAGATATCGGGCATTTACTCACATGACTCCTATATTAGGAATATTACTGGCGACCAGTTTTGTCGCCTCTTTGGTGGCACTGGGCATTCTTGTCTGGGCCGTAGCAAACAAGCTGATTTTCGTTGGGAAGAACGAAGCCGAGACCATCTTCATGAAAGGTGAGCTCGGGCAGCCGGATGACAGTGCTTCCTTTGGGGGGGAGAACGAAGCACAGACGCATCGCTTTGACGTTTTACGTGCGGGCATTGACCGCAGTGGACGGGGGCCGGTGCTGCTTCTGGTCACGGTCGGGATTACTTGGCTGCTGATTGGTTCGGTGTTTGGCGTGATGGCCTCGCTGAAACTGCACTGGCCGGATTGGCTGGCCGACGTGGCCCAAGTGACCTTTGGTCGTGCGCGTACCTTGCACCTGAACATCGTGGCCTATGGCTGGCTGTCGGTGACCGGGATTGGCGTGGCCCTGTGGCTGTTGCCGCGTATTTTTCATACGCCGTTGCGTCGCCCCAATATGGTGTACTTTGGCGCCGCGCTGTGGACCCTGGGGGTATTGGGCGGCACGATTGCCGTGGCCAATGGCTGGTCTGACGGCATCGAGTGGCTGGAATTTCCCTGGCAGATCGACATTCTGCTGGCTGTGGGTGGCTTTTTCCTGGCCTGGCCTGCGATTGAAACTGCAGCGAACCGCAAGTCGCGTCACATCTACGTGTCGGGCTGGTACTTCCTGGCCGGCATGGTCTGGTTTCCCTTCCTGTTCCTGGTCTCCAACATCCCTGGTCTGCACATCGGTGCCCAGCAAGCAACTGTGAACTGGTGGTTTGCTCACAACGTGCTGGGACTGTGGCTGACGCCGATGGGGGTGGGTGCGGCTTACTACATCATCCCCAAAATCATCGGCAAGCCCGTGTATTCCTACAACGTGTCCTTGCTGGGTTTCTGGAGTCTGGCGCTGTTCTACAGCCAGGTCGGTATTCACCACTTGATGGGTGGCCCGGTGCCAACCTGGGCCGTGACCTTGTCCGTGGTGCACAGCATCATGATGTTTGTCCCGGTAATTGCCGTGGCGATTAACCAGCACGTAACCGTTGCGCAGAACCTGTGGGCCTTCAAGCAATCCATGGCCCTGCGTTTCGTCTGGATTGGCGCGCTGATGTACACCTTGTCCTCCTTCCAGGGTTCGCTGGAAGCGATCCGCTCGGTGAACTCGGTGACGCACTTTACGCATTACACCGTCGGTCACGCTCACCTGGGCGCCTACGGCTTTGTGTCCATGGTGATGTTCGGCACGCTGTATTACATGATGCCGCACATTCTGGGACGTCGCTGGCCTTTCCCGGCTCTGATCAAAACCCATTTCTGGCTGGTGACTGCAGGCTTCACGATCTACGTGCTGGCTCTGAGCATTGCCGGTGTGGTGCAGGGTATGGGCTTGATGGACCCAGGTTCAAGTTTTGGCGAGATCACTCGCAAGATGGTTCCGTATCTGGAAGCCCGCTCCATTGGCGGCACCATGATGACCTTGGGCCACTTTGTCTTTGCGGCTCACTTTGCCTTGCTCTTGCTGCGCAAAGGTTCCGCTGTTAATGCGACTCCTACACTTGCTCGGGCAGATGCGTCATGAATCGACTCTTACCTTTACTGATCGGGGCCATTGGCGTGTTGCTGCTGGCCACCTTGATGCTGGTGATTTTGCCAGCCTGGCAACTGCGTACTTCGGAACCGCCGGAGCAGTTGCAACCTTATACCGCCCAGCAATTGCTGGGACGTGACGAGTACGTGGCCAATGGCTGTTTGTACTGTCACAGCCAGCAGCCACGCTCCACCGGTCAAACCCTGTTTGATACGGCACGTGGCTGGGGCCGTGCGTCCACACCGGGCGATTACTTTTACGATTCGCCCCACCTGCTGGGCACCATGCGTACCGGTCCGGACCTGTTCAACGTGGGGGCACGCATGAAAAGCCGTGACTGGCATTTGACCCATCTGTATCAGCCCCGTGCGATTTTTGACTGGAGCCTGATGCCGTCCTATCCCTATATGTTCGAGCTGAAAGACCAGGTTTCCGAAGGTGACGTGGTGGTGCGTTTGCCGGAATCCCTGCAGCCTGCGGGCAAGCATGTGGTCGCCCGCAAGGAAGCGCTGGATTTGGTGGAGTACCTGCTGGCTCTGGATCGCACCTACGCGACCAGCGCGCAGGAACTGGATAAACGTGACCGTGGCTACGATCGTCGCCCCGCTGAAGCCTCGACGGATTCGGGCGCTAAATAGGACAAGTCATGACAATGGAAAAAGTTTCTAGTTCGCCCCAGGTCGAGAACATCGACCCTACCTTCGAGCCATGGGAGCCGCCGCGTCCCATTCCGATTTTCCTGTTGGCGGTGCTGTTCGCCTTGGCCCTGGCCGGGGTAGGTTTGTACCTGCACGATCTGGCGCCACACGCGGCACCGGACGAGCCTACGGCTCCTGTTCTTGCCTCCAGTGTGGGTGGCACGCCTGTGGCACCTGTGATTCCTGCCTTGAAGGATGCGCCGGTGCTGGTGCATTCCGGGCAGGGCAGTGTGTGGAGCTGTGCTTCCTGCCACGGCGAGGCAGGTGAAGGTGCTGGCATCACTCCACGTCTGGCCGGTATGCCCGAAGCGTATCTGCTCAAGCAGCTGGAGGATTTTGCCAAAGGAACACGCCTGAACGAGTCCATGCAGTATGTGGCTCGTGGCATGAAGCCGGACGATATGAAGGAGCTGGCTACCTACTACGCCAAGCTGCCTGCCCCCGCCATTAACGTGCCCAGCTCGGAAGCGAACCTGGCCCGTGGCGAAGCCCTGTTCCATAAAGGGGACTGGAAGCAGAACGTGCCCGCATGTATCAGCTGCCACGGCAGTCAGGGTGAAGGGGTGGGGGCGTCCTTCCCGCCTTTGGCCGCGCAACAGGCCGAGTACTTGTTCAGCCAGCTGTCGGCCTGGAAAGGTGGCCATCGTCACAACTCGCCGCAAAGCCTGATGGATGACATTGCATCGCGCTTGTCCTACGAGGACCTGTATGCGGTTTCCTACTACGCCGCCTCGCTGCCAGCCAATGGCAAGCAGGCGAAATAAGATCAGAACAGAGAGCTTTTTATGAAAGACACTCAAAACAATGGTCGCAGCAAACCCGCCATGTCGGGTGGACGCAGACTGGCCTGGGGGGCCGGTATTGGTGTGCTGCTCTTTGCAATTGGCTACGGCATGAACGCCAAGGGCTGGTTGTCCTTTTCCCTAGGCTCGCCAGACAATGGCACGACTCAGCTGGGCGAGGCTACGTATAGCCGTGAAGCGATGGAAGCCGATCGCAAGGCGCAGAGCAAGGACAAGCACTCGGTCACGGCCGGCATGCCTGTGGGGGCGGATGGCTACTATGTGCCGCCACCAGAGAGCAGCATCCCGGATACGCCGTATGGCGAGGCGGTTCGTCGCGGTCAAAAGATTTTTATGGAAACCTCGACCACGGTGTCCGATCACGTGGGTAATACCCTGGCTTGTGTGAACTGTCACCTGGACGGTGGGCGTCGTGAGCATTCCGCACCTATGTGGGGGGCGTATGTCAGCTATCCGGCTTATCGTTCCAAGACCAAGGCGATCAGCACGCTGGAAGATCGCATTATTGGCTGTTTTACCTATTCCATGAATGCGCAGGCTTCGTCCTCGGGCGTTGCACCGCCCGCTGGCAGCGATGTGTATCGTGACCTGATGACCTATATGTACTGGATGTCCGATGGGGCGCCCACGGGTCAGAAGTTGCCAGGTGCCGGCTTTCCCAAGGTTAAAAAGACCGAGCTGGGTTATGACGTAGCACGCGGTAAAGAGGTCTACACCAACAACTGTGTGTTGTGTCACGCGGTGGATGGTCAGGGGCAGAAGGATGCCGAAAGTGGTGTGGTGTTCCCGCCCTTATGGGGCCCCAACTCTTATAACTGGGGTGCCGGGATGGCTCGTATTGATACGGCTGCCGGTTTCATCAAGGCCAACATGCCTTTGGGCAAACCGTTCTCCCTGTCCGATCAGGATGCCTGGGACGTAGCGGCGTATATCAACAGTCATGAGCGTCCCAAGGATGCTCGTCAGAAGGGGACGGTTGAGCAAGCTCGTGTGGAGTTCCACGATGGCGAGGAAAGTTACTACGGTAAGGAAGTGAACGGCGTGATTCTGGGTGGAGGCGTGGAGAAGTAAGCCTTTGGCCTGGTTGCCGTTTGTTTGAAGATGAGACCGCCTCAGTTTCTTTTGGGAACTGAGGCGGTTTTGTTTTGGGCTTCTTCTTCTTCTTCTTCTTCTTCTTCTTCGGTTTCCTGAGCGTTGGGGAGTGGCGCTGCTTGTGTGCAGAGCAGGAGGTTTGTGAGACAAGGAGCGCAGA